>JADEYI010002080.1_pt1 | contig 11389 bp, 12 predicted proteins | sample 8542331 | NCBI WGS metagenome assembly JADEYI01 (sample SAMN16510988, study PRJNA670497) | mine drainage metagenome | isolation source: biofilm near Copperflume 1 | place: Germany: Marsberg coppermine Kilianstollen | collected 2018-02 | reverse complement strand
CGCCGGCTGCGTCATTCTCCAGATCCGATGGTGTGTTGAGATCCAGATTCACGACTGGATCGGACAACTCTATTTCGAGCACGACGCCAGCATGTTGCTGCATGATCGCCCGCACACCCTGCGTGTCCTCCGAGATCTCCAACAACTCCGGTAGCAGCGAGCGATCGAACAACACCGGATGCCCCCGATGTGCTTCACTGGTCGGCACGGTGATCGCGGGGTGGGCCGCAAGGTGGCGCTCTACGATCGAGCGTAAGACGCTCGATGGCCGCGGTTGGTCGACAGCTAACAGCAGCACGGTGCCAGCATCGGGAGATACGGCGCGCAGGCCCGCCTGGATCGAACTGACCTTGCCGGTTCGATACGCGGCGTTGTGTACAACGCGAGCGCGCGGCGCCGATGCCGCGATCTGTGTGATTCGCTCCGGCTCGTGACCCGTAACGACGATGATCTCGCGGATCTCGTCCACCGCCGCGAGTTGCGCGAGGTGGTACTCCAGTAGCGTAGTGCGCTGCCATGGGAGGAGCGCCTTCTGGCGGCCCATGCGCCTCGACTCGCCGGCGGCGAGCAAGATCGCCGAAACGAAGGGCACGGTCAGGCGACCGTCTGCGGACGTGCGCGGGCGATGAGCCGGTCGTCGCGCATGGAGCCGCCGTTGCCGCCGAGGCGGTCCATGGTGATCTCCGCCATGATGCTGACCGCGATCTCCTCCGGCGCGATGGCGCCGATGGCGAGGCCGATCGGCGCGTGGATGTCCCGCAGGCGCTCTTCCGGCACGCCATCCCGGAGCAATTGCCGGTAGATGAGCGCGACCTTCCGGCGGCTTCCCATCAGACCGACATACCCCGCTTTCGATCGGGCTGCCGCGGACAGACCCTGGTAGTCGTATTTGTGCCCGCGCGTGACGATCACGATCGCGGTGTTGCGCGTTGCCGGATAGGCGTCGATGGATGCCTCGATGTCGCCCGCGATAACCTCGTCGGCTTCCGGAAAGCGTTCCTTGTTCGCGAAGTCTACGCGGTCGTCGATAACGGCCATCCGATATCCGAGAAACTTGGCGACAGTCGCAACCGCGCGGCCGACGTGCCCGCCGCCCACGATGACGACCTCGGGCGGCTCAGCGAACACGTCCGCGAACACTTGTACGCCGCTCGTGAGCGTCACAAGTGCGGGCTTCGGGCAGGGCGCTTTCACCAGTCGCTGAGCCAGTTCGACGGCGTCCGCATGGACATCGCCCAGTTCGCCATCGACCGTGCCGTCTTCCCACATGGCTATTCTTCCGGCTGTCGGGATGCGCGCTCCACCCTCCACGACACTTATGACGATGCCGCGGCGTTCGCCCGACGCGGCGCCAAGCATGCGACGAGCAAGCTCAAGATCATCCACTGTGAACGTGGGGTCAACGAGGATACGCTGCGTCCCGCCGCACGCGAGTCCGTACTCCACGGCGATATCCTCATTGAGGGTGAAGTCGAGCGTGCTCGGCTCGCCGGTCTCTAATGCTTGCTTCGCGACTTCCCACACCTCCGCCTCGATGCAGCCGCCGCCAAGTGTGCCGACCGTGCTTCCGTCCGCCCGCACCAGGAGCCGCGCACCGACCTTCTGTGGCGTCGAACCGTGGGCGTCCACGAGCGTGGCGACGACGAAGGGCTCGCCTTTCTCGATTAGCCTGGCCATCTCCGTCGTGACTTCCAGCTGCATCCGTGTCCGATCCTTGTTGCTGGCCCTTGAATCCAAGCTCTCCGTCCGTTATGCCTTGGTCAGCATAACCCCCCGGTCGAGTTCATAGGAGGGCTCTTGCAAGCCATTGAATACGTAGCTCCCGCCTCGCTCGACGAGGCGATCAACGCTCTGGTGGGCCACGGTGTGGCTGCCCGGGTGCTCGCCGGTGGCACCGACATCATTATTCAGGCTCGCGAAGGCCGGCGGAACGTCGGCGTCATGGTGGATGTGAAGCATATCTCCGAGACCACAGAGCTCGCGCTCTCGTCAGATGGCTCGCTCCGCGTGGGCGCCGCTACCCCATGCGCTCGCATCTACTCGAACGCGGAGATCGCCCGGCGCTTTCCGGCCCTCATCGACTCGGCGTCGCTCATCGGTGGCATCCAGATACAGTCACGAGCCAGCCTCGGCGGCAACCTCTGCAACAGTTCGCCGGCAGCCGACTCCATTCCAACGCTCATCGCGCTCGGTGCTGTGTGCGAGATCGCGGGGCCGGGCGGCCGCCGCACGGTGCCGGTCGAGCACTTCTGCACGGCACCGGGCCAAAACGTGCTGCAACCGGGAGAACTTCTGGTCGCGCTGACGTTCCCCGCTCCTACGCCCAACAGCGGTGCGGCGTTTGACCGCTTCATCCCGCGCAACGAAATGGATATCGCCGTGGTGAATGCGGCGGCCAGCGTGACGCTCTCCGCGGACGGCTCGACGTTCGAGGATGCCCGCATCGCTCTGGGCGCCGTCGCACCAACGCCGCTGCTCGTGAAGGCGGCGGGTGATGCTCTCGCGGGAGAGCCGGTTTCCGCGGACACCATCGGCCGTGCGGCGTCTGCAGCTGCCGCAGCGGCTAAGCCGATCACCGACATGCGCGGATCCGCAGCGCAGCGCACGCACCTGGCCGGCGTGCTGACGAAACGCGTCATCAACAAAGCGGTCGAACGAGCGAGGGGGAGCCTGAGGCGATGAGTGGACGGACGTACGTCAGCGCGGAGATCAACGGGGAGCAGGCGGAGTTCCTCTGCGAGCCGCGGCAGAGCTTGTTGGAGGTCCTCCGTGACGAGCTGGGGATGACCGGTTCAAAAGAAGGCTGCAACAACGGTAACTGCGGCGCCTGCAACGTCATCATGAACGGGATGCTCGTCAACTCTTGCTGCGTGCTCGGCGTCGAGGCCCAGGGGGCCGCCATCGTCACGATCGAAGGTGTCGCCAACGGCGGAGAGCTGCACCCACTGCAGAAGAGCTTCCTGGACGACGCGGCGCTGCAGTGTGGCATCTGCACTCCCGGATTCATCGTCGCGGCCAAGGCGCTGCTGGACAAGGAACCCGACGCTGACGAAGCGCGCATCAGGCACTGGCTCGCGGGCAATCTCTGCCGATGCACCGGTTACGACAAGATCGTGCACGCAGTGCTGGACGCCGCGGTTGAGATGCGCCGAGCGCCGGCGGAAGTCTAGAGGCCAGGAGGAGCGACAGGATGGTCCCGGAGAGCAAGCCGAAGTACAAGGTCATCGGCACGCGGCCTATCCGGCCGGACGGCATCGACAAGGTGACCGGACGCGCGCAGTACGGCGCCGACATCCACTTGCAGGGCGCTCTGCAGGGTCGCATGAAGCGCAGTCCGCACGCCCACGCCATCATCAAGAAGATCGACGCGTCGAAGGCGTTGGCCCTCGACGGCGTGAAGGCTGTGGTGACCGCACAGGACCTCGCGGGGCAGGACGGCGACGTCTCCAAGCTCCCTTACGCGGCACAGAACATCCTGGCCGGCCGCAAGGTGCTCTATCGAGGCCACGCCATTGCCGCGGTGGCTGCGATCAACGACCACATTGCCCAGGAAGCGGTGAACCTCATTGAAGTCGCATACGAGGTGCTGCCGCACATCCTGGACGTGCGCGAGTCGATGCGCCCGGACGCACCGGTCCTGCACGACGCGCTGCGGACGCGCGGGCCGAACCCCAGCGACGCGCCCACCAACATTGTCGCTCACACGGTGGCAGCGTTCGGCGATATCGAGAAGGGCTTCGCCGAGTGCGACGTTGTTGTCGAGAACGACTTCTCGACCAAGATGGTCCACCAGGGCTATATCGAGCCGCAGGCATCGACAGCATATTGGGCTCCCGACGGTCAGCTGACGATCTGGACGACGACGCAGGGTTCATTCCCGGCGCGTGAGACCTGCTCGCAGTTGCTCAACCACCCGATCTCGAAGATCAAAGTGATCCCGACGGAAATCGGCGGCGGGTTTGGCGGCAAGATCAGCGTCTACCTCGAGCCGGTGGCGGCACTGCTCTCGCGAAAGACGCGTAAGCCAGTCTCGATCCGCATGGACCGCGTGGACGTGTTCGAAGGGACCGGCCCGACGCCGGGCACGTCGATCAAGGCGAAGCTCGGAGCCACGAAGGACGGCCGGTTCCGCGCGGCGTACGCGGACATGGCCTACGAGAACGGCGCCTTCCCCGGCTCCGCCGCGATGTACGCGACGATGGTCATCACGGCGGGCTACGACATCGAGCATGTGAAGCTCGAAGGATTCGACGTTGTCGTGAACAAGCCGCGGACGCAGGACTACCGTGCGCCCAGCGCTCCGGCGGCCGCGTTCGCGATGGAGCAACTGGTCGACGAACTGTCCGAGAAGCTCGGCATCGACCCGCTCAGGCTGCGACTGATGAACGCCTCGAAAGAAGGTACCCGCGGCCCGATGGGCATGCCCTTCAAGCGCATCGGCCACGAGGAGTGCATCCAGGCGGCGCTGAACTCACCGCACTACAACACGCCGCTGGAGGGTTCGAACCGTGGCCGCGGCGTCGCATCGGGCTTCTGGTTCAACGTTGGCCTACGCTCCAGCGTCAACGTCAGCGTCCAGCCGGACGGCACCGTGAACTTGATTGAAGGGAACACCGACATTGGCGGCACGCGCGCATCCCTGGCGATGCAGCTTGCCGAAACGCTTGGGGTCGCCTTCGAAGACGTGAAGCCCGCTGTGGTCGACACCGACGCGGTTGGCGTCAATGACGTGACGGCCGGCAGCCGCGTGACCTTCGCCTCCGGCATGGCAGTCCACGAGGCGGGCAAGAATCTCATCAAGGAGCTGACCGCGCGCCTGGCGCCAACGTGGCAAGCGTCACCGGAGGACATCATATTCGAGGACGGCGTCTTCAAGACGAGGGACGGCGGGAAGAGCGGCGCGTTCAAGGAGATCGCCGCGCAGGTCGTCGGACGTGGCATCGCGCTCACGGTCAGCGGCTCGGTCAACGCTGGCTTCCTCGCGGGCGGTGGGTTCGCGCACGCAATCGTTGATGTGGAGGTTGACCCCGAGACAGGCAAGGTGACGATCTTGCGCTATACAGCCATCCAGGATGCGGGGACGGCCGTCCACCCCGCATACGTCGAAGGCCAAATGCAGGGTGGCGCCGTACAGGGCATCGGCTGGGCGCTGAACGAGGAGTACTACTACGACGACAACGGCCGCATGGCGAACTCCAGCTTCCTGGACTACCGGCTTCCGACGTCGCTGGACGTGCCGATGATCGACACGATCATCGTCGAGGTGCCGAACCCGCTGCATCCGTTCGGTGTGCGCGGCGTCGGGGAACCGGGCATCGTACCGCCGCTCGCGGCCATCGCGAATGCGGTGTGCCGTGCGACGGGCGTCCGGCAGACGCAGCTCCCGATGTCTCCGCGACGCGTCCTGGAGACGACGCTTGGGATCGGATGATATGCCGCGAGTCCTACTTCCGGCCTTGCTGCAGCCGCTCGCTGGTGGCGCTTCCTCGGTCGCAGCAAGCGGCGCGACGCTGCGAACCGTCATCGAGGACCTCGATCGCCAGTGTCCGGGTCTTCGGGATCGCATCGTAGACGCCGGGGCGATCAGGCCAGACGTGATGATCGCCATCGACGCTGATGAGGTGCGCGACCTCGATGCGCCGGTGTCAGCGGGCAGCGAGGTACGAATCCTGCCGGCTATTGCCGGAGGCTGAGGCGACTTCATGGTTACTGTGAGTCGCGGTCCGGCCAGAGCGGGACACCGATGTGGACATCCTCGACTACGTCGACGAGGACGGTGTGAACCAGGTCGCAGCCGGAATCGATGCCCTCTCAGCCACGTCCGTCAGTCCTCTACGTCCGTCATCCAGGTGTGCTTCTTGGATGTGGAGGTCGCGGGCGACCGCCAGCGCGTCCCGCTGGTCCAGCAGGACCATCGCGCCGCGGCGCGTCCGCGCCGGGTTGCTGTCACCGTTGCTGTCATTGGGCGGCGATCCGGCGCGCAAGCGCGGCGGTTTCCCTCGTGGAAGTGGTGCGCTCGGAGGGATTCGAACCCCCGACCCTCGGTTCCGAAGGTCGATGCGGTCCGTCCACCGGCGTCCAACATGGTGCGCGGCACGCGTGCAACGCCGGTCAGAGCCCCGAACTCGTCCACGGTCGTCCAGCGCTGTGCGCCCGGGTTGCTGTCACGGTTGCTGTCAGCCATGAACGGGGCCATCCCCCCTCGCCGCCGCCGCGCAGCCGTCGTGACGGCGCGTAGCGTCGTCTGCTCGCTGCTGGCTACTCCCCTGTTGTTCAGAGAACCGAAGGCGCTACGCCCATCTCCTTCACCATCAGCACGTCCCCCGGTATGCCGGTGATCGCCTCGTAGCCAGCATCCAGGCGCGTCCCGACGACGCGGAAGCCGTGGCGCTCATACAGGTGCCGCGCCGGGTTGATCGTCGAGGTCGTGAGCGACATCCGCGCGAACCCCTCGCGCCGCGCGACCTCCTCCGCGTGGCGCAACAGGGTGCCGCCGATGCCGCGGTTGCGGCAGTCCGGGTGCACGTCCAGCTCTCCGACGTAGAACGAGCCCGGCGGACGGCTGAAGTTCACGCGCGACCGCGCCCGCTGATAGCGCGCGTACCGCCACAGCCCGGCCGGCCCGATGATCGCGACGGCGCCGGCGAGCACCCGCAGCGCCGCTCCCGGCGTCACCCGCGTGTGGTCCGACGGCCGTATCATCTCCAGCAACCCCACGGCCTGACCGGCGAGCACCGCCACGGCCGTACGCCGCACGTCCAGCTCGAATCCGTTCCGCGTGATCAGCGCGGCCACCGCGCGCGCCTTGAGAGGGTCCGGCACGACACCGAGCAGGTCGCGCGGCGGCTCGTCGTACATGATCGCGATCAGGCGGTCGAGGTCGCCCGCCCGCGCCGGCCGGACCGTGACGTCGCCCATGGCGCCGATCATCGCACGCCACCCTCGCCCCGCAAGCACGCTGAGCCTGCGCAACCGCGCCGCCAGTCGAATTCGGCCACGAGATCGTTCATGCACGTCAGTCTATCGTCCGGGGTTGCTGTCGGTGAAGGTGAGTGTCTGCGGTTCCATGCTGCGGCCTCCCTCCGATCTCTACCGCACCCCGATCGCCGCGGCCACTTGTGTCCAGCCCGTGTCCTCCTGTCCTTCGAGCCGGCCAGGTAGATCGTGGTCACGGGCAGCGAGCTGTGGTCGAGGAACCGGCTCACGTCCTCGATGGTGTCGCGACCAGCGACGGACTCGTCGGGCGGATCACGCGCCGATCGCCGCCGCCACCTTCCCCCAACGGCGTGCTAATGATCGCTGACGGACGTCCACTGCTCACGCCGGGCCCTCCAATGTTGCGGCGAACCGCGCCGCCTGCAACGGCGCAGCGATGTCTTCGTAACCCCGGCGTTGCTAGTCGACATTCCAACCGTGCTGGTTACTTGACCTTCTCTAAGAAGGACGCGATGAGGCGCGAGAGACCTTCCGGGTGCGACATCGGCAGTGCATGTGTGCCTTCTTCTATCCACGCGACTTCTCCTCGGGGGAAGACGGCCGCGGTGCGGGCGAACGTTTCGCGGTCGAGGAACTCATCGTGCTCCACGCCGACAACAAGAACGGGCACTTCGACCATCCCGAGAACTGCATCGGTGAATACTGGCTGGGTGCGCCACGTCCCGCCGAGCTTGCGGAGCAGTTCGTGCCATCGCTCGGGATGAGGAGACAGCATCCGGTAGTGCTCGCCAAATCCAAAGGGATCGTCTCCGCCCTTTAGGAGGGCGTCTATGAATGCCATCAAGCCGGCGTGCATGCCAGGTCGATAGTCATGCAGGTGCAATGGAGTGCCAACGAGTGTGGCTGTCAACAGACGGTCCGGGTGATCGACCAGGAGATGCAGACTGATGCACCCGCCGTCGCTATGGCCGACAACGTGCGTGCGCTCGATGCCCAGTGCATCCAAGACACGAATCACGTCCGCCGCCATGCGACCGTACGTGATTGGACCCGTTGCGTCGGATGTCCGTCCCTGTCCGCGACTGTCGATCGCAATCACATCATGGTCCAGGCGCAGGCGATCCGCGGCGGGATTCCAGGAGTGGTGCGATGCGAAACCGCCGTGCAGCAGCAGCACGGGCGCGCCGGTGCCGGACCGCTCGTAGTGAACGCGGATGTCTGGGAACTCGACAAAGGTCATCGAGCACATGTGCCCCGGATCTGGCACGAGAGGAAACTGAACGGGTTCAGAGGTCATGGAATCCCCTTGCCCAGCGCTATGCTCGCCGGACGGCTCGGCAATTGTAGCGTTCCGCCCTCGAGTACGGGCGCTGCCGACGTGTCAGTCTCTCGCCACAGAGCTTCCAGAGTTGCCATCGCGGCAATAGCCGATGCCTGTCGCGGGGGGCTTTCACGCCGTCTGTTCCTGGTACCGGATGGTATTCTTCGTCTCGCGCTCCACGGTGAAGATGAGTGTCTGCGGTTCCACGAGCGGGGCTCCTGATGCTGGTCGATGTTCGGGAGAAGCGTAGAACATGGGAGCGCGATGTGGCAGGGGCCGAGGATGGGCGCGAGTTCCCTTGTGGCGGCGCCGTTCAGAGTACGCCGATCGCCGCCGCCACCTTCCCCCAGCCCTTGTCCTCCTGCCCCTCCAGCCGGCGCAGGTAGACCGTGGTCACCGCCAGCAAGCTGTGGTCGAGGAAGCGGCCGACGTCCTCGACGCTCTCGCCGGCGTCGCGCCGCAGCTTCGCGGCCGAGTGCCGGAAGATGTGCACCCCCGCCGGCGGCAGGCCTGCGAGCCGGAAGTAGCGCTGCAGGTTGCCGTAGAACGTGCCGCTCGTGATCCCGCGCGCGTCGCCGCGACGTGCGGGCCACAACGACGCCATGGTCGCGATGTCGCGCCCGAAGGCCGACAGCGCCGCCGTCAGCGCGAGAAACGCGGGCTGTGGCAGCTCCCGCCTGCCCGTCTTGCCGCCCTTGCCCCGGAGCGGTACCAGACGCGCCCGTCCTCGTGGCTCAGGTCGCCCGCGGTCATGTTCGGCACGTCCGCCCGCCGGCGCCCGTCGCACGGGTTGGCGGCGACGATGTCCATGCGGATGAGGAAGCGGTAGAAGGAGCTCAGGCAGGCGAGGCGGGCGCCGATGGTGACGGACGACGGCTGCTTGCCGGAGAGGCCGACGCCGTAGGCCCAGGCGAAGATCTCCGGGCTGGTGACGCGGTCCGGCGGCTTACCGACGCTTCCGAAGAAGTGCTGGAGCATGCGGCTGTAGCCCTCGACGGTGCGCCGGCTGCCGGAGCGGCGCTCCTTCTCGGCGAGGAAGGCGTGGAGCGCGCGCTCCCATCCTTCGGCGGTGTGGTCGAACGTGGTGATCGTGGTCTGCATGGTGGCGCCCCCTCCTGGAAGGCGTCACCATATTCGCGTCGTGTCAGGGGAAGTCAAGCGAAGCGCCGGGGGGGCGTGCGGTCCTCCTCGACGTCAGCGTCCCGCCATAGAGTTGCGATCTTGATTGTGCGGTGCGAGAGCCCGTCCGGTTGCGTCGCGTCGAGACGTTCATCCGCGCCGGTCCGCCGCGCGCCCGGCCGATGCGCGCGAAGATTCAGGGGTGCGACGACGCCAAGAGGCGTAACGGTCGCGGTGTCTGGCTGCGCGAGTGGACAGTTGTCACGGTACCGGCTGAGCACCTTCGGGTCGGCCTCATACGTCGCGACCGCGTCCCCGATGGTGGGCGTGCGGCGCGGGACCGGCGTCAGCGCATAGCCCGGCGGCGCGTCGCCGGCGCGCGCGACCACGGACAGCATCGCTTCCGGGTCGAGCAGGTAATGCAGCTCGGCCATGCGCTCAGCCTTCCGCGCGGCCGCGTCGCTACAGCGCGCGCGCGCCGGACCCATCTGCCACCAGGCGGCACTGCCGATGGCGGTGACGGCGAGGACCATGACGGCGACAATCGCGTATCTGTACATGGCTCAGCGGTCACCGGCGGGCATACGCAGCTTCACGCACGGGACGATGTCCGCCCTGCATGGAGTGCCCCGCACCGCTCACGGGGTAGCTGTCGCGGCCGCCTGCGGGGTCAGTGCCGGGCCGTCGATGGTGGCGGCGGCCCGCAGCCGGGTCTGCAAGTCGGTAATCGCCTGCTCGCCCTTCTGACGACCGCCTGCCTGCTGCCGCACCTGCGCGAACAGCTTGCCGATGGTGCAATTGCGCAAGCTCGCCGCTGTGATCCTCGGGTCGGACAGATAAGCCGCGATCACGCTGTTGGCATCGGGCGTACGGGCTGCGACCGGCCTATCGAGGTAATTCAGCGGCACCAGCCCGAGACCAGCCGCGGTTGCAAGGATGTCGTTGGTCTGGCCGTGGCTCGCCCCTTCCGCGATAACAGTCGCGTCCTGGGCGTCTGCTTCGACCTGCGTGCAGGCGATACCCCGGCGCTGCGCCTCCTGCAGTTCGAGCGTCTGTGTAACCATGATCTGGGCAATCGTTGCTTGGCTGGTATCGGGGATGGCCGCATTCGGCGAGTAGCGCTTCGTCGCCGCCGCGAGTCCCTGAGCGAGGGCGACCCGCGTCGCCATGTCGCCGGGCGAAAATGTCTGGTTGTTCACTTTCAGTGCGTAGGCCGGCTGGCCGCTAGCCGTGTAGTAGTGGTAGACGCCGAAGCCCACGGCGAGCAGCACCGCGGCGATGAGAGGGATCAGCGCCCGGCGTGCCAGGAATGTTGGCATGTTCGTTCCTTTCTGTTACGGATAGACTATGCGGTGCGCCCAGTCGTAGGCCGTGTTCGAGACACTCACCCAGCCGTCGCCGGGCAGAACCTCGGCCCGGATCGACAGCAGACCATGCCCGAAGATGACGGCTTGTGGCTGCCCCAACGTGGCGTAGTTAGCAAACCAGAAGTCATCTGCGTTCCGCCCGTACGGATCACCTGGCAGCGGGGCGATGATGCAGGTCGTCGGCGTCGGATAGGGGTTTTCACAGCCGTCGAGCGCGCCGTTGATGGCCAATTCCTGCGTAGCGCCTGAGTAGATGTACTCCATCTCGGACGCGGCGTAATTGAACGGCGCGGACTTCCCGTGCGTTGCGACGAACTCCGTGGTGATCTCGTTCACCCACCAATTGTAGTAGGTCTCGTTGATGACAGAGCCGCTGACTTCCGCGTAACCGTGATACCATGCCCCCCACTTTGAGCCATCGCTGAGCGATGAGTACCATGCAAGGTATTGGCTGCTTGTCCAGCCTTGGAACGGGTAGGTGTTGTACGGCGCGAGCGGATCCGGCGTAGGCACAGCCGTCGGCGCAGGCCCGCCGCCCCCGCCGGGGGGTCCGGAGAAGCAACCGCCATACCCCCCCGCGCCATCGCACGTGTGCAAGCCGCCGCCCGGCGAAGGCGGGGAGGGGTGTGGGGGAAAGCAATCATCA
>JADEYI010002079.1_pt1 | contig 11395 bp, 10 predicted proteins | sample 8542331 | NCBI WGS metagenome assembly JADEYI01 (sample SAMN16510988, study PRJNA670497) | mine drainage metagenome | isolation source: biofilm near Copperflume 1 | place: Germany: Marsberg coppermine Kilianstollen | collected 2018-02 | reverse complement strand
CGCCCATCCCAGCCTGTTCCCCTACGAACCACTGCCAACAGCGGATCTGGACCTCATTATCGCTGCAGGGAACAATGGGCAGTTCGGCAAGTTATGCGAGATACTCGATCTTCCAGAGCTGCCGCACGATCCCAGGTTTGCGAACACCCGGGATCGCACCCGCAACCGCGAAGCCCTGCGCCCGCTGCTGGTTGAGCGGCTGCGCACGAGAACAGCCAACGAATGGTTCCGCACATTGAGCGCCGCTGGCGTTCCGTGCGGCCCGATCAACAATGTTGAAGGGGGAGTCACGTTCGCCCGCGACATTGGACTCGATCCCGTCGTCGAGGTTGGCGTGGGAGACGATGCCGTGCCAATGATCCGCCACCCCATTTCGTTCTCAGCGACGCCTCCGCGCTACGATCTGCCACCCCCGAGGCTTGGCCAGGACAACGAGCAGATTCGCGCCTGGCTCAGCCATGCGATACGCGTCGAACCGGAGGAACTCAAAACGTCCAGGACAACCCCCGACCTGTCATGCTGAGCGCAGCGAAGGATCTGTTTCCAGGGGCGACGAGATCCTTCGCTGCGCTCAGCATGACATTCGCCTGGGCAAGATTGAGGCAACGATCAGTCCAGGTTCAGCCAGGAGATCCTGGCAGCAGCCCTGTATCGAGAGGGCTGAGAACCTTGTACGGGAGAAGGAACAGATGGAATATCCCACCGGAATCGGTACCTCCGATGCCACCAGCATTCACCTGCTTGGTCACGATCTTGCTGGCGAGCTGATTGGTTCAATCGGCTTTGGCGAGCTGGCTCTCTGGCTTGCCACACAGCAGCGACCGGCACCGCAGCAGGTGCGCGTATTCGAGGCTGTGCTTGTTTCACTGGCCGATCACGGCTTTACTCCGACCGCGATCGCTGCGCGCCTGACCCTGTATAGCGCCCCGGATGCCATCCAGGGTGCGCTGGCAGCTGGCCTGCTGGGTGGCGGCTCGCGGTTCCTCGGCGTCACAGAAGACACTGGCCGTTTTCTCGCTAACACCCTGGCAACCGTCGCGGACCACCTCCCGGAGACCGATGAGCAATGGGACGCGCTTGCCCGCCATGCTGTCGCCGAGCAGCGCGCCGCTGGCCGCTTTGTCCCAGGCCTGGGCCACCCCGTCCATAAGACTGTTGATCCTCGAACAGCCGTAATCATCGCGATTGCCGAGCAGGAGGGCCTGCGGGGACCGCACCTGCGCTTGTTCGAGGCTATCGGTCGTGTCCATGCCGGAGTCATTGGCCGCAAACTGTCACTTAACGGAGCCGGAGTGGCAGGTGCCGCGCTAGCTGACATCGGACTGCCACCCGAGTTGCTGCGCGGCGTGGCCCTGCTCGCGCGCGCGGCGGGACTACTCGGTCATATCGCTGAAGAGCTGCGTCACCCCATCGCACCCGACATCTACTCAGCGATCGACCGCAATGCTGTATACCAGCCAACCGCAAGCAAGGAGAAAAGATCGTGACTGATAAACTTCTGACGACGGTTGTGGGAAGCTATCCTCAACCCGAGTGGCTGGTGGACCGCAAGAACTTACAGAATCGATTACCGCCACGCATCAGGGCGCGTGAAATCTGGCGCATCCCAGAGCCTCTGCTGCAACAAGCCCAGGATGATGCAACCCTCCTCGCCATTCGAGACATGGAGCGCGCAGGCATAGACATTATTTCTGATGGGGAGATACGAAGGGAGAGTTACTCCAACCGCTTCGCCACGGCGTTAAACGGGATGGATCTCGATAACCCGGGAGTGGCCCTGGATCGAACAGGTCATCCCAACCCTGTCCCGCGGGTCGTGGGCCCTATCCGCCGCTTACATCCGGTTGAAGTACGCGACGTGGAGTTTCTGCGACGCAACACCAACCATCGCATCAAGATCACCGTGCCAGGCCCCTTCACTGTTACACAGCAGGCACAGGATGACTATTATCGCGATGAGAAAGCCCTGGCATTGGATATCGCTGCAGCCATCAACGAGGAGATCAAAAGCTTGCAGGCTGCGGGTGCTGACGTTATACAGATTGATGAACCGTATCTGCAAGCGAGGCCGGAGAAGGCCAGGGCGTATGGGGTAGATGTCATCAACCGGGCACTGGAAGGGATTGAAGGACCAACGGCGCTGCACCTCTGCTTTGGATATGCTGCTATAGTTCATGACCGACCTCCCCGTTACTCATTCCTCACAGAGTTGCGTGATTGTGTCGTCAGGCAAATTTCGATTGAAGCGGCCCAACCATGCCTCGATCTATCGGTCCTTCGTCAATTAGCACATAAAACCCTCATTGTAGGCGTCTTGAATCTGGGCGATATGGAGGTGGAGACGACTGAGACCGTGGCCGGGAGAATACGCTCAGCCTTACAGTATGTAGAGCCAGAGCGCCTGATCCTGGCACCGGATTGCGGCATGAAATACCTGCCACGGGAAGTAGCCTTTGGCAAGCTACGCGCATTGGTCGAAGGAGCCAGCATTGTTCGGCAGGAATTGTAAGGATACGATCTTACCTGACGGTTGGTTCATCTGATACCAACCCCCATACATTGCCATTATTAGCGGGGTCATCCATCACCCCGAAGCGGGTATCTAGCTCCTTCTGCTGAACTACATTTTGCTTTCAGCGTCTTCCCCACGTTCTTTGTTCTCTATGATATTGCCGCTCTGGAAAAGCACCTTTTGTGCCTCCACACGCCATTTCGGCGTGCGCCGCATGAGAAACTCGAGATCCATAGAAAAGTGCAGGAACTCTTCCTTCTGCGCATCCTCCATGATGCTTCTCGCCTCTGCATCTTGCTCAATAGAAATGCGTTGCTGGTACCAACCAATGGCCTCGCACTCCTCCTGTAAAGATGCAATCATACGGGCGAATGTGCGCGTCTCCTGTGACAGGTCGGACGCCGGCTCATGATACTGATCGAATCCCATTTGAAAAATCCTTTCTCGCTTGAAAAGCCCGATACGTTTCAGGTATAACACGTTTGCGACTCAAAATGCGCTACAAAAGGAGAAGGCAGAATCATCCCTGCTTCGCGGAAGCGGCAGGGAAAAATCCCACCTGTGAGGCGGTGACGAAAGTGTAGAAGAACAAACAGATTCACTACGCAGCTTTATGTAGATAGAATGCCATACTGCATTTTCATCAAGAGGATGCGCTGAACCGATTGATTGATGCGATCGACGGTCAATTGACCATTTTGAAGAGCCTGTTTGAAAGCTGCGATCACCTGCGCAACCTGGCTGGTAGAATAGGGACCTTCGATAAGGTCGTTACCCGCTATGATCGCTAACACAGAGGCTTGAGGCAATGACCAGCGCTGGCGGATGCCGCCCATGTAGAGACCATCGGTGATGACTACGCCGTTATACCCCAATTGCTGGCGCAGCACGCCGTTAATGGTTTTGGGTGAAAGCTCGGCGGGAAGATCAGGGTCGATAGCTGGTACCAACACATCAGTAGACATAATCATAGCTGGATGGTCTTTTTGCAGCATGAGCGTATAGGGAGCCAGATCAATACTCTGCAACTGCGCAAGGCTCCTGTACACGGTAGGTAGTACAGCATGGGGGTCCGACGTGATTGCGCCTAACCCGGGAAAGTGTTTGAGGGTGCCAATCACGCTATTCTGTTGCAGGCCGTTCAAGAATGCGCCCGCGTAGGTCGCCACAGCCGCCGGGGTGCTGCCAAACATGCGGCTTTCCAGCACGGGCGGTTCAACGGTATGCACATCGACAACCGGCGCAAGATCGGTATTGATACCAAGTTGCAACATCCATTTGGCAACCATCGTTCCCTGATTAAAGGCGAAGCGCGGATCGCCGGTGGCTGCCATCGCGGCGGCAGAGGGTAGATTGCCATGAAAGGTAAACAGGCGATTCACCAGTCCGCCCTCCTGGTCAGTGCCAATGAGCAGGGGTATTTTAGCATCTTTCATAGCCTGGCGCGAAAATGCCGCCACGTTGACTATTATATTGTCGGGTGGATTAAAGTTGCGGTTGCTGGCCTGATAGAGAAAGCCGCCAACGCCCTGTTGAGCAATCATGTATTGCAGCTCCGGCGCGTAGCTATTGCCCAGGTATTCCACGATAATCAGTTGCGCCAGTTTCTGATCCAGCGTCATACCCGCCATAATGCTCTGTATTTTCGCCATTTGCATTACTAACGGATTATCTACCTCGCCATCGGATCTACTCCCTGGAACAGAGGTCGGCAAAGGTCTTGATGGAGTGGGAGAAGTCAGATGGATACTTGAAGCATCGACTCCGTCAAAGATACTGGAACAACCCGTCAAGAAAATGAGAAACAACGCGCAGCTCGTCTTCATCCAATATCTGGCATAGAGATAACGGCGGATTGGCATCCAATTAATATCCTTCAACTGAGCGATTATAACGGCGCAAACCTCTACCTCAACGCAACCCATACAATGAAATGAACGCGAAAATTGGTGAACAGTAACGTATCTACGATCATCGCGCCAATTGGCAATTTTGTCTGTTACCAAATTCACCTGAAATGTGTGACGAGCTTCACAGTATGCGCTAGCTATTCCTGATATGCTCTGCCATAAGTATGATACAATGGTTAAGGCGCAAAAGTATATAGACCATGTTCTATGTATCAAACAATCAGAGTTTATGGCAATTATATGCATACATCTAAATTCAGCTTTATATCACACAAACATAGCACAGATTTAGACAGCGCCAATCGCGGCGTGCTTGTAGTAGTATTATGCTGTTTGCTTTGTCTTATTGGGGCCGTAATATTTAATGCGGATGCATCAACGCTGAATCTTTTACCCGTAATACACCCGATTCTATCTAATAATAATGCCCATCTGCAGACAACGTCTGCAAACGCACAGATATTTCGGAGACGGGCGCATCAGGTACCTCGTCAAACACCGCAAGATATAGTAAAACCCATCGATTATCCTGTGTTTTACGGCAATACACGCCTGCCAGAAATCGCCCTGACGTTTGATGATGGTCCAAATCCCGTGTATACTGCACAGGTGTTAGCTGTCTTACAAGCCTATAATATCAAGGCAACGTTCTTCGATGTCGGCTATCTAGTCAAAGAGTATCCGAATATAGTACGCCAGGAATTTTTGCAAGGGCATAGTATTGGCAATCATAGCTGGTCGCATCCCGAACTGACCAGGTTTTCGGCTACAGGCATTTTATCCCAACTGGTAAGCACATCTGACGCTATTCAATCGGTTACGGGATCGCGACCCACCATTTTTCGCCCTCCTTATGGATTATTCAACCGCATCGTGTTCGCCCAGGCTTTGCAACAGAACCTGAGTACCATCCTCTGGAACAACGAGGCGCGCGACTGGACTACTCCTGGCGTAAACGTAATTGTCCGCCGCATCCTTAATCTAGCGCGTTATGGCGGGATCATTTTATTACATGATGGTGGTGGCTTTCGCGCTCAAACAGCCGCGGCATTGCCCATCATCATTATTGCCCTGAAACAACGCGGCTTCACGTTTGTGACCATACCACAATTGCTGCATGACATGGCTACCCCTCTACTTTACCTGTATCATCAACCGCAGGTGCGAGCAGCTTGACCGCTCTTATGCCAACCCTTGTTGCATGGAAACAAGAATGAATAACGTGCTATAGTCTTTATTGGAGGTGTTGTGCCTCCTTCTAGTAAAGGCGGTTGCGAGCGTATGGCAAATATGGCAGATATTGAGTTCAAAGAGAAGCTTTTTCTGAAAGGGTATCCATTTAAACATTACAGCCCGCGACCAGGCGATCCAATTTCCAACGCGGTCACGCCTTTACTAAAACCGCTCTCCGCCTGTACGGTTGCGCTGGTTACGACGGCGGGCTTGAGCCTGCCAGATCAGACACCATTTGATCTCACTATACGCAATGGCGACAGCTCGTTTCGCGAAATCCCTTCGGACATTTCTCCACAACTACTTGAGATGAACCAGCGGAGTTGGTCGTTTGACCAGACAGGCATCTTGCGCGATCGCAATCTGGCTTTCCCGCTGGATCGCCTGCGCGAAATGCAACAGCGAGGAGAAATCGCCGCGCTCGCTCCCCACAACTATAGCTTTATGGGGTCAATCGTCGGACCTGCTACATTGATGAAGGAAAGCGCGCCAGAAGTAGCGCGGCGGCTCAAAGCCGATTCCGTTGATGTCGTTCTGCTGACGCCTGTCTGACCGATGTGCAATCAGTCAGTTGGGCTGATCCAGCGCCAGATTGAATATGCAGGTATCACGACGGTATCCATCTCGTTGCTACGCGAAATAACCGAAAAAACGCGACCGCCGCGCGCCCTCTTCGTGCCTTTCCCGCTTGGTTATCCGCTCGGCGAACCCGATAACGCCGATCTCCAGACGCGCATCATGCGAGCGGCCTTCGCGCTCCTCTCGCGCAACGATTGCCCGGTACTTGAGTCGTTTACGCCGTAGGGATGCGGACGGGCAGATACACTTAGATTTTGCGCTCCTGGTCTTTCCAATACGCCTCGCGAATATTCCTCTTGAGCAGTTTGCCAGCCGGATTGCGCGGGAGTTCCTCCAAAAAGTCCACTGAACGGGGCTTTTTATAATCGGCTATCCGTTCGGCGCAATACGCGATCAGTTCTTCCTGGGTAGCGCTGGCTTCCGGCCGGAGAGAAACGACCGCCTTTACGGATTCGCCCCAGTGAGGATCGGGTACGCCGATTACGGCCACATCCGCGACAGCCGGGTGGGCGCTAAGCACGGCTTCAATTTCTGCCGGGTAGATGTTGACGCCACCCGAAATGATCATATCGATCTTGCGGTCACAGATGAAGTAGTAGCCTTCGGTGTCGCGATAGGCAATATCTCCAACCGAGAAGAATGTGTCGCGCATACTCCGGGCGGTCGCATCCGGCTTCTTGAAATACTGCGCCAGCGAGGGATTGCGCACCCACATCTCTCCCGGCACACCGTCAGGCACCTCCTCGCCAGCTTCGTTGAGCAGGCGAATCTCCTGATCAGGCGCGACAGCGCCGCATGAACCGGGCTTGCGCAATTGATCTTCGGGGCGCAAGATGGTGACAAAGCCGGTCTCGGTCGCGCCATAAAACTCCCACAACACCGGGCCAAACCGCTCAATGGCACGTACCTTCAGGCTATAAGGACAGGGTGCGGCACCCAGGATAAGTGCGCGCAACGAGCTTGTATCAAAAGTCTTCGCGATCTCGTCAGGCACATCACATAAGCGTTGGAGCAGGGTAGGAGCCATGAAGGTAGTCGAAACGCGGTGGCGCTCGATCATGCGCAAGGCTTCAACTGCTTCGAACCGGGGCAATATCACACTCGTCGCGCCCAGCAAGATTTGCAGGCTCAAAAAAGCATTGGGAGCGCTGTGATACAAAGGCCCGGCCAGCAAATGCACGTCCGCATCGCGCAGTTCAAACGATTGGACGACGCCCAGCGCCGCTTCAAGCGAGACACCGTTCGGACGATACGCACCCTTGGGATTGCCCGTCGTCCCTGATGTATAGCTCATGGAACTGCCGAGCGTTGCTTCTCCTACAACAGGCATCGTCTCGCTGGCCGACGCTACCACCTCTTCGTAATGCAGCCAACCAGCGGGAGCATCACCGCCGATTGCAATATAAGTCGGGTGCCCCTGTACCCCGGCGCGTGCCTGCTCAACGACCTGCACCAGTCCTGGCGCGGCCACCACCACTTTCGCCTCGCTGTCATTGAGCACGTAGGCCACCTCACGCTGGCGCAAACGGTAGTTGACCGGTACTTGAATAGCTTTGATTTTGGTACAGGCCGCTCCAACCTCAACCCCTTCAATGGAGTTGTGTACAATAATCGCAACGCGATCTCCCGTAGTGACGCCCAGGGCTTTCAGCACATTGGCGACGCGATTAGCGCGCATGTTTAGTTCCGCGAAGGTGAGCGAACTTTCCCCACAGATCAAAGCAATTTTATCCGAGCGCGCCACGGACTGCATGGTCAAAATATCGAGAGCGAGGGACGGAGCTTCATTGAAACCGCCATTCGGTTCGGGCATGGAACATCCTCCTATTCTCCTTTAGTGCCGCGAATTGTGGAACAAGCAGAAAAAGTATATACTGCTATTGTAACCTGATTCTCGCGTAACAGGTGTTCAGCATGAAATTCAGGTCTGAGATAGCTACACCATTCTCGCCACCAGCTCTTGCGCAATGTAGCTGGCAACCACAGCTGCGTTGGAACCCGGCCCAAAACCAGCATCATAGCCCAGTTCTTTGGCAAAAGCATGGGATATACGCGGTCCGCCCACGATAAATAGGCAACGGTCGCGCACGCCTTCGGCCTCGGCCAGTTCGATCAATTTGGTCAGGTTGTGGATATGCACATTCTTCTGGGTCACTACCTGCGACACCAGAATAGCCTCAGCCTGCTCCACTGCCGCTCGCCGCAAAAGCGCCTCACAGGAAACCTGCGCCCCCAGGTTCAAGGCGCGAAACGCGGGAAAGCGTTCCAGACCATAATTTCCCGCGAAGCCTTTGGCATTAAAAATAGCATCGATACCGACGGTATGCGCGTCGCTCTCGATGGCCGCGCCAATGACCGTCACGCGCCGCCCCAGGCGCTGCTCGATCAGTTCGTTGATCTCGTGGAAGCCCATCTCTTCATGCGCCAGTTCATCGACCTGAATCTGGTCGGGATCAAGCATATGCGAACACGCGCCATAGACCACAAAGAAGGTAAACGCCCTGTCGATGGCCTCCGCGTGCGCCACCAGTGGGTTGCTGATGCCCATCAGCATTGCATAGCGACGCGCCGCCTCCCACGCCCGCCAACCGAGCGGCAAGGGCAAAGTAAACGAGATTTGCACAACGCCATCGTTGGCAGTATCACCATAAGGTCGAATCTGCATAAGATGCACCTCGATAGGGAAAACATGGTTGCTGTATATAAAAGTATACCATGTCTTGAGGTTTAGAGACCGCAACAACATTGCCAGGCCAGGATAAGTCAGGCAGAGCTAATTTCGCCAGGGTAATGATATACTTAGCTCAGGCGAACAAACGCCGCATCGTCTCTCTTTCCTCGAAAGGATAACCAGGTATGCCACATCAGAACGAGCAGTATGACGCGATTATCATTGGAGCGGGACATAATGGTCTCGTGGCGGCAGGCTACCTGGCACGCGCCGGTAAAAAGGTGATTGTGCTTGAACAACGTGACCGCGTGGGCGGAGCCTGCACGCTCGAAGAGCCGTTCCCCGGCTTCACTATGTCCCCCTGCGCTTATGTCGTCAGCCTGCTGCGCCCTGAAATCATCCGTGACCTGGAACTGCATCGCTACGGCTTCGACGCCTACGTCAAAGACCCGCAGATGTTTGTGCCGTTCCAGGATGGCAAGTATTTATTCTTCCGCGCCAGCACCGAAAAAACCATCGAGGGTATTCGCAAGCTCTCCAAACACGACGCAGAAGCATACCCGAAGTTTATCGAATTCTTTGACCGCGCCTCGACTATTCTCAACCCTATTTTGCTGGAAGAGCCGCCTTCCGTTGCTGATCTCGCCGCGCGTTTCAGGGGCGAGGACGAGGAGATTTACCGCTACCTCATGTTCGGCAACCTCTATGATATGCTGGCCGACTATTTCGAATCTGACTATTTACGCGCTGCCTGGGCGGGACAAGGCGTGATAGGTTCCTTTATCGGCCCTAAAACTCCTGGTTCAGTGTACGTCGCCTGGCACCATATGTTTGGCGAGGTCAATGGCGAACACGGCATGTGGGGATATGTGCGCGGCGGTATGGGACGCATCAGCTTCGCTATGGCGGCATCCGCGGAGGCACACGGCGCGGTGATCCGCACCAATGCGCCGGTAGCTAAAATACTGGTGCATAATGGCAAGGCCGAAGGCGTTTTGCTGGAGAATGGCGAAGAGTTGCGAGCCAGCGCGGTTCTCTCGAACGCTGACCCCAAACGTACCTTCCTCCAGTTCTGCGCGGATGCCGACCTGGATAAAGGCTTTCTCAAGCGCATCTCGCACTTCAAGACGGAGAGCGCGGTCATCAAGCTCAATATCGCGCTGAAAGAATTGCCCAGTTTCTCGTGTCTCCCCGGCACAGCGCCCGGCCTGCAACACGCTGGCTCGCTCGATCTCACTCCCACGCCCGACTGGGTGCAGAATGCATATGAAGATGCCATGAATGGCGGCCTCTCGCAAAAACCCTATATCGAGGCATACATGCAATCGTCCACCGACCCGACCGTCGCGCCCGCCGGGTATCACACCATCTGGGTAGCACGATCGCTACTTTGGTACAAAACAGCCATGACATCGGGCGGCCCGTACCGGAAAGCAACGCGCTCATCCTCCTCAACCCGCCTCACAAGGACCTTGATGCCGAGCATGCAGATTGCATCGCGCCTCTCGTCGTATGAAACCTCACACTCCGGATTATCTATATCAGGGCGGATACATTCGCACCACTGCTCAAACCATGTGATTGCCGCCTGAATTTTGCGCTCTTGCTCCTCGCTTATCGCTACATCCTCAAGCAGCCCTTCAATTCCCGCCTTCTCCTGTTCTAGCTCCCTTTGCCGCACCTTATAGTACTCTATGGCCTCCTCGTCTTCTGCACCCTCCGCCATTTTTGCGATGTTTTGCAGTTTTCTCTTGACTTTTTCGAGTTTAGCCGTGAGTACTGAGCGCTCCTCGAGGAAGCGCCATTGTTCTCTGGCTTGCGCAACTTTTTGTTTAATTTTGTCAGGATCTTTAATATGAGCTATAGCCTCACGCCACACAATGGCATCGAGTTTAGCTACAGACATAGCTACATTGTGACGCTCTCCCTGCGAACTACTGCGCTTTTTGCAGAAGTACTCCTTACGGTGACTGCTGTCCGAGTGCCGTTGGACGCTGAGATGACAGCCGCAATACGCACAAAGGGCGATACCGCCACGTAAAAGCGCATCCTTCGGATCTTTACTATCCCTGGCTGCCATTGCTTTATTGTGTTCCAAGCGCCTCTGCACATGGGCAAACGTCTCTGCATCAACGATGGGAGGAATAGTCCCTTCCGGCAGCAGGATATGTTCTTCAGCAGGACGAATCACAACCCGTCTTAGCTTGCCTCCCTCGGTGATATGCTTATACCGGTTAGCGACCGCCTTTCCCGTATACTCCTCGTTGCACAGAATTGCCCTTATAGTAGAAAAACGCCAGATACCCCCTCCTTTACTGGTGGGAATACCTTTATCAGTCAGGTAAAAGGCGATCTGACGAATACTCACACCCCGTTTTGCCATTGTAAAAATGCGCTCAACCACTCTTCGCTCTGTCCAGGCTCTACCTTCTTCGTCATAGAGAACCTGACCCCCTACCGTAATGGGGGCATCATTGTAGAGGTAGGCGC
>JADEYI010002078.1_pt1 | contig 11400 bp, 11 predicted proteins | sample 8542331 | NCBI WGS metagenome assembly JADEYI01 (sample SAMN16510988, study PRJNA670497) | mine drainage metagenome | isolation source: biofilm near Copperflume 1 | place: Germany: Marsberg coppermine Kilianstollen | collected 2018-02 | reverse complement strand
AAGGGAAAGTCCTGTCATTCTGAGCGCAAGGGAAAGTCCTGTCATTCTGAGCGCAAGGGAAAGTCCTGTCATTCTGAGCGCAGCGAAGAATCTCCATGCCGCAGGAGATTCTTCGCTGCGCTCAGAATGACAGCAGGGATGCTCTATGAAGTTTGACAGAGCAGTAGGGACGCGATTGATTGCGTCCGTATCGCGTGAACGCCGGCACGAACGGACGCGATCAATCGCGTCCCTACATGTGACAGGCTAATCCGCCGTTGTTTCTTCGCTTTATTTAGCGAATGGTGATACAGATACATCAACACCAGGTGATGTTGAGAAAAGGTGAGGGTATGGATTTTAGCATTCTTCCGCAAGTGTTGCCATATTTTTTACGTGGAACACTCAACACTATTATCTACTGCGTTGTTGCTTTTCCATTGGCTTTGCTGTTTGGGGTTATACTGGCGCTCATGGGTAGTTCACGTTTTATCTGGTTACGCGGCCCTGCGCGAATTTATATTGAGGTTATTCGTAGCACTCCTTTCATCGCCCAGCTATTTCTCATCTACTTTGGTCTGAGTACCATCCTGTTTAGCATCAGTAGCAGCCTGGGAGGTCTCAATCTGGCTGTATACATCAATGGTTGGACTGCAGGTATTGCTGTGCTGGCTATCAACTACTCGGCCTACGAGGCGGAGGTCTTTCGCGCTGGTTTTCTTTCGGTCGAACGCGGTCAGACTGAAGCTGCTCTGTCTCTGGGCCTGGATTCAAGACAGAACTTTTTCCGCATAGTGTTCCCACAAGCGATACCCTTGATGATTCCGCCCTTCGTCAATGATCTTATTTACATGCTTAAGGATTCTGCTATCGTCAGTGTGATTGCTGGATTTGAACTTACTTCCGCTTTTGATTTCTGGCGAAATAAATATGGCAGTAATCCCACACCGCTCATATTACTTGTGATGGTACTGTACCTTGTTCTCAGCCTGCCAACTTCGTACTTTGCCAGGTGGTATGAACGCAAACTGCGCGCAGCGTTATAATCTGGAAGGAATACTGTATGGATCACTCGATTACAAAGCCACATATAGAACGCAGACCGCGCAGTTTGCTGGTGATTTTAGATTATGTCTTTTATGCGGCCATTATAGCAGCGCTAGCCGGTTTAGCCTTTTACTTCTATCGCTATCGGGATTCTATCGCTCTCTATTTCCCTACACTTCTGGGAGGGGCAGGTTTAACGATTTTTCTTTCGATCACAAGTATGATCCTGGCGACTATCTTTGGTTTTATTGGCGCGCTGGGTCGTCTTTCGCATTTTGCAGTATTGCGAATCATCGCAGCAATCTATGTTGAGGTCATCCGTGGCACTCCCATCCTGGTTCAATTATTTTTCTGGGGTTTTGGTATTCGCGCTGCACTCGAAGGGATAGGCTTTGACCCCTATACGATTGCCTATAATTTCATGACCCTGCTGCAAAACAATAGTATTATGCCAGGTCCTAATTTCTTCGATGCTGCTTTCTATGGCATCATCGGCCTTAGCTTCAATTACGGCGCATACTTGACTGAGGTCTTCCGCACCGGTATTGAGTCGGTACCCATAGGCCAGACCGAAGCGGCCTTGAGTTTAGGTCTGAACTCGCGCCAGATCATGCGTAAAATTGTATTGCCCCAGGCTTTTCGCATTACTATTCCGCCGTTCACCAACTACTTTATTACATTGGTTCAGGATAGCGCGTTGCTCTCCGTCATTGGCGGCGTACTGGAATTGCAACAATTGGTCACGGCGGCTGCCACCGCGAACGCCTCCGACGCTAATCTGCAACTCTTCTTTTACGTTTTCGGAGCAGTGATGTTCTTCTGGATCTGTTATCCCCTCGCTATTCTGGCGCGTTATCTGGAGTCGAGGTTCGGGCGGGCGTATTGATTAACGTGTGATATACAAGGCTGTGTACCGAGTATAGCAAACACCCAGAGAGTCGTTGTATAATTTAGCGTAGATGAAGTTGAGTTGTAGCGATGCCCATTAAAATTAAAAAACTTAAAGCCGCCCTTTCTAAAGCTGGATTTTATTCTAGATCAGCCAGAGGGAGCCATACATTGTGGAAACATCTCGAATTGCCCGCTTTTCGTGTTACGCTTTCGGGTAACGATGGAGATGACGCCCAAAGATATCAAATTGACGACGTACGAGAAGCATTGAGAAAGGTAGGCAAAGATCTATGAACCCCAACCACTATTCAATGGTCATTCAATGGGATCCAAGAGACAACATCTACGTCGTTACTGTTCCTGAACTTCCGGGATGTAAAACACACGGCAAAACATACGAAGAGGCGATTAAGAATGCTCATGAAGTCATCAATCTCTGGATAGAAGATGCTCAAAAAGCAGGAGAGCCTATTCCTCCGCCGATGGTTACTGCCTAGCCAAACCATATCAGGTAATGGTATACTGATTACATAAGAACACACAATTCGTACCCAGAACGCAGAATGCTGGTGTTTTTCGTGAAAGTCACCGACATACCCGGTAAAAAACGAGGCCGTTACATTCCGAAATACTACGTATTTCGCGGTTTCCACCTGTCCACCTGCTACCCCTGAGCCTTTTTGCCCCCTGAAATACCTGGTCTGTGCCAGGGTGAAGTGTCATGGCTTTGCTTTTCCACTTCTCACTTGCTTTGATCAACGCAAGCTATTGTGTATTACACTTTTGACAGATCAGGTACGCTTTACGTAGTAGCAAGCGTCCTTTAATTTGTTTTTCCAGAGCGTTTATCCCCAGGGATACGTGATTTGATACCCACCGGCCCGGAGTATTCCATGGTATGGAAGGAAACGGTGCGAAATCGGTAAGCGGACCGGGGTGGGATGTCATTTAGAGAAGCCGCATAACCAGAAAGGATTTTTATGAGTACCGATGGCTTACGACAGGCCCTCAACGATTCACAACGGTATCTCGATGTTGTCCAGAAGCAGGTTCTAGGCAAAAGCGAAGCGGAATGGCTGATCGATACGACGGTCAACAACTTCGCCAAATATTATAATAGCGGTTTTATCGAGTATCGTAAGTCGGTCGCGGAAGCAGGAGACTTCGCGGCGGTCGAATGGACGGGACACGGCGCAACCTTTCGGGATGTGCTGGGCCGCGAATATATCGACTGCCTGGGTGGGTTTGGCCTTTTCAACCTGGGCTGGGCGCATCCGAAGGTCGTGGGGGCCGTGCAGGCACAATTGCAGAAAAGCCCGTTGCCGACGCAGGAATTGCTTGATCCGCTGCGTGGTATGCTGGCGCACCTGCTGGCCGAGATTACGCCGGGCGACATTCAATACAGTTTCTTCGTGAGCAGTGGCACCGAGGCCGTCGAGGGCGCTATGAAGCTCGCCAAACTGTACACACGCAAGAGCGGTTTTATCGCCTCGGTGCGCGGCTTTCACGGCAAAACAGCCGGTTCGCTCTCGCTGACGGGCAAGGCAATCTTCCGCCGTCCGGCCATGACGCCGCAGAATAATGTGTTCCATGTGCCTTTTGGCGATGTTGACGCGGTAGAGCAGCAACTGCGTATCGCGCGCGAAGTGGGCAATGATATTGCCGCCGTTATTATGGAGCCGATCCAGGGTGAGGCGGGCGCTATAGTGCCGCCGGATGATTTCTGGCCGCGCCTGCGTCACATCTGTGATGACTACGAGGTTTTGCTGATCGCTGACGAAGTGCAGACGGGTATGGGTCGCACGGGTAAGCTGTGGGGTGTAGATCACTGGGATGTCGCGCCTGATATTATCGCCTCTGCCAAAGCTCTGGGAGGAGGTGTGATGCCCATCGGCGCGTTCATGTCCACGCCCAAAATCTGGAGCGTCATGAATAGCAACCCGTTCATCCATACCTCGACAACCGGCGGCAATCCGCTGGCCTGCGCTGCCGCCATCGCTGCCATCAATGTTACGCTCGAGGAGAGCATTCCTGAACAGGCTGCTGAAAAGGGTGAATACTTTATCGCGCGGTTGAAAGACATTGCTGGGCGTCACAGGGATGTGTACACCAACATTACCGGCAAGGGCCTGCTGATCGGCCAGCATTTCGTCAGCGATGATGTTGGCTACGCGGTAGCTTCGGGTCTCTTCAAGCGCGGCGTACTCATCTCCGGCACGCTGAATAACTCGCGTGTCGTGCGCGTCGAGCCGCCGGTGGTGATTACACGCGAGGAGATCGATACCATCCTCAACCGCCTGGAAGATACGCTGCGCGAGCTGCGCGGGTCGGTTTCCACGCCGGATGTGCCCGATGAGTGGGACGCGGCCACCAGTCTGCCGTCCGTACCCACCACCCCAACCACCCCCGCGCAGGGCGCGCTCAATCTCGTTGCAACCGGTGCCGATGATTCCAATGCTGCCGTCGCTTAACAAGCGAAGCGAGGAGGTAACTCTATGCATATCGTGGTAGCTGGCGGCGCGGGAGCGATGGGGCGCGTGACGGTGCGCGCTTTATGTGAATACGACGACATCGACCTGGTGACAATCGCTGATTATAACGAGGCGCGGGCGCAAGAACTGGCAGCCTCGCTCAATAGCGGCAAAGTGCAGGCGCGTCAGATCGATGTTACCAATGAAGAGCGGTTGTGCCAGTTGATACGCGGCGCGGATGTCGTGTTGAGCGCAGTAGATTATACGTTCAATCTGTCTATTCTCCAGGCGTGTATTCGGGAGAAGGCGCATTATGCTGACCTCGGTGGCCTCTTCCACATGACGCGCAGGCTGATGTCTTTGCACGCCGGGGTTGAAGCGGCGGGCATCACCGCTATTATGGGGATGGGCGGCACTCCTGGCATTACGAATATCCTGGCGCGCGCGGCTGCCGATAAGCTCGACCGCGTTGAGAGTATGAAGGTGGAATTGGGATGCAGCGACTCCACGCCTTCAACGGCTCCCCTGGTCGCGCCCTACTCCATTCGCACTATTCTTGACGAGTTCACAAAACAGCCGCAGGTCTACAAGGATGGCGAATGGTATCCACAGCAGCCCTTGAGCGGGCAGGAGGAGATGATTTTTCCCCTGCCTGTTGGTCGCGCCACCGCTATGTATTCGCTGCATTCGGAGTGCGCAACCTTCCCCGTTTCTTTTCAAGACAAGGGTATACGCTCTGTCACATTCAAGATTGCCTTTCCGACCGATTTTATGACGAAACTCACCTTTCTGGTTACCCTGGGTTTTGGCAGTGATGAGCCAATTACGGTGCGCGGCGTCAAGGTTTCGCCGCGAGAGATGCTGGCAAAATTGCTCGAGATGGCACCCGTTGAAGATGTGGAACCGCAGGATTGCGATGTGTTACGTGTGGTCACGAGCGGCACAGCGGGAGGCCAGCAGGTTGAGATTACGAACCAGGTGGTTGTGTTGCCCTATCGCCGCTGGAATGTGGGCGCGGGCGCGCTCGATACGGGCGTTCCCCTGGCTATCGCGGGGCGGATGCTGGCGAATGGCGAGATTACGCGGCGCGGCGCGCTCGGCCCTGAGCTATGCGTGCCTGTCGAGCCGTTCTTCCGCGAACTGGCAAAGTATGACATGCACGTAACAGAGACGCGCACGTTGGCTGTGTCGTAGGAATGTAGCTTTTTTCTCTAGAACTGGGAACGAGATAGGTGCGAAGCAAGAACAGTCGTCAGCGCATCATCGATGATTTCTATGGCTATATCGATCTCCCCTTCCGTAACTGACAATGGTGGCGCCATACGGAAACAGTTGAGCATGCCACCGACGGAACGAACAATGTTCATAGATAATCCACGTCTAATGCATTCGTCACTTACGGCTATCGCCAATGTGTCGGCAGGAGTTTTCTTTACACGATCTTCTACCAGTTCTATCCCTACAAGCAACCCTTTTCCTCGCACGTCGCCAATCTGCTCATGGCGCTGCTGAAGTTCCAGCAAACGTGCCAACAGGTACTTTCCACGCTGCTTTGCTTGCTCGACAAGATGCTCTTCTTCAATGACTTCAATGACAGCCAGCCCGGCAGAGGCTGGAAGCGGGTCTGAGACATGGGAAGTGACGTGTACAAAGCCTTTGTTGTAACAATCTGCCTCAATGGCTGAAGTAGTAAGAGTGGCAGCGATAGGAATACCGCCGCCCAGGGTCTTGGACACAGATAAAATATCAGGTTCAATCCCATACAACTCGAACCCAAACATGGTTCCGAGCCGGCCAAAGCCGGTCTGAGCTTCATCTATAATCAAGAGCATTTCACGATCATCGCATAGAGCGCGTAAGCGTTGGAAGTAATCGGGTGGGGGAACAATGATTCCGCCCGCCGAAAGCACAGGCTCAGCAATCACAGCGCACAGGGATCTCACTGATTGTTGGTCAATCACATCAAAACCAGCTTCTAAACACGAGCAGTCACAGGTACCGTTGCAGTGGCGAATGGGGCATCGATAGGCATACGGGGCTGGAAGCGTAAGCGTCCCAGGCATCATCGGTCCATACCCTGCATGTCCTCCCGCCAGGTTGAGTGATGCGACTCCAGCCTGTAAGCCGTGCCAACTGCGAGTTAGCCCCACAATCTCGAAACGTCCTGTATGCATTTTGGCGAGGCGTAAAGCGACTTCGTTTGCCTCCCCCCCTGTATTGACAAGGATCACCTTATCGAGGGATGACGCGGCAAGTCCAACAAGCCTTTCAGCAAGCGCCAGTACAGGTTCAGATAGTATCCAGGAATTGAGATGAATCACATCCTCCAGTGATTGCTGTACGGCTGCAACAAGTCGCGGGTGATTGTGCCCAATGGTTGAGCAGATTTGACCAGAGGTGAAGTCGAGGATGCGTTGACCTTCCGTTGTCTCGACCCACGATCCAGATGCCCGCGCCACGATGAAAGGGGCAAAATCATGCGCATACCGGATCAGAAAGTCTTCGCGTTTGTCTGACATGCTCGTTTCCTTTCAGCTAGAGGAACTACACAACAAAGCATACTCGCCCGGGATGTTGAATGTAAGACAAAAACCTCATGGCAAGACACCTTGAGCAGGAGGGTATTTCATAACCAGGAATGCTCTTGCGCCACTAGTCGAGGTATAGGAGTGGGGAAGATCGGCAGAGAACCAGACGGCGTCTCCCGGTTGGAGACGTACTTCCTGTCCTTCTGGTCCCAGGAAGATATCTCCTTCAATACAGATGATAAATTCCTGCGTGCCAGAGATATGAGCGAGGGAATGGTACGCTATCTGTGCTGGCAAAAGCATCTCATAGATTTCCGTGCGGTGATGGCGACCCTCGGTAAGGATTGGCCGGATGGATAAACCAGACTCGGAGGTGATGATCTGTCCCTCGTCGCGGCGGATGACATGTAACTGAGGACGACTTTCCGCGCCGAACAATGTGCCAACGGGGACGTTCAATGCGCTGGCAATGCGACACAAGATATCAAGAGAAGGATTTCCCTGTCCGGATTCAATCTTGGAGAGGCTCGTTTTCGAGATACCAGCCTGTTCGGCAAGGGTTCCCAATGAAAATCCTCTACTCTCCCGATGCGCTCGTACAGATTGCGCAAGAAGGTTGGTTGTAATATGCAAAGAGACCATATCCATCTCCGAAGTGTTTGGTATAATGGACATTTGTCCATTATTATGATGTTCAGTATAATGGACATTTGTCCATTAGTCAAGGGATAATCCGTCTCTACACAATCAGGGTAGAGAACACAGATATATTGCCCTATGAACTTAACTCATGCCTGTGATAAAATGCTAGCATAATGATTAGCGAACACATTCATAAAATTCGTAATGAATGTGTCTAATGGCTGCGAATATCGTTTACTACCATCCAAATGAGTGCGTTTTTCGTGTAAGGGACCAATTGGAACGTCCCGTTATTTCGCATATGCGAAAGGAGCTACTGAGGTGGCTGAGTACAAACTGTTAATTAATGGCGAACTCGTTGATAGTAGTGCGGGCAAAAAGGCCGAGGATATTGGCCCGGCTTCGGGTTCACCGATTGCCGAGGTGCCTGTAAGCTCGGTAGAAGATGTTGAGCGCGCGGTAGCTGCGGCGCGCGAGGCTTTTGATGATGGTCGCTGGTCGAAGCTGGCACACGGCACGCGAGCGGCGATGCTGGAAAAGTTCACGATGGCTATCGAGGCACACGCTTCTGAACTGGCCGAACTGGAGTCGCAGGATACAGGCAAGCCCATCAAGCTGTCGCGTGATAGCGACATTCCCTTTGCAATCGACAATTTCCATTACTTCGCGGGCGCGGCTCGCCACCTGGCTGGCGCGGCGTCGAGCGAGTATACCGGCGGGCATACCAGCATCATTCGCCGCGAGCCGCTCGGCGTGGTTGCATCGCTGGCCCCCTGGAACTACCCGTTCATGATGGCGGCCTGGAAGATCGGGCCGGCCCTGGCGGCTGGCAACACCGTTGTGCTCAAACCTTCGGTCGAGACGCCTCTGACCACACTCAAGCTTGGCGAAATTGCGTTGGAGGCTGGCATACCTGCTGGAGTACTCAATATCTTGACCAGCGGCCCCGGTGTGGCGCAGGCTTTGTCGAGCCACAGGCAGGTCAACATGGTTTCCGTGACGGGCAGCACCGAGAGCGGTAAGCATGTTATGCGGGCGGCGGCGGAAACGCTCAAGCACGCGCATCTCGAACTGGGCGGCAAAGCGCCGTTCATCGTTTATGAAGATGCCAATATCGAGGCTGCCGCCAATGGCGCGGTAGTGGGCGGCTATGTCAATTGCGGCCAGGACTGCACGGCGGCGACGCGCATCTATGTGCAGGACGGTGTTTACGACCAGTTCATGCAATCCTTCCTCAGCAAGGTCAAGCAGGTGCGCGTCGGCAATCCGGCCAATGAAAGCACCGATATGGGGCCGTTGATCTCCGCCAACCAGCGCGCCACCGTCGAAGGTTTTGTGGAACGCGCGCTGCGCGACGGCGCGAATATCGTCACCGGCGGGCGGCGCGCGCATGTGGCCGGGTTGGAGAAAGGCTTCTTCTTCGAGCCAACGGTGATCGCGCAAGACCGCAACGATGCCGATATCGTGCAGAACGAGGTCTTTGGTCCCGTGATGGTGGTTTGCCGTTTCAGCACCGAAGAGGAAGTGTTGCAGAAAGCCAACGATGTTGTGTATGGACTGGCGGCTTCGGTCTGGACCACTGACATCTTCAAGGCTATGCGCGCCGCCAGCGTTTTGCAGTTCGGAACCGTATGGGTCAACGATCACCTGCCGCTCACTTCTGAGATGCCGCATGGCGGTTTCAAAGAGAGCGGCTTTGGCAAGGATATGTCGATGTATTCGTTCGACGAGTACACACAGATCAAGCATGTGCTGGTCGAACTGACCAATGAGAATCGTAAGGGCTGGCACTATACCATCTTTGGCGATGCCGAATAGCCGCTTGTTGAGACTGATGTATGGCGTAGCGCCCGCGCGGGCGCTACGTTTGTCTTCTGGTTTCGTTGCGTTCGTGTCAATCCAGCTATGTAGTATCAGATTCTATGCCTTAGTTTGGAACAAAATCCCAGACCAACCCTGTGCGTACGTATTCACGGGAGCAGTTTTGGCACCGTGCTGCATCACTTGACCATTGCAGCGGTATTTGACAGATCGGGCAGATCACCTTCGTCGCCAGCGCTGCAATTGGCATGCCCTCGGGTTCCGGTGGTAGTACCATTGCAGAGGCTTGCGGTAGAATGGGCGTTTTGCGCGTTGCGTGGACAAATTGATCTGGCCCCCACCATCCCTTGCCCACCCTTTGCGTACCTTTCTCAAGGCCATAGACCAGAGGCCGTAGGATAGTCACAACCCATGCAGGCAGGACTTGATCCCAGCGCCGGAAGTTGTTGACGCTTGCAATAACTTTGCTATCCCATCCGTAGTCAGTTAGAAGTTTTCTTATCATTGCCAGGTGAAAGCTCACGAAAGGCGTATCGCCATTTTCCACCTTTCTGGGTTCCCAGTTGGAGAGTTTGCCCGCTTCTCCATGCATGAGTCCACGTATAGGCGCAAAAACGTGATGCTTAATAGGAACATCGAGAAGCCAATCATGACCCACGACACGTCCCATTTCTTTGATTGCGCTCTCTACCTCAGTGAGGTGGTGGAGAACCCGGATGATAAGCCCGACATCAAATGCGCTATCGATAAATGGTAAGTGGTAGAGGTCGGCACGAATAAGGAAGATGTGACCACTTTCGATCTCTGGCCCATAGGTTGAGGCGGCGAGTTGGAGATTTCTGATAGAATAGTCAACGATGACACAGTGTTCGGCGCGCCGTTTGTAGTGAATGGTGTTGCGCCCAAACCCGCCTCCAAAATCGATAAGCCACTGCGCCTTTCCAATACCAGTAAGGAGACGTTTGAATGCATAAGATTCGGCCCACTGTTCGTAAGCTCTGTTGTCCCAATGGGAACGATAGTCATAGTTATCAGCATCGTAGTCAGCAATAATAGGGTGGGTATCTTTTTCCAATTGTTGCATGCGACTCTCTCCAATCTTCTTCGCTCGTGATGCCCCTACTTTACTGGATTTGCCGCCATTTGACAAACTCCGGTTGAAAGGCTGGTACTTTATGCTAACTGGCGCAAGTTAGAGGTCCGCCGAATGAGACGCATTTATGGTATATAGTAGAAATATCAATCTTTGTCAAAATTGGAGTATTCATGCCATTGCTTTCTGACCTGATAGATTTGCCGGAACAACCGCTTATTTCCATTGTTGGAGCAGGCGGCAAAACCACCACGATGTACACGCTGGCCCGCGAACTGGCACAAAGGGGAAAGCGCGTCATCACCGCCACTACTACACAAATTTTCACGCCCAGTTCTGATGAGACCGAGAAGTTGATTCTTGAAGTTGATACACGCATGTTGCTGAACAAGGTAAGAGCAGCGTGGGCGCATCACCGTCGCATTACGGTGGCAACCGGTAGAGATAATCGCGGGAAATTGATGAGTATTCAACCCGATATCCCTTCGTTGCTGATGCAAGAAGGCGGGGCAGATGCTGTGATTATCGAGGCTGATGGCGCGCGTCACCGCATGATTAAAGCTCCGGCTGACTATGAGCCGGTGGCGCCGCTTGAAACGAACGTTGCGCTGCTGCTTATGAGCGCGGAAGCCATCATGCGGCTATTGAGCGAGGAGATTGCGCACCGGCCAGAACGCATCGCCGCGGTAACAGGCATTCATGTGGGCGATACGTTGACGCCTGACGTGATTGCGCAATTGATGACGAGCGAGCAGGGGGCGTTGAAGGGTATTCCGGGGACGGCTAGCGCGTATGTACTGGTGACACATGTGACGCCAGAGCGGCGGGAAGTTGTGCTGGAACTGGCGGAGCGAATGCGTAAATCGGCGCGCATAACAAGTACGTTGTATTCAGAAGTGGTGGGTGGGTGGTTTTGAGAATAAACTGG
>JADEYI010002077.1_pt1 | contig 11404 bp, 9 predicted proteins | sample 8542331 | NCBI WGS metagenome assembly JADEYI01 (sample SAMN16510988, study PRJNA670497) | mine drainage metagenome | isolation source: biofilm near Copperflume 1 | place: Germany: Marsberg coppermine Kilianstollen | collected 2018-02 | reverse complement strand
TTCCCAGTGAGCGTCACGTATCGGTAGCCATCCTCGACGCAGAGAGAGATACGAGGGTCACGGCGCAGATTCCCGCTCTTGATGCGCCCCTCCGCGGTGTTCATCACGATCTCGTCGCCATCCAGCTCATACCAGATAACGGTCTGCTGCGGCGTGCCGTCAGGGCTGAGTGTTGCCAACACCGCGAACCGTGGTTCATCAAGAAAGCGGCGAACATGCTCAGGAATGCGCATCATACTCCTCCACAGGACGAAGTAGCAAATTATCTAGCGGCCAGCGACCGCCAGCGCGCTGACCTGGGGAATGACCTCGCTGGCCAGCATGTCAAAGGCGTCGGGATCAGAGACGTTGGGCATGCTGAAGATCGCCTGGTCAATACCGAGTTCAGCCAGGTGGGCCAGCCTTTCCACCGCCCGCGCGGGCGTCACCGAGCCGTCGCGGCCATCACGGGTGACATGGAGCGTGTCGAGCGTCGTCTTCTCGATCTCCTGATAGGACCGTCCGACCTCCTCGCAGTGCCCACGCAGCACATCCAGTTTGTGGCGCAGCACGTCATCTCCCATGCGCGCGAAGAGATTGCAGGCATCGGCGTATTGCGCGACGAGGCGCAACGTCTTGCGCTCGCCCCCGCCGCCGATGAGAATGGGCGGATGCGGACGCTGGAAGGCCGGCGGCGAATTGAGTGGGCGCGCAAGTTGGTAATGCTTGCCCGCGAATGGCTGTTCGTCGCCCGACCACATCTGGCGCGCGATGCGCAGCAGTTCTTCCAGGCGCTCAAAGCGCTCGGCGACCGGCGGGAAGGGCACACCTAGCCCCTGATGTTCCGCCTCGTTCCACGCGGCGCCAACGCCGAAATAGGCGCGACCGTGCGAGAGCACATCAAGGGTGGTGGCCGTCTTGACCAGCACACCTGGCAAGCGATAGGTCACGCCAGTCACCATCGTGCCCAGCTTGATGCGGTTGGTGTGGCCCGCGGCGAAGGCCAGCGCGGTCCATCCCTCCAGCATCTCGTGCTCTGGCGGTCCCACGAAGGCGATCTGGAAAAAGTGATCCATCACCCACAGACTGTAGAAGCCCGCACGCTCGGCACGCCGCGCGATCAGCGCGAATGTGTCGCCAAGCTGGCTGGGGCCACCGGCCCAGGTGAAATTCGGCACCTGCAATCCTACACGCATCATATTTCCCCTCTCTCCTAGAGCCTGCTCGTCCGCTGCGCGTCCGTTGCGCCGCCGCGACACGTCGGCACGACGCTACAGAAAGTATAGCGCAGCGCGGCCACCCGCCACCGCATGTATTCGCTGGCGCCTGGTTGGTGGAATGGCACGCGCTTCGCGTGCGCGACGGGGTAGCGTGCTCCAAGTGGGAGGGGCGGCGCGGCAAGAGGCCAGTGGGACGCACGGAAATAGGGGTCGGCGGGAGAGAGATATGCATTGCGCGGCATGCGGGGAGGTCGTCGAGACGTTCCATCAGCACTGTCCACACTGCGGGGCGGCGCTCCCCACGCGCGCGCAGTGGCAGGCAACGTGGGATGGCATTCCCATCACGCGCTACACACCCACGCCCTATGGTCCACCGGTCGTGCCAGACGCGGCTCCCCCGCCCGCCGCGCGGCGCGCACGAATGGGGCGCCGGCGCGCGAAAGCCCTCCCGCCGCGCGCGCACGCTCCGTTCTCTGACATGGGAAGCGGCCAGCAGGATGGGCCGCTAACCACGCCGTCCGCGGGGGCACAGGCGCGGAAGTGGGGCCGTCTGGCGGCGACGCTGGCGTTTGCCGCGCTTCTGGCCATTGGGGTGTGGCGGAGTGGCGGGACGACATTGGTGCTCGGCGCGCTCGGGCCGCGAGCCGCCCCAACGGCCACTGTCTGCGGGGCACCCCCCACCGATCCGACCGCCACGCGCGCGCTGGCGGCGGCCCAGCTCACCACGGGCCTGCGCGACCGTGCTCATGGCGACTACCGCCCCACGAACCGCACCACAACCTTCCACGCGGGCCAGCGCGCCTACCTCACGTTTCAGATCACCACCAGCGCGGGCGGTGACGCTGGCGTCCTCTTTTGCACGGCTGGCGAGCGCGTGCCTGGCTCCTTGGTCATCCCCGCCGCGTCCGCCGGGCGCTATGCCCAATTCTCGGCGCCCCTCACGCCCAGCGATGTTGGGCGGGCCATCGTCGTGCTGACCTGGAATGGCCGCGCCGCCGTCGTGCTCCCGTTCACCGTGGTCGCGACACCGTCCTAGCGGCGCGGCTCTCGTGGCACACCTGATCTCTCTACCAGTACTTTTCGCTAGGTGTGTGTGGCTGGCCGCGTGCCTGGCCGTAGGCCCGTCGCACAGGACAGACACTAGCCAGCGGTGCCTGGGTAAGATACAATGGTCGCTGGCAAACCACCAGGCAGACGCGCGGGCACACGCCACCAACCGGCCGTGGCCGCCAGGGAGCGAAGGCGATACGTACGATGGGATGGAACGAGCTTATCGGGAGTCAACTGGGCCGCTATAGGATAAGCGCGGAGCTAGGCCGCGGCGGCTCCTCGCGCGTCTATCGCGCCTTTGACCCGGAACGCCAGCGTGACGTTGCTATCAAGGTCATCCCCAACGACGCCGAAGACCGTCTCACCTTCGTGCGCCGCTTTAATCTCGAAGTGGAGATCGTCCTCAAGCTCAGCCATCCCAACATCATCGAGATCTACGAAAAGGGCAAGACCGAGGAATACGTCTACCTCGTCATGGAATGCGCCAATGGTGGCACGCTGCGCCAACTGCTGGGGCATGCGTTACCGACCGAGCAAGCGATTGCCTACATCGTTCAGATGGCGCACGCGCTACACCATGCCCACGAGAAGGAGATCGTGCACCGGGATGTGAAGCCATCCAATATGCTGATGGATAGCGAGCGCCCAGGACATGTGCTGCTGACCGATTTCGGCATCGCGAAGATTCAGGGGATGCGCGGGCTGACGAAATCAGGCACGACCATCGGCACCCCCGAATACATGGCGCCGGAGCAGGCTGAGGGAGGCGAGATTGACCGGCGCGCCGATATCTATGCCCTCGGCTGTGTGCTCTATGAAGCGTTGGTGGGGCGCCCACCTTTCACCGGCGCCACACCGGTTTCGGTGCTCTACCAGCAAGTCCACGCCCGCCCGGCCTACATTCGTGGCTTCAATCCTGACGTGCCGCCGGAGCTAGCACACATCATCGAGCGTGCGCTCGCCAAGCAGCCGGAGGATCGGTTCCCCACAGCGGAAGCCTTTGCGCAAGCGCTGGAGCCTTTCCGTGAAGAGTCCCCCCACATCACCTCAAACGGCATGGCCGAGATCCCCGCCCGCTCGCCAGAGGTGCGGACTGCCCAGGGATCCTCCGCGGCGGGCACTGACGGCGCACGTGCCGAGGCGCCTCCGCCACCGAGCCACGCCGCGCTCTTCGCGCCAGTGGACGTGCGGCTGGATGCCGACACAGAGACACCGCCCGCCGCTCACCACGCGCCACCCAGCGCACCGCCACCCAGCGCTGAGGCCGACGGCGCGCTGCCGCCGGATGCCGTACCGACGCTGCCGGGGGGACGGCGCGCACGTTCCGCGGCCATCGCGCCTCGGTTGCTTGGGCTGCCATCAAAACCCTCGCAGCCACGAGCACGAGAGGCCGCCACGGATGCCGCCTCCAGCCTCACTCCTCCACAAGGAGAGGAACGCGGTCACGGGCAACCGCCATGGCCCCACCCGACCTCCGACCCTGAGCACGCCACGCCAAGAGCGCGTGCCCCCCTGCCTGATCCAGTCGTTCCCTGGGGAGCGGGAGCACGCGAACAGGTACACAGTAATGTGGCCGACGAGGAGACGCTGGCGCCCGTTAGCCTCGCGCCTGTTGTCCCCAGCCCTTCCGCGTCACCCGCGCGGGTATGGGACCCGACAACGGATGAGATCGAGACCGTGATGGTGCCGGCTCCGCGCCGTCGGCGTCGGCGGCGTGGGTCCCCCATGGTGATCGGAGTGGCGATAGCGGCGGTCCTCCTGGTGTCGCTGGCTAGCTGGTTGGGTGTCTCCGCATGGGGCATATGGCCCGTCGGGGTCGGGGGCGCGAGCGGCCACGCGCCGACTGTGGCCGTGGCCACGACTCCGCCGAGCACCCTCCCCACGCCCACCGCCACCCAGGCGCCGACGCCCACCGCGACGCCTTCGCCCACCGCGACCCCCAACGTGCAGCAGCAAGTGGATGCTCAGGCCAGGGCATCCTTCCGCTCCGTCGTGCTCGCGGCTTACCCAGATGCCTCATGCGCGCCAGCCAACGGCACGAATCGCTTCACCCCCGGCCAGACAATCTATGTCAATCTCTGCATGTCAGATGGGGTTGCCTCTGGCCCGATGAGCATCTTCGTCCGCCAAGGGGGCACGATCCTCTTTTCTATCGCGTCGGGCCGCTATCTCGTCGCGGGAGGATCGTTCATCTACACCGCGAAGCTCGATCTCAACGGCACCTTCGATATCCTGGTGACGATCACGATCAACGGCAGGTCAGCCGCCGCGCGCGACCTGTACTTCACCGTGGGATGAGGTACCAAGGGGTTCCGCCTCTCATCGCGGAAGGGCAGCGCGCAAAAGCGCGGTCATCTTCGGCGCGACAATAGTTGGCAAGCGTAACGACCGTGATCCCGTCACCGCCATTCTTGGCCTCCGCCGACGCGCAGGAGCGCACCAGCGGATGATGCGCGAGTTGCTGACGAATAGCCTGGCGTAGCGCGCCAGTGCCCTTGCCGTGCAGGATGCGCACGAAGGGCATGCCAGCCATGTAGGCATTGTGGATGTAGCGTTCGACCTCCTCCAGCCCATCCTCGACGCGCCAACCACGCAGATCAATCTGGAGTTCTGGCGCCTCGACCGCATCGCGCGGCGGCAGGGTAATCGCGGGGAGCGACTGCTCGGCACGCGCCTGGCGTCGGCTGAGGCGCACCACCCCATCCCCTGGCACGCGCACCTTGAGCGCACCGAGACGCACCTCGACCTCACCACGTGCGTTGGGCGCCCCGACCAACTCACCGCGCGCATCCATCGAGCGCACGTAGACGGTATCGCCCACCTCTGGCACACCCGCTAACGCCTCCGCGCTCGGCTCCTGGCTCGACCCGCGCGTGCGGTGGGCGGCGGGCGTCACCGACTCTTCCAGCTTCCGCACGCTGGCGCGCATCGCGTTGAGGTGCTCTTCCGAGAGACCCTTTTGGCGCATCCGTGTCCGCATCTGCGCTAGCTCTGTCTGGACCTGCTCCAATTCGCGCCGTGCCTGTGTGCGTGCCTCGTTGAGCAAGCGCACGCGGTCCTCCTCAGTCTCCGCCTGGCGGCGCTCCAGTTCGCGCCGTTGGTACTCCGCCTCGGCGCGCTCCATGCTGGCGTGGTAGCGCTCATCGGCGGCGGCTTTGCGCTCCGCCCGCAAGCCCTCTAGCAGTTGCTCCATCTCGACGCCAGCGCTGCCCACATGGTCGCGCGCGCGCTCGATGATCTCCTCTGACAGCCCCAGACGTGCCGCGATCGCCAGGGCATTGCTGCGACCTGGCAGGCCGATGCTGAGGCGGTAGGTCGGTGAGAGCGTCTCGACGTTGAACTCGACCGAGGCATTGGTGGCGCCAGACTGCTCATGCGCGAAGGCTTTCAGTTCAGAGTAGTGCGTTGTGGCGACAGTCGAGATATGCCGCTCTAGCAAGTAGCCCAGAATGGCGCGAGCCAGCGCTGATCCCTCATCGGGATCGGTTCCCGCGCCCAGTTCATCCAAGAGCACGAGCGAATCCATGCCCGCCACGCGCAAAATCTCGACAATTCGGTTCAGGTGCGATGAGAAGGTGCTCAGACTCTGCTCGATGCTCTGCTCGTCGCCGATATCCGCGAAGATCGCACTGTAGATCGGCAGTTCTGAGTCCTCCTCGGCGGGCACGTGCATACCCGCCTGGGCCATCAGACACAGCAGCCCAACCGTCTTGAGCGCGACGGTCTTGCCGCCGGTGTTCGGTCCGGTGATGACCACCATGCGTGCCTCGTCACCGCCGAGCCAGAAATCAATCGGCACGACCTTGCCTGTGAGGAGGGGATGGCGCGCGCGCCGCAGCCGCAGTCGCCCCTCACTGTTGACGCGCGGGGCGCCAGCGCGGATCAACCCAGCATAGCGCGCCTTCGCGAGCTGCACATCAATCTCCGCCAGCAGCTCCACCGCCAGCCGCACGTACGCGGCCTCCGCGCCCACCTCGCCGGAAAGCTCCTGTAGGATGCGCTCGACCTCCTGCCGCTCCTCGATCTGGAGCTGTCGCAGGCGGTTATTCATCTCGACGACGGCCAGCGGCTCAACAAAGACCGTCGCGCCACTGCTGGATTGATCGTGGACGATGCCGCGCACCTGGCCACGCGCCTCCGCCCGCACCGGCAACACGTAGCGGTCCGAGCGCATGGTGATGATGGGATCTTGGAGCGCGGAGCGGAATTCATTGACGAGCGTGCTCAGACGTTCCTGCAGCCGCTGTTGCGCGTTGCGGATCTCCATCCGCAGCCGCCGCAACGCTGGCGAGGCCGCGTCCAGCACCTCGCCTTCTTCGCTGATGCTCTCGGCGATGCGCCCCTCCAGCTTGAGCCGGATGGGCAGGTCTGCCGCCAGCCCTTTGAGCAGGGGGAATCCCTCATCCAGTTTGGCGATGACGCGCGCGAGATAGGCGGAGGCGCGCAGCGTCGCGAGCACCTCTAACAACTCGCTGGTCGAGAGCACCACGCCATGCTCGGCGGCGGCGGCATGTGGGCGTACGTCCTTCGCTCCACGTACACCAGCGTCCGCGCGCACATCCAGCAGACGCCGCGCCTCGGTCGTGAGGGCGAGCCGTCGCCGGACCTCATCGAGGTCGGCGCTGGGCAGCAGCGCTCGCGCCAGCGCTTTGCTCGCGGAGAACGCGGCCTCGTGCGCCAGCTTTTCGATGATCGTGGGATATTCCAGGGTTTTCAGACTTTTCTCGTGCATGATCCTATGGTACTCGATTCCCTTGTCGCTCGCGAGCAATTTTCTGCGTGACTTTTTGCCCGGTGGAGTGGCGTGGTGAGCCTGTGGTCGGGCTACGCTCGCACCAGACCCAAACTCGCACCAGACCCGAAGGGGAAGCACAGTCTCTTCTGCCACACGGATGCGCGGCACATCCCCTCATGGTACTATTTTATCATTCGATGAGGCCCGAATTCTTCAGGCGTTACGAGGGCGGGTGGCGACAAAATCGCTAAGCTCATCGCTGGCGTGGCATGGTCGGGGCGCACGGCGCTCGTCCGGCTGGCCTAGCGGGCGCACGGCGCTACTCCGCGCGGACAAGCGTGGTGGCATCCACAGTGGCGAGAGAGGCGTGGCCGCTGAGGGCGAAGGTCAGGTCGAGGTCGGCGAGGAAGTTGAAGAGGACATCACGCACGCCGGCCTCGCCATGGAGGCCCAGGCCCCATATATAGGGGCGGCCCAGCAGCACGGCGCGCGCGCCCAGCGCCAGCGCCTTGAAGGCGTCAGCGCCACGGCGGATGCCGCTGTCGAAGAGGAGGGGCACCTGGTCTCGCACTTGGCGCGTCACCGCTGGCAGGGCCTCCAGCGCGCCGATGGCGCCATCCACCTGCCGTCCGCCGTGGTTGGAGACGATGATGCCATCCATGCCCGCGTCGAGCGCCATCGCGGCATCCTGGGCATGCAAGATGCCCTTGAGCAGGATGGGCAGCCGTGTATGCGCGCGCAGGAAAGCCAGGTCCGCCCAGGTGACGCGCGGGTTGACGAAGATGCGCACGAAGTGGAAGATCGCCGCCTGCGGGTCCTGCTCTGGCGGCTGGTCCAGCGCGGCGCGGAAGACGGGGTCGCTGAAGTAGTTGGCCAGCCCCTCTCCGCGCAGGAAGGGCAGGTAGGCGTTTTGCAGGTCACGCTCGCGCCAACTGAGGATCTGCGTATCCAGCGTGACCACGAGGGCACTATAGCCCGCGCGCTCGGCACGCTGGAGGAAGCTCGCCGTCAGTTCGGGATCACGACCCCAGTAGAGCTGGAACCAGCGCGGTGTCTGGCCCATCGCCTGGGCGACCTCCTCTATGGTGCGCGAGGCGGCGGTGCTGAGCACGAGAGGGACGCCCAGCGACGCGGCGGCGCGGGCGACGGCGACCTCCGCCTCTGGGTGGACGATGGATTGCACGCCGATGGGGGCGAGCAGCAAAGGCGCGGGCAGCCGCGCGCCGAAGAGTTCCATGCGCAGATCACGTTCCTCGACATCGCGCAGCATACGCGGGACGATGCGCCAGCGCTCGAACGCCTGGCGGTTGGCGCGCAGTGTCTCCTCGCCGCCCGCGCCGCCCGCGACGTAGCCATAGGCCGCTGGGCTGAGCCGCTCGCGTGCCTGGCGCTCCAACTCTTCGATGGCGATCGGTTGCGCAGGCAACTGCCCTTGCAAGCCCGCGAGGTAGATCGAGAATTGCCGCTCGTTGCCCCAGGGGCGCGGCGCGCTCTCCGCCATGTGGCACCCCCCTCCGCTTGCTGCCACGGCGCGCGCTCCGCCACACGGAAGCGCCACCAACGGCTGGCCAGCAGTGTAGCACACGCGGGGAGGAAGGAGCAACACAGCAGCGGACATCCGTGGCATTGCCGCCTTCAGGCGCTCACGCTTCAGGCGCTCACGTTGGCTCTGGCGGGGCGGGGCGCGAGAGGCGCAGGCATCCTGGTTCGATCACCAGCAGCGCCCCGGCGAGGCTGTGGCCCGCCAGCGCGCCCAAGCCGTTGAGCAGCGCCTGGGCGACATGGGGCGCGGCGATATCCGCCGCTTGGCGCAGCATCACGATGCCAGCGTGGGTGCCAAGGGGATAGCGTAGGGTGTTGGCAAAGCCGGTGTCGCCAGTGACGAGCACCTGCCCATGGGCCTGGGCATAGGCGAAGAGGGCCGCGTCGGTCAGTTCGGCCAGCGCCGCGTCGCGCGCGTCCTCGGCGCTATAGCCCGACGCGCGCAGCGTGAAGGCCAGGGAGCGGGGCATATCCTCATCCACGAGGAAGGACCAGCGGAGCGGCTCACTCGGTAGCATAGACGATCTCTTCCGCCAGGCGCCGCGCCGCGTAGCCCAGCGCCGCGCACACATCCGCGGACGTGACGCCATACTCGCTGGCGACAGCCTCGACCGTCATGCCGCTGGCCACCTTGCCCACCAGCTCATCCACCGGCACGCGCGTGCCACGCACCACCGGCTTGCCGAACCGCACCAAGGGATTGACGGTTATTCCTGGAAAAATCTCGCGCACCTGTTGTGCCATCATGCTCTCCTCGGTCTTTGCGTCACGCTTCTTCAGCAGTCCAAGTATCTCATGCGCACCCAGGGGCGGCAATAGCCAGATGGCGGAGGCTCATGCCGTCCCCTTAGCTCTCCCAGATCGTGAGGAAGGCGGCCAGATCGGAGGGCAGGGGCGCCTCGAAGACGAGCCACGCCCCGCTGACGGGGTGGGCGAACGCAAGATACGCCGCGTGGAGAAACTGGCGTGGCGGCTGCGGTGGCTGTGGGTGCCCATAGATGACATCGCCGACGACCGGGTGGCCCACAGCGGCCAAGTGGACGCGAATCTGGTGGGTGCGACCGGTCTCCAGTTGGACCTCCAGCAGCGAGCGGCCTCGTGCCTCGCGCAGCACGCGGAAGCGCGTGCGCGCCTCTCGCCCCCCGCGTACCAGCGAGACCAAAGCCATCCGCTGGCGCTGGCGGGGATCCCGCCCAATCGGCGCCTCGATCGCCCCCTCAGTGGCGGGCATATGCCCCTCGACCAGCGCCAGGTAACGCTTGACCATGCGGTGGGCATGCATCTGCTCGGCGAGCGCGCTGTGGGTCGCGACATCCTTGGCGACTACCAGCAGCCCAGAGGTGTCTTTATCCAGCCGATGGACGATGCCAGGACGCTGCGCCTCGCCGCCTTCCAGGTTGGGGACGTGGGCCAAGAGCGCGTTGACCAGCGTGCCGCCAGCATGCCCCGGCGCGGGATGCACGACCATTCCCGCGGGCTTATCCACCACCAGCACGTGCGCGTCTTCATAGACGATGGGGAGGGGAATCGCTTGCGCCGTGGGCGCGTGGCTCTTGGCCGTCGGCGCCAGCGACGCATCAGCGCCGGGCGCCAACTCGATGCGCTGGCCAGCTTCAAGGACCTGCCCGGGCTTGGCGGGGCGCCCACTCACCGTGACCTCGCCCGCGCGGATCGCCGCGTGCGCGCGCGTGCGTGAGAGCGCGGGCAACAACATGGCCAATGCGCGATCCAACCGCTGGCCAGCGAGATCCGCCGTGACGAGCAGTGTACGTGACGCGGTGCGCGCCGCATCGCTGAGTGTCTCAGGATCCACTCGCCCGCTGTTCGCGTCGCCGAGGGCATCGGCTCCCGAATCAGCGGCCACTGTTCGTCCCACGGCGGATGCGTGTGGAGAGCTGGGGAGCGGAGGATGGCGACGAAGCGGGGAGCACCATGGCGTCGGCCCCGGTGGGCGCGTCAGCCACCGCCAGGGTATCGGCGGGGCGCGCGCCATCGTGTTCTGGCGTCATCGTGTTCTGGCGCCACAAGAGGTAGGCGAGCAGCAGCACACCAACCGTGATGCTACTGTCGGCAAGGTTGAAGACCGCGAAGTTGAAGCGGCCAGGAATCTGGAAGTGAATGAAATCCACTACATACTGGCGCGTAAAGCGGTCAATCAGATTGCCTGCCGCGCCGCCGAGAATGAGACCAAAGGCGACTTTGAGGAGCAGTGAGCCATCCGTGCGGTTGCGCCAATAAAGCCAACTGATCATCGTAATGGCGATCGCGATGAACAGGAATTTCAGGGGCGTCCCTTCGAGCAGGCTGAACGCGACGCCCGTATTCTGAAGATACTGGAGTTCCAGCACCTGTCCCAGCAGCGGGACGGGTGGACGCGGCGCTGAGGTAAAATAGGTGACGATCCAGCGCTTGGTGAGTTGATCAACGACCACCGCGAGCAGCCCAATAGCCACCATCGCGAGGTCTTTGCGGCGAGCGATTGACATGCGTCTCCTCATAGGGTCGGCGTTTGGTGTTCCGCCGCTTCCTGGCAATCAATACACAGCGTGGCATACGGCAGCGCCTCCAACCGACGCGCGCCAATCTCGCGCCCGCACCGCTCGCAGATGCCATACGTACCCTGGTCAAGCCGCGCCAGGGCGGCTCGCACCTGCGCCAGCACGATCTGTGAGTTACGTATCAGCGCTTGGTTGCGATCGTAGTCGGCGACGGCGTCGGCATCGTCGGCCTCGTGGCTGGCCGCGCCGCCAGAATCCAGCAAGGGATCCACCGGCACCAGCGCCTCGGAGCCTTGCGTGCGCTCAAAGATATCGTGCTCCAAGCGCTTGCGGTCCCCGGTGAGTCGTTGACGGACAGCCGCCTCGTCATCGTGTCCCAT
>JADEYI010002076.1_pt1 | contig 11405 bp, 9 predicted proteins | sample 8542331 | NCBI WGS metagenome assembly JADEYI01 (sample SAMN16510988, study PRJNA670497) | mine drainage metagenome | isolation source: biofilm near Copperflume 1 | place: Germany: Marsberg coppermine Kilianstollen | collected 2018-02 | reverse complement strand
TAGTAACGTTGCAGACCTAGCTACACAAAGGAGAACTAACATGAAGTAGACATAGCGGCTGTGCATGATGGACTGGCACAATACGCGGCGCTAAAGTCCGGACGCAGCAGATTCGGGAACTGCCCATCTATCGTCGAATCCCAGTAAACAAGCTACAAGCCTCCAAAGGAGTGGGAACATGACACGCAAACTATGGTCTATCATCAGCTTGCTCGTTATTCTGACTATGATCGTAACGGGCTGCGGCACCACCGAGTCGCCCACAGCGACGTCCGTCGCGCCCACGCAGGCTGCCGCCCAGCCTACCGTGGCTCCCGCGCAACCGACTGACACTGTTGCCACCACGGGAGGAGCCGCGGGTACAGCTACCGGCCAGACAATCAACGTTCTCGTCGAAAGCGGCGGACATTCTCTTCAGCAGCCTATCGCCGACCTGTGGGAAAAGCAGACGGGAAACAAGGTTAACTTCATCGAGGTCCCGTACCAGCAAGTCTACGACAAGCTCACGGCCGAAGTGGCGGCGGGCGGCTCGTCCTACGACGTGGCAACCCTCGACGTTATCTGGCTTTCTCACTTCGCGCAGTCCGTCGCACCGCTTGATAGCCTGTTCACGGATAGCGTAAAGAAAGACCTCTTCCCCTCGCTGGTGCAGGACGCTCAGTTTAACGGACACTACATAGGCATGCCTCAGTGGGCAAACGCCGAGATCCTGTATTACCGCAAGGACCTGTTCAGCGACCCCAAGGAGCAGTCCGACTTCAAGGCAAAGTTCGGCTACGACCTGAAACCGCCTACTACATGGCAGCAGTTCACCGATATGGCACAGTTCTTTACTCGTAAGGATGCCTCGGGTAAGGTGACCATGTACGGCACGGATGCTAAAGGCGCTGTCGAGACCGAATGGCTCGCTGAAGTGCTCCAGGCCGGATCGCCCGGAGTGGTACTGGACAAGGATGGCAACGTTATTATCAACAACGCACAGCATGTGCAGGCGCTACAGTTCGATACCGATCTTGCCTGCAAGTACAAAGTCACCCCACCCAACGCCAGCGAGATTGACTGGAATGCCGCGCAAAACCTCTTCTACCAGGGCCAGACTGCTATGATGCTCTTCTGGGCTCACGCTTACCGCATGACGCCCACCGATTCGAAGGTCGCTGACAAAGTGGGAGTAGCACCCATGATTGGCGGACCGGGCGGGGTCGGTGCCATCCCCGGACCCTGGTACAACGTGGTGCCTTCCACAGCTAAGAATAAAGACCTGGCCATGCAGTACATCCAGTTCGCGTATGACCACAACGACCTGGGTATACAGGCCCCCCTCGGTCTTGCGGCCCGTATATCTGCCTACCAGGAATATGCCAGTAAGCCCGGTTACGAACACTTCAACGCATTGATCACCACGCTGAACGCACCCGAGACGAAGGGCAGACCGTTGGTGGACAACTGGCAGGAGATAACCGACCAGGTGCTCATCCCAACTGTCCAGCAGGCCCTATCCTGCAAGTCAACACCACAGGATATCCTAAACAACGCGGCAACCCAGATCAAGAGCATGAAGCCCTAAGCCCTAGTTCCGGTTTTGAGGTGCGGGTATATCTCTCCAGGGTCTATCAGAGTGATGCCCGCACCTCTCCTTTACTCCCTTTTAGGTCAGTCGTGCTGATAGGTTAGGAGAGCACGAAGCATGAAACTACCCGGCCGTGCCAACCTCTCCGGGCAAGCGGGGGCGGGCGCACTGAGCGGCGCCAGAGCAGCCAATCACTCCAGGATGTCAGATAGAACCTTCGTATTGCTGCTCGTCGCACCGGCCTCACTCTTCTTTCTGGTTTTCGTGGTTTATCCGGTGGGGTTGCTGGTGTTCCAGAGCTTCCAGAAGGTGTCGATGCTCGCACCGGACAAAGGCACCTTCGTGGGGCTTGCCAACTACGGTCAGGCGCTCACCTCGCCGGTTGTGCTCAACAGTGCCTGGCTTACTCTGCTCTACACCGTCGTCACGCTGAGCGTGGAGTTCCTCCTGGGAATGGCATCTGCCATCCTGTTCAATACTTTGGGCTCGCGATCAGCGATAGCACGCACGATCTTTCTCTTTCCGCTTATGGTGGCTCCAATAGTTGCCGGGCTCCTCTGGAAGTTTATGCTGGCCAGCAGTTTCGGCATAGTCAACTGGGCCCTCAGTTCCGTCGGGCTCATCTCCGGCCCCCAGGACATCCCCTGGCTGAGCGATCCCAACGTGGCACTCTACTCGGTCACCCTGCCCGACATCTGGCTGACTACCTGTTTTATATCTCTGGTACTGTACACCGGTTTGCAGGACATTCCCCTCGAGGTCATAGAGGCGGCAAAGATAGACGGGGCCAATCCGCTGCAGCTATTCTGGCGGGTCACCCTGCCCCTCTTGCGACCCGTAATAGCGGTCGCGCTCATCATCCGTGGCCTCGACGCCGCGAGGACTTTTGACGCCGTATGGATTATGACTCAGGGCGGGCCGCAGCATGGCTCCGAAGTATTGAGCCTGTACGTCTACCTGGATATGATCCGGTATGGACGGCTCGGAGAGGCAGCAGCGGTGGCGACGCTCTTCCTCATCGCCCTGATGGTGCTGAGCATGGCTGCGTACTATCTTATCTGGAGACCTGGGCTTTCTCAGAAATAGTCGCGAAGCAAAGAAGCAGTGAACAACAGTGAAACCGTGGCAGCAAAGTACTAAAGCAGTGGTATGTAACCGAGCGATGATGGATGGAGCCTTTGCAATGACCAAATCCAGGTCGATCAGTCAGACAATAGCCATCGTGCTCATGGCTGTTATCCTGATCCTGTACGCTTTGCCTTATATATATCTTGTACTTACTTCACTTAAGCCGCCTACGGACGTGCTGTCTGTGCCTCCCACACTGATACCAGAGCGCTTCACCCTGCAAAACTACGGGGCGATAGGTGGCCTGCAAAACATAGCAGGGAACTTCGGCAACAGTCTTGTAATAGCGGTCATAAGCACTGCATTGACCTTGGTGCTAGCGACCCCGGCGGCGTACGCGGTATCGAGGTACGGCACATGGGCGGGGCGGGTGTTTTTGCTGGTAGCCCTGGCCACGCGGATGATCCCGTACGTATCGATAGCTATTCCGATGTTCTTTATGATGCGAAATCTGCACTTGATAGATACACAACTGGGAGTAGCGATTGGGCACATGACGATCAGTATGCCGCTTGCTATCTGGTTGTTAGCCAGCTTCTTTGAGGGCATTCCTCCCGAGCTGGAGGAGTCGGCTCAGGTGGACGGCTGCTCCCGCCTCGGGAGCCTGCTAAGGGTGATCTTGCCTATCTCACTGGGAGGTATCTCCGTCGCCGCAATCTTCAGCTTTCTCGCCTCCTGGAACGACCTGCTATTTGCCCTCTTTCTGACGTCGGTCAAGGCGACCACAGTCCCCCTCGCAATAGCCAATCTCAACACACAGTTCGGTGTCCAGTGGGGCACGATGACAGCGCTGGCCACGCTATTTTCGCTACCGGTGATCATAGTGACTTTCTTCTTGCAGAGGCGAATCGTCACAGGAGCCACCATGGGAGCTGTCAAAGGGTAGTCCCTTGCAGGGCAAGGTTCCCGGAGGCAAGATCGCAACAGTATTACTACCAATTAACTCTTGGAAGGAGCAAATATTATGAATGTGTGGACACCAAACAGCCCGCTGGGTGGGCTGCCCATGATCAAGCCCGCCCGCTCCAAGCGATCTTCCAGCTACGATCGTACCGGGGGCAACAGGGATTATGTACCGGTCCAGCCAGGAGAGACTGCGGTGCTGGCCGACGTACAGGGGGCGGGCTGCATCAAGCACATGTGGATTACTACCCGCTGCTACGCGCCTCAGTACTTGCGTAAGCTGGTCTTTGAGATGTACTGGGACGGCGAAGACAATCCGAGCGTGCGGGTGCCCTTCGGCGACTTCTTCGGGATCGGGCACGCTACAGGCAAACACTTCGTGTCACTCCCCCTGGCTATGGTTTTCGGAGAGAGAAGAGGCCCGAAAGGGCCTTTCGCCCCCGCGATGGTCTGCTACTTCCCGATGCCGTTCGGGAGCGGCGCTCGCATTACGCTACGCAACGAGAGCGAGTCACCCATAGAGAACCTCTTCTACTATATTGATTACGAGCTATATGATGAGGCGCCGGGCGAAGACGTTGGCCGTTTCCACGCCACATGGAACAGAGAGCGCGAGACACAGGCGGTCGTGTACCCGGCTGACGCAGAGAATCCGGCACCATGGGACCTGCCAGGGCTAAACACAACGGGCGACGAAAATTACGTGTTACTCGAGGCTGAAGGTAAGGGCCAGTACGTGGGCTGCGTGCTGAACATCGACAATTTCAACGCTTCCAACCAGGTGTATACATGGCCCGGAGAGGGCGACGACATGATCTTCATAGATGGGGAGCCCTGGCCGCCCTCCCTGCATGGCACGGGCACTGAAGACTACTTCAATGCTGCCTGGGGTTTTCCGAGTGGCGAATATGCCGGGCCTTACCACGGTATATCGCTGGGGAGTGACGTTCAGGAGCACTTCGGCCTCTGGAGCCTGTACCGCTTCCACATCGAGGACCCGGTCAGGTTTACCACCTCTATTCGTGTGACCATCGAACATGGCCATGCCAATGACCAGTGCAACGACTATTCAAGCGTAGCCTACTGGTACCAGCAGGAGCCCCACAAGCCGCTGCCGGAACTCCCTCCCGTGGCTGACCGCCTGCCGCGCCGCTGGCCGGAGCACGGTCTGTGGGACTAGTACAGCTAGGGCTAAATAGACCCACAGTTTCGTGGGCAGCGTTGCGGCTCATGACAGGCTCCAAACTGTAGGCTTATTTGAGCGAAGCTGTACTAGTAGCTTTATTCGGTTGAGGAGCGGGTCGAGAGTGAGGCTCGCTCCTCTTATTCACCAAGCGTAACGTAAAGTAAAGGTAACGACGAAAATGCTGGGAGGCGACAATGCTGGTCCACCTCGGAAACTACATTGGCGATTCGTGGTACTACGTCGAGGGCGACACAATACACTGCTTTTACCTGACCTGCCCCGCGAGTGTGCCCCGGCATGGGGCCTGGGATATCGGTCACGCGACCAGTAGCAACCTTGTGGATTGGACTATACACGACCTCGCCTTGCGCAAGGGGGAGACCGACTCCTACGATGGACTATGCCCCGCCACCGGCTCGGTTATTCACTTCGGGGAGCGCTACTGGATGGCTTACACAGGTAACTGGAACGGCCCCCAGCCTACGGTAGCCATCGCTGTCTCGGACGACCTGTACCATTGGGAGAAGCTGACCAACAATCCGGTGACGTGCATCGATCCGGCCTTCTATGACGCCGAGCCCGCCCCTCCTCCGCGCAATTGGCTGCACTGGCGCGACCCGTTCCTGTTCCAGCACGAGGGAGCCGTGTACCACTATGTGTGCGCCAAGCGTAATGACCTGCCCGAAGACCAGCGCGGAACGCTGGGACTGGCGCGCACAGTTGACATGGCAGAGTGGGAAGTATTGCCACCTCCCGACGTGGAGCCAATAGCCGTGGAGCTAGAGTGCCCGCAGGTGCATAGAGTGGCGGGCCACTACTACCTGGTCTTTTCTACAGCCCTCTCGTTGTTCTCGGAAGATTTTCGTGCTCAACACTTCAGAAACGCCGAGTGTGAGCGCTGGTCCAGTTATTCAATGGTGGGTCCCACGATCTTTGGTCCGTTCCGCATACACGGCAGTGGCGAGATTATCCCACCCGACTACCCAATACAGCCGTATGCCAACCAGGTAGTGTTCTGGCGAGGGCAGGGCTATTTGCTGGGCACAGTGTGGAACGACGAGCAGGACTACATCTGTGACCCAATGCCGCTCACTTTCTCAGGAACGGGCATAAGGATCAGGAAATGATGCGATGCTGCCATCTCAGAAACGCCCGATTCTGGCACTCAGATCGACCCTCCTTTCTACAGACCCGCTTCGTGTAAACTGCATCAATAGTTTGCACTGATATTGCGAGATTATCTTGCACGTGCCGCGATGCCCTGAGCGCAGATCAGGCGTATCAGGCAGAGAATGTGGACAATGACTTACCCTGTTATCCTGTTGTGCCGATCACTAGGCTTTCGCGAGCCGCCTCCACCACTTCTTTCGTGACATACTGCAGCTGGTTGATTTCCATGATGCGTGCCGCCTGTGCAAACAGTCGTTGTACTAATCGGAAGTTGCCTCCTGTGATCCGGATAATTGACATCACTGCTTCCACATCATTGAACTCAGTCAGGTCTATGGTTAGACCGAGCTCCTGCCACTTCTCTCCCAAAATAAAGCGTAACTCTTCCGTCGAGAGTGGCCGGAACGCATGTACAAACCCTACCCGCGAGTAGAACTGAGCATATCGAGAGAGGCGCTTTTCAAGCCCCGGCATGCCAACCAGCACCAGTCCAAACTGCCCACGGTCATAACTATCGCGCAGTTGCTCAAGAGCAGGAAACTTCAGCCGGTCAGCTTCGTCAACGATCACCAGTTGGGTCCAGCGCCCTTCACCAGCAAAGTGCATCTCCTCACGATCAGGTTCGTCGGGGTGCTGTGCTGCCTCGACAATAACATGCAGCACACGGCGCAGACGATGCAACTCATCTTGAAGTCGCTTTGGAGTGGTGATCATCGTCGGCGTGTAAACGACCGTACGACATCCAGCGAGCTCAGGATGGGACGGAGTGTCAATCCAGAAGTGGTAATCTGAGGAAATGGCCTCAAATGCCTCCCACCGCGCATAGTGACGTGCGGAGAGCGTCTTGCCCACACCAGGTGGGCCATAGCAGACTCCAATATAGCGATCACGCCTGCAGGCATCACAGAACTCGGCGAACCGCCGATATTCCTTCGTCTCAATGAAAAGCGGGGTGGTCAGGGCTACGTCGGTCAGCACTGTGTTGGGCCTGTTACTGGCGTCGCTCGCATCTTTCCCGCTATTTGTATCACTCAGATTACTCATTGATATACCGCTTTAGTCGAGGCCGTTGTGCTTTGGTATCATCTAATGAACTTTCTAGTGTCGCTGACGACGGTACTTGCGGTGCTTGTGGCGCAGTGGGCATGGTGGGCATGGTGGGCATGTGGCTCCTGAGCAGATGGTCAACAATCGTCGTGCGCTCCTTGAGATCATCTCGCACCTGCTTGCGACGCTGTGTTCGCGCCTGCACGATCTCTTTCAGGCTAATCGTTTGGTCAGTCAGTTCCTGGCAGACGGCACGGCAGAGGAACCGGTTCCCGTGGTAGACCCGGATCTCGGCGATATCTGCCGGATCGTAGCGTATGACAACCGGCTCACCAACATAGGCGGCAAGTGTCAAGTCGAGGTAACGTAACCCCTGGAAGTGGATGCCATCCTGCTGCACAGTACGCGACTTGGCAACGGTTAAGAGCAGCAGGTCGAGTTGCTCTAACGAGGAGGGGAGTTGCGGCAGGAAACCACTCGCCTCCCACCGCTCCTGTGGAGGCACACCTGTTTCGCTATGGATGCGATGGTGGTAGTCATCCAGCAAAAACGTTCGAAAGAACTGGTCAAGTTGGTTGAGCGTCAACGCCGGCTGGGGTGACGTGGTACGCGTGGTACGCGTGGTATGGGGCAGCGTCTTATCAGGAATGCGCTGAGGAGGCTGAGGAGGCTGAGGAGGCTGAGGAGGCTGAGGAGATTGTATACCAGGAGGTGCGCCTGCAGCGGCACGGGATGGCGTATACATATAGCCGGGTAGAGCGCTGAGGAACAACTGGTTGACGCTTTGGAAGAACCGTTCTATCCGGCCACGACCACGTGGTCGCCCAGCCATCGAAAATACGAGAACCATCTTCAGGTCGAGCGCTACCTGCTCCATATGATGTGAGGTGAAGTCGCTACCGTGGTCGGTGTAGAAGGTAGCCGGGATGCCACAAACATGCCATCGAGGATCGGCCTTGCGCCAGATCGCGTCGCGCAGCACAAGGGAGGTCTGCAGAGCGGAAGGGGCTTGCGTACTCAGGCGATAGCCGGCAACTGCACGGCTGTAGTCATCGATGATGCTGGTCAGCCAGGGTCGAACAAGTTTGCCTCTTCCTCCTTCCGTATTAGCTCTGTTGGCATTACCAGGGCCACCGATGCCCTCTCGATTGCCCTCTCGATCCTGCTGATCCGCATACACCCATATATCCAATAGCGTATGGTCAGCCTGCCAGATTTCGTTGGCGCAACTGGCCTCTCGACGGTAGAGCAAGTCGAATGTCTCTCGGTAGGCGCTTGCCCCAGCATGGGCAAGCATCACGAGACCGGCGTCAAGCGCTTGGACAATGGTGGCTACCGTTCTGTAACTGGGAACACGCCAACCCTGCTCAGTCGCTACTTGGGCCACTTTACGATGAATAGCCGCTGCTGTTGGCCGAGGCCGTTGTAGCGCCAGACCTTCGATCAACTGTTGCACCTGCGGCAGCAAACGTCTCTGTCCTCTATCGTCACGAGGTTTGCGAGCTAAACCTGCATGTCCAGCACGTCGATACTGACGTGCCCAGTGCCGCAATGTTCGTAGTGAGATGCCCTGATCGCGGGCGATTTGCGCCAGTGGCACACCATCTTGGAGGAAAGGCTGGAAGATGGCGAATCGTCGCATAGCCTGGTCACGTTCGTCCTCACTCAGCTCAGTTAGAAGGACCAAAGGGACCAAGGGCGTCAGGGGGCTGATCATCCATCATCTTCTCCTTGTTCGTTAGCCTTCATCACTTTCTTTAGTACCTTCCAAGCTCTGAGCTCTGGGCTCTTCGACATCTTTAGAAGGATTTAGAGGGCTCTAGAACTCCTCGATGTAGCCTGCCGCTACATGTTTCGGCGGATTGGTGTAGCGTTGGATGTAGCGTTGAGACCGGTGACCCAAGCGCCGCTCCAGCTCGTAAGCATCTTTCCCACTGCTTTGGGCTAACAAGAAGGCGAATGTGTGGCGCAGATCGTGAGGTCGTAGCGGTGAGATGTGGCGAGCAGGGTCTCTCATATCCGCGTCATGCCAGCGCCCGATCTGTTGGAGTATAAGGTTGATGGCACGCGGGGAGAGACGCCCCCCGGCTTTGCGCGCTCCACGGTTGTATGCACTGAGAAGCAGTGCATTTGCCTCAACTGCCTCAGATGCTTCGTTCACTTTGTTCGTCTCGTTTGCGGCATCCAGCGGACGCTCTCGGACCAAGTAATCCGCTAGCGCTGTTCTGGCATCAGCCGACAAGAACACCGTGCGTTCGGTCTTGCCTTTGCCTCGTACTCTCTGTATATGAGCTCGCCGTGCTTTTCTTAGAGCAGCAGGATCGGCGGGTTCGATCTGGTCGAGGTTGAGGTTCACCAGTTCCTCCCGCCGTAGACCAGTTGATAACAAGAGAAAGACGATTGCTCGATCCCGGTATGGGCGGCTGTCGGCGCGCAACGGCATCTGGTCGCCCAGGTCTCCTGTACGGGGTGCTCGCCGGCCTCGACGCTCATGCAAGCGGGGCAGCCGGTCACATAGGTTCTTCAAGGAAGCTATTTGCTCGGTGGTTAAGGCGCGCGGCTCTAAAGGTGGTAAAGCCAGGTCACCGATGCCTTTGGTTGGATCACCTAGCGGGAAGAGATGGGAAGATTGAGCATGCACCCAGGTAGTGAAAGCGGACAGGCTAGCCAGATGGTTGTTCACGGTTGAGGCAGCCAGGCCTTCGGCGGTCAACTTGTCCTGCCACTGGCGAACATCGCGCTGGAGGACAACCGAGATGCGGTCATGACCGTAGGTGGCAGCAAAGGCTTCTCTGAAGCGTGCGAGATGGAGGGCGATCTTCTGGGTAATAGCTGGGGAGCGGACGCCTTGCACAACCAGTTGCAAGTAACGCATTGTCCAAGCCTCCAGGCTGTCCGGAAGTGTCGCTAGCGGGACCAGCAGCAGATCAGAGGCCTCCAAATTCTTCTGTGAAGTGGTTTTGCGGAGATACGAGCTGATGTTGGTAGGTAGTTCCTGTGTCATGCTTTCCAGTATTTCACAACTGTTGCAGAACTACTTCCCAGAAGAGCTGTTCTATGTTGTAGTTTGACATCCTTCGGCAGCCTTCGACATTCCCCTCTCCACCCCTCTCCACCCCTCCCCACTTGACACAAAATTACCCCGCCCACCCTACCCTCAATGAGGTGCAAAAAAGCATGGCAAAATTGGTGCAACGTATTGATGCAGCTTACAATTAGCGGACATTCCTCACTCGTGACAGAGCGAGTGGATGTCCGCTAATGTATATTATCGGTGATTAGCTACAATCTTCGGTTATTTCCGGCCAGTGGGATTAATCCTTTGAGGCAACTTCCCATCCTATGCCGATGCCTTGGTGTATTCATTGGCGGTAATGTTGGAACGAGTGAGTTAGACATCGTAGGCGCCATTTGGAGAATTCGTCCACACTAACGATTGGTGCCAAGCTTTGAGTCTTGCCTCCGCTGCGGTATTAGTCTGCTTGTTACTCCTGCGGCCACGCTGAACAGAGCCACAACCAGCCCTACCCAGAGCCAACCGAGCGCCCCCGCTTCGCTCATGCCCCCTGTCTTTGGCATGCCGGCGACAGTCCCCCCGCTCGTGGAAGGCTCGGATGGCGGAGGGACCATCGCGATATTCTGAACATGGGTTACCCGCCCAAAGTCGCCAGGGGCTGAGCCGTAGGTCTCTCCGTTGCTGTGGTAAGCCGTCACGATCAGGGTGGCGGTCTCTTTGCTCGTATCCTCAAGGCAGCCCGGGAAGGTGGCGCTGAAGTTGCCGTTGCCACTTGCATCGGCCTTGAAGCTGTTCTGCGCGCCATCCGCCGCGCCGAGGGGCCGATCCACCACCTTCAGATTAGGCGGGAAGGTCAGGCGGGTATGCCATACAGTATACTGGCCGTTCGGCACCAAGTTGTGCAGGCTGCCGCTCACGGTAGACTGGCCGTTGGTGCAGCCATAAGTTGCGTCACCACCGGCAGATAGCCACTGCCGCATCGTAATGCCTAGCGACTCGCCCATAGGATAGGGGCCCATCGGATTAGGGCCAACGCCGAAGGGGTCGTGTGGCTGCACGGCGCTGGAGCTATAGACTGGCTGGTCGAGAATGGCCGCGCTCTTGGCGTCATCGGGGGTAATCCTGAACACCTGGTCCTTGGGAGCACCCTCATGCTGGACGAACACATCTTGCTCCGGTAGACCCATCGTTATGTGTGTACCGAAGGGGAAGGTCGCGGTGCTATACGATTGCTGGGCGGCCATTGTGACGGATACGATGCCAAGGCTGAGAGCCATGGTCGTGCCCAGGGCAAATGTGAGTACCTTTTTCATCTTCTTTTCTCCTTTCGTGGTTGCCTGCCGGCGCTAACGCTGGCAGGTTCATAACAAATCGGGCAAGTCTCG
>JADEYI010002075.1_pt1 | contig 11414 bp, 7 predicted proteins | sample 8542331 | NCBI WGS metagenome assembly JADEYI01 (sample SAMN16510988, study PRJNA670497) | mine drainage metagenome | isolation source: biofilm near Copperflume 1 | place: Germany: Marsberg coppermine Kilianstollen | collected 2018-02 | reverse complement strand
AAGTACCGTGATTCGTGGTATCATCATTGCATGAGTACATACCAGACCGACTCCCGCATCGACGAATACATTCATACTCTCCCTGGCTGGCAACAGGAGACGTGCCGCCAGGTGCGAGATCTGGTACACGCCGCCGACCCGGACGTGACCGAGACCATCAAGCGCACAAAGCAGCCCTATTTTACGCTGCATGGCAACATCTGCGCGCTGCTGGGAGCGAAGGATCATCTCAACATTTTCATCTACGACCCCATCGTACCCGATCCCGAGGGCATTATTAACCAGGGGCAAGGGAACCTGACAGCGCGGGCGATTCAAGTCCGTCAGAATGAAACCATCAACCAGCGCGCCCTTTTGAACCTCTTTCAAGCAATTATCGCCAATAACCGCGCGGGCGGATGGCGCAAGCTCAAAGGCAATCAGTAGCGACCTGGTCGAGCCGAGAGGATAAAATAGGGACCGCCCGGGCAAAGCGACCGATGTATTGATCGTTGTGAGCGCATTGGGGAGAGCAAGGGACGCTGCCTCATCGACAACCCGGAAACTGCTCGATCAATCTGCCTTAATGAATATTCACACCTACATTCGGGACTGTCATTCTTCGCTGCGCTCAGAATGACAGGTCACTACCGATCTTGCCTGTGAATATTCATCAGGCCATCTTCACTCAGGCTGGGAAAATTTAGACTGGGAATAACTCTCACATTCAGCGCCAATCCTTGACAATCCCCCCGCTATTTGGTACCCTTGCCCCTGTCACCACCAACGATGAGTTATACTCGCACTCGAAAACCGTCATATATATAAAAACAACCCCGCGTAGACAGGAGACGCATACCATGACCGAGCTTATGTGGGATGGCAAGTACAAGGATGGCAAAAAGGTCGGCCCCGTGCGTATAGCTCTCCCCTTCCAGGCCGTAGAAACCGTCAACGAAACCGCCCAGCAGCGCCAGTTGACCCTCGACAGCCTCTTCTCCGGTCGCCCGACCGAATGGCGCAACCGCCTCATCTGGGGCGACAAGAAGTACGTCCTACCCAGCCTCCTGCCAGAGTTCGCGGGTAAGGTCAACCTGATTTATATTGACCCACCATTTGCTACGGGCGACAACTTTTCGTTCAATGCAGAAGTGCCAGAAGACCCTGATATCGAGGAAAGCGAGAGTATAAACTTCACCAAGCAGCCTAGCATGGTTGAACAGAAAGCCTATCGTGACATCTGGGGCCGGGGGCATGAGTTGGATAGTTACTTACAGTGGTTTTATGAGACAGTAGTGTTATTGCGTGAGCTACTGGCAGATAGTGGCAGTTTATATGTGCATTTGGATTGGCATATCGGGCCTTATGTAAAGGTAGTGTTAGATGAGGTGTTTGGTAGTCAAAATTTTCGCAATGAGATTGGTTGGCGTTATAGTGGATGGAATAAACGTCTAAAAAATGCTTTCGAGAAGCGACGTGACTCTATCTTTTTCTATGGAAAAGGACCAAATCAAGAGTTTAATTCCTATTCGGAAACATGGAAAAATATAGAAGAGTATGTTCGTATTAGGAAACAAAAAGTCTTAGTTGATAATGAAAAACGGCAATATGTACTGTCTGATGCTGGAAATGGACGACGTATAAAACGCTATATAGAAGATGCAATTAGTGAAGGACGGGTTGTAGATGATACATGGTATTTAGATAAGATTAATAATTCTTCAAAGGAAAGTATTGGCTATCCCACCCAAAAACCCGAAGCCCTTCTCGAACGCATCATAAAAGCCTCATCCAACGAAGGCGACCTCGTCCTCGACTGCTTCTGCGGCAGTGGCACCACCGCCGCTGTTGCGGAGAAGCTCGGGCGGCACTGGATAACATGCGATCTTGGGCGTTTCGCCATTCACACGACGCGCAAGCGCCTGCTCTCCATTGAGAACGTCAGGCCGTTTGTGGTGCAGAACATGGGCAAGTACGAGCGGCAGGCGTGGCAGGCTGCCGAGTTCGCCGACCCCACGCAGCGCGCCAGCGTGCAGTTGCGCTATCGCAACTTCATCCTTGATCTCTACCACGCCACGCCCGTTGATGGCTACACCTGGATTCACGGCGTGAAGGACGGGCGGCTGGTGCATGTCGGCTCGGTTGACGCCCCTATCGCGCTGGGCGAGGTCAAGGCTATCGTCAACGAATTCTGGCGCGTGCGCGGCAAAGACGTGGGCGAGCATAGCAACGGCGTGGATGTCCTCGGCTGGGATTTCGCCTTCGATCTCAACGAGACCGCCAAACAGATGGCGGCTGATGCTAATATTCGCCTGGCCTTCAAGAAGATTCCGCGTGAAGTATTGGAGAAGAAAGCGGTCGAGCAGGGCGATATCAGCTTCTACGAGCTGGCCGCGCTGGATGTCGATGTGCGCCACCTCAAAAAGTGCATCGAGATCGAGCTAAAGAACTTCTTCATGCCGCCCGACGACGTGCCGCAGGATGTTACCAATGCCATCTCGCACTGGAGCCAGTGGATTGACTACTGGGCGGTGGACTGGGACTACCGCGACGATACCTTTCACAACCAGTGGCAGACCTACCGCACCAAAAAGCAGCCAAAAATACTCTTGAAGACCTTTCACGAGTACGACACGCCCGGCTCCTGTACCATAGTCATCAAGGTCATAGACATTCTGGGTAACGATACCACAAAGGCTGTCACGGTAGACATGTGAAACGACGGGGGAGATTACCATGCCACGCGCAACGAAAAATAAAGCCAGCGAACTGCAACCCGACCTCTTTGATCTCACGCTTTTTCTCAGAACCGCTCCATGCGTCCCCGCGCTGCGCAAACTGGTAGCGGAGTGGAAAGCGGGCGGCTACGCGGGCGTTACCAGGACAACGCGCTCTCTGCTCAACTACTGGTTTTCCACCGATCATCGCCTCTCCAACGGTCAGCTTTTCCAGTATCACGACGCCCAGCGCGAGGCTATCGAAACCCTCATCTATGTCTACGAAGTGGCGAAGGTGCGCAGCCGCAAAGACCTGCTCGAAAAGTATGTTCCCCCGCAGAGTGAATTGAAGCTCTCCCTGCCGAGCTACGACGAGTTCGCCCGTTATTGTACCAAAATGGCGACGGGCAGCGGTAAAACAAAGGTCATGTCGCTGGCTATCGCCTGGCAGTATTTCAACGCCGTGCGCGAAGACGAAAACGACTACGCTAAAACCTTTCTGATCATCGCCCCCAACGTCATCGTGCTTGAACGCCTCAAAAGCGACTTCGAGGGCGGGCGCATCTTTATGACCGACCCGCTCATCCCACGCGAACTGAAAATCTCGTGGGAGTTCGATTGCGTCATGCGCGGCGATGCCGAACGCGCCCCCGCCGAAGGAATGCTCTTTCTCACCAATGTCCAGCAGTTGTATGATCGCAGCCAGCGCAGGCAAAACGGCGATGATGAGCCTGAAATCATGACCGAGATGTTAGGGACGAAGCCCAGAGACGATATCGGCAACGACCTTTCCACCTTCTTCGATATGCTGTCGAAGCGTTCAGGCCGCCTGCTGATCTTGAACGATGAAGCGCACCATACCCACGATGAGGAGAACGAGTGGAACGGCGTCATTCGCCGCCTGCATACCAGCCTGCCACTGACCGCCCAGCTAGACTTCTCCGCCACCCCGCGCTTCACGAAAGGCGCGTTATTCCCCTGGACCATCTCGGACTACCCCATCAAACAGGCTATTCTGGATAACATCGTCAAACGCCCGGTCAAAGGCATTGCCGATATCGACGAGGCGAAAAGCAACATTGCCAGCGTGCGCTACCAGGGCTATCTGACGGCAGGCGTGGAACGCTGGCGCGAGTACAGAGAGCAACTGGCCCCGCTCAACAAAAAGCCCTTACTCTTCATCATGATGAACACGACGGAAGAGGCGGAAGACGTGGGCAACTGGCTGAGCCATCGGTACCCTGCTGAATTTGGCGGCGAAGATAGAACACTCATCATTCACACCGACAAGTCCGGCGAGATTTCAAAAAAAGACCTGGATAAAGCGCGTAAGCTTGCCCGCGAAGTGGACGATCCCGCTTGCCCGACCAACGCCATCGTCAGTGTATTAATGCTGCGCGAAGGCTGGGACGTGCAGAACGTCACCGTCGTGGTTGGCCTGCGTCCCTATACCGCTGCTGCCAATATCCTGCCCGAACAGGCCATCGGGCGCGGCCTGCGCCTGATGTTTCGCGGTAAAACGTATTCCGAACGGGTAGATATCATCGGCAACAAAGCCTTTCTCGCCTTTGTCGATGAACTGGAAAAGCTCGAAGATATCCAGCTTGAGACCTTTGAGGTCGGCAAAGACAAGCTCAAGATCATCTCAATCTCGCCCCAGGTACCTGAAAAAGCCGCCTATGATCTCTCCCTGCCCAGAATCACCCCCGTGCTTGTGCGCAAGAAATCCCTGCACGCGGAGATTGAAGGGCTGGATGTCAGAAACTTTACCTTTAGTCCCGATCCTCTGCCGCGCAAACCAACCATTGCCGATATCAAGAAATTCCAGTACGAGGCCTTCGACATCCTCACGATGGAAAAAATATTCGAGCGCGAATACGCCATCAAAGATGCCCGGCGACCCGATGAGATCGTCAGCTTCTATGCCAAAGTAATCGCCAGCAACCTGAAACTGCCCGGCCAGTTCGCCGCGCTTGCCCCTCGCGTCTGGCAATTCTTCGAGGAACGCGCCTTTGGAACGAAAGTTGATCTCTACAATTCCGCCATTATACAGGCCATGAATCACCGAGTAGCCGCTTACGTAGTACTGGATGTTTTCGCCAGAGCCTTGCGGGAAAAACTGATCGAACAGGTAGAACCCGATATCGAAGGCGCGGACCGTATGCTTTCTTCAATGGAGCCATTTGCCTTTTCTCGCTCTGTCATAGAAGCCAGAAAATGCGTCCTCAACATGGTTCCCTGCGATAACGACTTTGAATACGCATTTGCCCGGTTCCTGGACAGTGCAACCGACGTGCTGGCCTTTTCCAGGCTGCCGCAGCAATTCGGCTTCTCGATAGAATATACCGACAACAACGCCAACTTGCGCTACTACTACCCCGATTTCGTTGTGAAGACCGCAACAAACCACATGTGGCTGGTTGAGACAAAGGGCCAGGAATCTATCGAAGTGCGTTATAAAGACACCGCGGCGCGCATGTGGTGCGAGAACGCCAGCATGTTGACGGGTCAACCATGGCGCTATATCAAAGTGCCTCAAAAAGAATACAGATCGTTGCAACCCGTTGACTTTGAAGACCTGCTTGCCTTTGCCAGCTAGACATGTTGTAAACTATGAGAGTCGGAAATGAACCATCAAGGAGAACACCATGGCAGCCTATATCGTAGTCGATGTTGAAGTGACAGACCCGGAACTCTACCGCACATACACGCAGCAGGTGCTGCCAACCATTGAGAAGTACGGCGGCAAATTCCTCGTGCGCGGCGGCCAAACCGAGACAGTAGAGGGAGACTGGCAACCCGGGCGCTTCGTCATCCTCGAATTTCCCGGCGTCGAGCAAGCCAGGGCCTGGTACTCCTCACCCGAATACACGGCCATCATCGGCATTCGCCATCACGCGGCCAACTCACGCATGATTCTCGCGCAGGGCGTCTAGCTGCTTTTGCTAATGATGACCCTACTCGCTTTGCTACTCTCCATTCTGCCGGGGAGTCCAGGCTGACCAATTGTCTTGCCAACCGTCAGGCCATTTCTTACACGCTTCCTGAGAAACGCGATCCGGGGAGGATCGCGCTTTCTTCCAGGGAGTGGTGGCCGCTCTACTCGATAGTCATTGCCTGGCGGACCGAAGGCGCTATGCCTGCCTCAACGCGCACGCTGTTGGCGCGCAGGTAGTGGGCGAAGTTTTCAGCGGCCACGCGCAGCGCGTCCAGCAGGTCAGGCGTGGGCGTCACATCTGGCTCCCACCACCAGCGTGTAATTGTCCAGACCCCTCGCTCCAGGCGACCATCCAGCCGGGCCACAAAGCGATCCCCATAGAAAACCGGCAGCACATAATAGCCCCAGCGGCGCTGTGGTTCGGGCTTGTAGACCTCCCAGACGTAATCAAAATCGAAAAGCTGCATCACGCCGCGCCGGTCCCACAGCAGGCTATCCAGCGGACCCAGAAAGATGACACGGGGCGCGGGCGCGGGCGCTTCCAGCAGCGGCAGCGCGCTCGTTGGCAGATAGGCAGGCCAGCCCTTCGCGCCGTTTTCGCCGATCAGCGCGGGCGTCAGCGTGCCCATCTCTACCAGTTCTTTGAACGCCGGCGCGCGTCGGGTAGTCGCGCCACAGCCAAACCAGATACTGTACTCCCCGGTAGGGCGGATGAGGCCCATGGCCTGGCTGCGCCGGGCCAGCATCCAGCGTGTCGACTCATCCTCATCCTCTACTAGCGGCGCGTTAAAGTAGTCGGGGGGGATGACGCGCTCGGCCCGGTCATAATAATGGCGACCACCCTGGCGGTGATGGGTCACAATCAGCCCGCGATCCCACAGCGCCCGCAAGATATGCTTGATGCGCTTGGGACCATACCAGGCGCTGCGGTCGGTGAAGTGCGATTGATCTTCAAACTCCAGCGAGGAAAGCGGCCCGCGCGCATCCAGTTCGGCCAGCGCTGCCGCCACCGCATCGGCCTGCTCTTCCAGCAGCAGCGGGTGCAGATTATAGGTGTGGGCGCGCAGCCGGGCGCGCATGGGCCAGTCGCTCATCGGTACCAGACACGCCATCTTGTCCCAGGCGTCATAGACCAGCCGGTCGGTGTACGCCGTCTTGTGCCAGTCATCCACCTGATAGCCCGGCGCCCGCGCCTGCAAGACCAGATCAGGGTTGCGTCCCACCGGGTTGAGCGGGTCATATTGCACCGTACCCAGGCGCTCAAACACGCCAGGCACATCGGTTGGCGTAAAGTGATAGTTTGCCAGAAAGCGCCGCGCTTCGGCGCGCGAAAGGGTCAGCGTCATCTCGTGTCCTCCGGTCAAAACCGCTCTATTCTCATTTTAACAGATCACCGTGGAGAAATCACAACCTCTGAGATAAAATCTCAACGACTTCTCCATTGACCCCCTGTTTGCTCAATTGCTATACTGATCGCGCGTTATTTGATGTAGTAATCGAGTTTCCTGAACAATAAGGCTCTCAAGGTGTTGACTCGAAACAACGGAAAGGATGGGATGCTATCCAAAGCGCTGGCCGCGACGATCGAGTCCTTCCACAGACACGGTGGCTTTCTGCAATAATCATTCCTTTCTTAGTGGTCGCTTTCGGTATTCTCTACCTGTTGCCCGACCATACACAGGAATTATTCGCCTGGACCATCCGGCCTCGCATGACACCGATGATGCTTGGCGCTGCTTACATCGGAGGGGCCTACTTTTTTGCGTGCGCTGCCACCTTCGCGCGCTGGCACTGGGTCAAAGTCGGTTTTCTTCCGGTCACCACGTTTGCCACCTTTATGGGCATTGCGACACTCCTGCACTGGAATAGTTTCAATCACAGCCATATCTCCTTCTTTGCCTGGGCGATCCTGTACTTCACCACTCCATTCCTCGTTCTGGGAGCCTGGCTGCGCAATCGGCACACCGATCCTGGCACACCCGATGCCAGCGACTTCATTGTGCCACGGCCTGTGCGCTTTATCATTGGTAGCATTGGCCTGATTATCTTACTCATCAGCATCTTTCTGTTCCTGCGACCCGATCTTATGATTCGTGTCTGGCCGTGGAAGCTGACGCCGTTAACAGCAAGAGTCGTAGGTGGTCTGTTTGCTCTTGCCGGCGTTGGTGAATTCTGCATCGCACTTGACGCGCGCTGGAGCGCGGTACGCATCGCGCTGCAAAGCCAGATGATCGGAGTAGCGGCTATTGTTGTCGCCATCTTTTTCTCCTGGAGCAATTTCGATCAAGCCAGCATCTTTACCTGGTTCTTTGTAGGAGGTATGCTCTTCCTGTTGATCGCAAGTCCCATACTCTATTTCTGGATGGAGGGGCGACGCCGCTCAGGTAAAACTCCATGACCGAGCAATGAGTTTAGCGCATCAGATACTACAGGTATCCGGCTGTTTCATCTTTCGCCAGTAGAGCGGCCAGGGAGAGCTTGCAACTCGCTTCTATCATCTATGCTGGAGATAGATACTTATAGAAATCCTGGGAGGAAATATATACGTGGCAGGTTATCTCTTATTAGAAGGCGGCGCGGAATTTGGTGGCCAGATGTCCGTGCCAGACCGCCGCGCTCTTGCACTTGCGGGCGGCAACAACGCGCAAATCAGCATCATCCCCACGGCAGCCGCGCCGGATAACAACTATCGACGCGCAGGCAACAACGCCGTCCACTGGTTTCAGAGCCTTGGCGCCACCAACGTCGCGTGGCTGCCGCTCATCGACAAAGCCTCAGCCGACGATGCCAGCATTGCCGGCGCCATCGCAAATTCTCGCCTGCTCTACATGCTCGGTGGCTTCACCGGCTACCTCGGCGAAACGCTCAAGGGCAGCGCCAGCTTCCAGGCCATGCTCGAAGCCTATGATGCAGGCGCGGTAATCGCTGGCAGCAGCGCGGGTGCCATGGTCATGTGCCAGTACTACTCCGACCCCGGCAAGGGCCAGGTAATAGTGGGACTGGGGCTTGTTCCCAATAGCTGCGTCCTTCCGCACCACAACACCTTCGGCAAACGCTGGTTCCCTCTCCTGTCAGAACAGCTTCCCAACGCGGTCCTGCTCGGCATCGACGAGCGCACCGGAATGCTCGACGATGGCGACGCGGGCCGCAAACGCGGCTGGCGCGTCTACGGCCAGGGATCAGTTACCCTCTATCGCGGCGGTCATGCCACAACTTATCAAGCAGGAGAGACGTTCAACGACGATTTTAAGTCGTAGCGTCATTCCTTAAATATCCGGGGCGGTGAGGCCGTGCATGCCGAGGGAGTAGGCGATCTCGCCGCCGTGATGTATGTCGTGCTCGATGACGTGCCAGATGACCCATCCGCGGGTGAAGGTGTATATCTTGCCTTCCCACTCATCCTGGACAGGAGACTGCAAATCTGCGAGCGTATAGCGTCCCAGCACCTCCTGCATGACCTGCCAGGTTTTTTCCAATCCGCTCACCAACTCATCCGCAGAGCGTGGTAAACTACCAGGTCCATTCCACTCATGAAAAGCGCCGAAGTCCTCATCGCCCTCTTCCAGACTATAGTGGAACCACCCGGCCCGCACCGCAATCACGTGACGCGCCAGTTCATCGATTGAACGCAGGTCAGGCGCTGCTGTGAAACATCTGAAACATCCGCAACATTCAACACACACACCTGTGAAACATCTGAAACATTCGCAACTTCTGAAAGGATTGACCAAAGGGAGGTCGATCTTGAATGTTTCACCCCCAGGAGTGATCGTCACATATTGCATCGCGTGTGCCTTGACACCAGGGCGACGGCCAGGGGCTGGGCGTCCCTTTCACTGGCAGGTTTTTTAGGAAAGGGGCCAGCGAGTGGGAACTGTCATCCTGAGCGCAGCGAAGGATCTACGCGCTGCCGACGAGAGATCCTTCGCTGCGCTCAGGATGACAGCCTCTGGCGACCGGCGCGTTTCAAGAAACCTACCAGTGAAAGGCTGGGCGTCCCCCCTTATCCTATACGAAACGCCTATTCGATTGTGCATTCCGCTTCGTAGCAGGGTACGGGCGGCGGCTCTGCCCCCGCCCTGGTCATCCGCGTGCTTGTCCGCCCTGGTCATCCATGTGCTTGTCCGCCCTGGTCATCCGCGTGCTTGCCCCCGCCCTGGCCTTCGCGCAAAATAATGACGGCCACCCCGCTCCCAAAACCGCCCTTGTTTTTGGGAATTTTCTATGGTATGCTTTCCGTTACAGTAGTTAGTGTACATTGCACACTGATTTTTTATTTGTCTGCGGACAAAGTGTTTTTTTTACACTTATATTAGTGTACATTGTACACTATGTCACGAAGGAGTAGAGTACATGGCAAGTCACCAGGCATACGATATCGTGATCGTGGGCGGCGGCATCGCCGGTTTATCGACGGCGCTGCGCCTGCCAGCCACCGTGCGTGTTGCCCTTTTGACCAAGGGCCAGCTTGGCGAGAGCAATACGCGCTACGCCCAGGGTGGCTTGACCGTCGCGCTGGGTGAGGACGATAGCCCGCAATTGCACGCGCAGGACACCCTGGTCGCCGGGGCCGGACTCTGCGATGAAACTGCTGTGCGCATACTTACCGAACAGGCTCCCTCTGCTGTACGCTGGCTGATCGAGATAGGCGCGCGCTTTGACCGCGCTCGTCCCGGCAGCGACGAACACGCCACCGCCGGTGGTCTCTTGCTGGGTCGTGAAGCCGCCCATAGTCGCTGGCGCGTCCTGCACGCCGGCGGCGACGCCACCGGAGCCGAGATCGAGCGCGCCCTCACCGCGGCAGCGCGCCAGCGTTCCTCCATCACACTCTACGAAGAAAGCTATGTAGAGCGTTTGCTGGTCGAGCGAGGCGCGTGTACCGGCCTCGTTGCGCTTGACCGCTCCGGTCGTCCATTCACCATCGAAGCGCGCGCAACCGTGCTGGCGAATGGCGGCGCGGGTGGCCTCTGGCTGCACACCTCTAACCCTGCTGGCGCAACGGCTGACGGGTTAGCGCTGGCATGGCAGGCAGGCGCATCCCTGACCGACCTGGAGTTTATGCAGTTTCACCCGACGGTGCTGGTAGCCGGAGGAGCCTCGCATCTCATCTCGGAAGCCGTGCGCGGCGAGGGCGCTTACCTGCGCAACCACGCGGGCGAGCGTTTCATGTTGCGCTACTCCGAACTGGCCGAACTGGCTCCCCGCGATATCGTAGCGCGTGCCATCCTGAGCGAAATGCTGGCTGAAGGCGTCGATCACCAGTACCTTGACCTGCGCCACCTGCCCGCCGCGCGCGTGCATGAGCGTTTCCCCACCATCTCAACCATTTGTCGCGGCTATGGCCTTGATCTGGCGAGCGACCTGCTGCCCATCGCACCCGCCGCGCATTATTGCATGGGCGGCGTCATGACCGACTCGCGGGGGCAGACCTCGCTGCCGGGTCTGTATGCCGTTGGTGAAGTGGCCTGCACCGGCGTGCATGGCGCGAACAGGCTCGCCAGCAACTCGCTGTTAGAGGGCCTGGTCTTCGGACTGCGACTGGCCGACGGCCTGGCCGGAAAACTCACAGAAGAGGTGCAGCCGTCGCGCCGCGCCATCTCCATCCCCGTCTGCGACGACCTGCAACGCTACACCTCACTACTGCGCATCTCGCCCGACCGCGAAAGTATCGCAGCGGCGCGGCGCGAACTGCGCCAGGTCATGTGGCAATACGTCTCCCTGCGCCGCGACGAAGATGGCCTGCTGGAAGCGCGAGCGCGTCTCAACACACTCACAGCCCG
>JADEYI010002074.1_pt1 | contig 11414 bp, 11 predicted proteins | sample 8542331 | NCBI WGS metagenome assembly JADEYI01 (sample SAMN16510988, study PRJNA670497) | mine drainage metagenome | isolation source: biofilm near Copperflume 1 | place: Germany: Marsberg coppermine Kilianstollen | collected 2018-02 | reverse complement strand
GGTCGACCCGATCAGTTATGTATCATTACCCTAAACAGATTCGTTGCAGATGTTCAATACACAAAAAAGGCTGGCACTCTAGGAGCCAGCCTTTTTCTCACTAACAAACGTTCTACGCTTGAATACCACTCTTTGGGCGACGGCGACTGATCGAGCCACCTTTGCGTCCTGCAGCCTGGGCCTCTTCGCTTGTCCACTTGTGGGCAGTACCCAATGAATGAGCAGCCTTCCCACCTTTACTGGCAATCTCGCGCTTCTTCTCAGGACTCATTGAGGCAAATCCGCGGCCACGACCTTTTTGTGCTTGCATGTGTGCTCTCCTTTGTGTTAATTTCAAATTCAATGAAAAACTTAATTGTACCTTATGTTTCAGCGAAATACAGTTAGTTCATTGACCAACAACGACATACGTCTAAACTGTGGTGGTTATCGCCATCTTGCACGCTTGTACAAGTGGAAACTGTACCTCACAGGATAAGAATACCAGCCATTCTAGAGCATAACAAGTCAACAATAAAAAGTTTCAGCATTCTCTAATGTAGACTCATCATTTTCTAAGGAAAGGATGAGGTAGATTAAATACTTTAGCCAGGTGGAATATATTCAACTGAGCAGTGCTTACAAGCGCGTTCAGTCGGGTTAAACATTTGTAACTACTCAGGTCAGCGGGTCGCCTACAGACTTGCCAAAACCGAGGAAACCAGCTAAAGTACATCTATGACGCAAGAAGAAGCCCTGCGAGAAGAAAACCGAGCCCTCAAAGCCCCGGTCGCCGAACTGCTGCCCTTGAGGGAGGAAGTAGCTCGGCCCAAAGAGCAGGTCAAGTCCTTGCAAGATCGGCTGGCGAAAACTAGCCAAACGTCGAGCAAGCCGCCGTCTTCTGATGCGTTGGGACGCTTGCCCCGAGCGACGCGCCATCCGAGTGGAAAAGCCCCGGGAGGGCAGCCAGGACATCGCGGACACACACTGATGATGGTGCAGACTGCCGATGAAGTGATCAGCCATCGCCCACAGGCATGTCAGCACTGCCAGCAGCCTCTCGCCTGTGTGGCAGGAGAGCTTGTAGAGCGTCGTCAAGTGCTGGATGTGCCCGAAATCCGCTTGCTGGTCCGAGAGCATCAAGTGGAAGCCGTCGTTTGCCCCAAGTGCTCTGGGATCAGTCGCGGAACCTTTCCAGCAGAGGTGAGCGCTCCCGTCCAATATGGTCCCACGATCCAGGCGTTGGCGGTCTATTTGCACCAGGGTCAGTTGCTGCCAGTGGCGCGCACCTGTGAAGTGCTCGCCGGGCTCTGCGGATGCTTGCTCTCGGAAGGAACCCTTGAGCACTGGGTGGAGCAAGCCGCAGAGCGCTTGCTCCCGACGGTCAACCGCATTGCCGACCTGCTGGCGCAGAGTCCTGTGCTGCATGGAGATGAAACCGGCATCCGGGTCTATGGCATGCTGCATTGGCTCCATGTCTGCTGCACAGAGTCCTTGACGCATCTGGCTTGGCATGCCCAACGCGGCAAAGAAGCCATGAAGGACATTGGGATCTGGCCACGTTTTGCCGGACGGGGCATGCATGATCGACTGGCCAGTTATGAGCCAAACTTGACAACCGTTATTTACACTTGGACTGCTAGTGACTTTTCCCTGGCTCATCAAGAGGTGAAGAAGGTATCGCTAACGGGCAATAAAGCAGAAACGACTGAAAAATCACTTCCATCAAGGCAATGGGTAAATTGCTACATTGTCCTGGTCGTCACAATTGTTACAGCAATACCCTTCTTCTAATTTTACTGCCATCCAAATGGCGATATTATCTGTCCCCAAAAACGTCCATTTCTTGAGATCCCAACCCGATTGGTACTTTGCATGAGTCTTTGAACGGTGGCCGAGCATGAATGACACATCCGTTGCCTCGGCAGGAAGTAATATTTTAAACAACTGACCCGACGATCTTGAGATCTACCAATTCTTTATTGTCGCATTCAGAAGTATGCAATAATCATCTGGTCGAATTGCCGAATCCAGATTTGTAATAGTCTGGCTACCTTGATTGCGCAAAAGTCTCACCTTGTACATATCGATAGAGATAGAGATCCATGTCTCGCTTCAGTTGTTTAAGTGGATATGTACAGCCAGACTTTTTGGCTCGCATGTAAGACTTGAGGGATGGTAAGCGAAACGACACTTTGGTGGGATAGATGCTTTGTTAGTATCTCCATTACCTCACACCTACCATCTCTTCGAGCAAAAATTGCTGGTTGCTACATCGGTTGCTACATTTGGACCGTTGGGTTCGCAATAAAAACGCCTCAAGCGTCTTCTTTTGTGGCCTGAGACGTTTTGCGAAGTTGGATAAGTGCCGATGGAGAGATTCGAACCCTCAACCCTTGCGGGACTTGTTTTTGAGACAAGCGCGTATGCCGTTCCGCCACATCGGCCTGTAGAGCCAGTCTATGAAATTGACACCGTTCTAGCAAGTTGATAAAATTGCCAGAACAAACGCGGTCAAACACGGAACAACCGCGTTCCAGGCACTATTGTACTTCATTGTTTACTTGATGTCAAGTACGAAATTGCGGCAAATTGCGATATATTGCCGCTTTTCCCTATTCCAAGAAACAGCAATACCTTGACTCCATAACCAGTCCGATAGAGAGACATAATTCTTTTCAGCCTCCATCATCGCTTCATATGCGTCCTTTTTGCCGTATGATCAGGGAGTCACGGTATTTGGTGATGCTTCTGCGCAGGAAGAATGCAACAGGTGGAACGGATGGTGAAAGAGAGTAGGCGTCCATCGGGAAGTCGAGGCGAAGCCTGATTGACCCGTTCACACAGCAGTGCCAAATCGCGATTGAGCGCGCGGTCGTTAAAAGGAGATAGGTGCACCTGGATCGTGGCGGCATCGCACGTGATCATGCCGGGAAGTTGGAAAAACGGAAGCAATCGCCGCCACGTCGCATGAGCATACGAGGGAGGAAAGTACCGGTCCCGTACCCACATTGCCAGATTCGCCAAAGCGACTTTGTAGATCGTCATCACCTGATCCTTCCGATGATCCAGTTCATACATGGTTCGCTCTTTGGCTTCGAGATCTTCCAACGCCCGGAGCACGTCTCGTTGTTCTTTACAGTAGCGTTCCTGTTTACGGAACTCGGTGTTGCACTGCTCATAGGCCCGCCACTCTTTGGCTCGGATCGGCTCCAGTTCCGCTTCAATGACGGCTTGGCGCTCCTTGATTTGCCGTCGCAAGACGTAATCAGCCATCCCTTGCAGTTCCAGAGTTGTCTGGTACAAACCTAGCTCTCGGTACAACTCATCGCTGCGGCTTTTGTACTCTTTGCGCAATCGCTCCCGTCGTTTGCTAGCTTGTATCTCTCGTTTGCCTGCACTCTGTGCCCATTGCTGCAGGCGGCTCCGTCGTTGCAGGAGATGGGTTCGTTGCTTAGCGACCTCTGAGTTCTCTACCGCCCCCTTGGCGAAACCGTGGTTGGTATCCAATCCCAGGGGCAGTAAGTAATCTTTGATCACATTTTCTTGTGCGGGCCAACGATGGATGTAGGTCTGAGCGAGTTCGATCGCATCGATGGTTGGTGCAGTCGTGACAATTGGGATCAGTTTAGCCGTCATCTCTTTGGCAGGAGTAGCAGTAGCTTGCCAGCCCTCTTGCCACCATGCCCGTTCATGTCGTGGGAGATCGGCATCCCAGCGTGATGGCAACAGAGCCTCCTCTTCATCAGGCACCACAGGAACCAACCGACGGAGATCGCGGATCAGTGCGACCTGCAAGTCCAGCTGCTCACCAGGGTGATCAGGGCGCGGTAAGGTAATGCGAGCAGGGGCGACTTCTCGGATGACATGGCCTTTGGGGTTAGTACTCAGGGGAAGAAAAGTTCCCACGTCGCAGAACGAGGTGAGATCCTGATACTGATTCGTCTGCAAGATCGTGACTACTGTTCGTCCCTCGGCCTGCAAACTGGCCAGAAACTCCGTCGCCATCCCTGCTCGATCCACAATGATCCGCTTGATCTGTACGCTCTCCTCGTTGCGTTCATGGCGTGCGATGATAGAGGGCAATCCTACCATCAAATGCTGGTCTCCACGGTGGGTTGTTACCAGCAGTGGGTGTCCCTGCTCATCGTGCAACAGCACTAGAGCACGACAGCCCAGGACCGTCCCCAGGCGTCCGATCAACCCTCGGGGAATGAGCACATCGCTGTAGACAGGCTTGCGATGCCCATCCACAGAAGCCGGGTCAAAGACCTGATTCCATCAGGCTCTTCGGCTTCTGGATGCCAAAGATCAGTCGTCCACCGAGCGAGCGCATCCGTCAAGCTTTCTGCTCCATCTGTGTGAGCTACCTGTGATAAAAAGGCTTCGGTGTATCGATAGCCATAGGCCCGCTTGCGCCCGGTGAGAAGCACCAAACCATCACCGGTGTAGCTGCGCAAATCCCACGTTCGATGCAGCCCAACGGCACCCAGAAAAAGCAATGTGAGTAGCAGTCGTCTTCGGACCACCGCTGAACTGCCTGCCAATGGGGGACGAGTGGGAGTCACTTCTGTTGGCAGTGCGTTCTCCAACTGCGTGAGCAGCCCAGTTTCGTTCGCTGCGGCCAACAGGAGCAAGCCTCCAGCACCTTCTCTGTATCCCAGTTCACCTGAGACGCTTTTGGGCTTTTTTTTCTGAGCGGTACTGGCTTGCGGGTCAGTCCCAGGCTCGCTCTGACACGGTTGAGTTGACTTACACTGACTGCCAGAGCAAAACGCTCCTGAAGAGCGCGTTGCACCGTCGTGCTGGAGACGCAAGGGTTGATCTGGCAGTGCTCAACCACAAAGGCAAGCACTTCCCCACGCAGCTTGACCGGGTGCCCATGCCGTCCATCGGTCAAAGCTCGTTCTCCTTCGCTCTGCACGCGCTTGAGCACGCGATAGACCGTTGTCCGGTGCATGAGGACCGGACTGTGGCTTCTCGCAACCGAGGCTGTGGCCCCTTGCTCCACTTGCCAGACAATCTCACGCTTGGCTGCTTGGCGCTGTTCCGGGGTCACGAGGGTTGGCATCAGAGTCACTCCTTGTTGTTCTTCTTTGTTCCGCCAGGCTTTTCATCCGTCTGATCTTCGCCCTGCCTCATTCAGGGAAATTCGAGAGAACGTCATCCTGCCCTTCTAGGGTAACTGTCCCCTCAGAACCGTTGACCGTAATCCGCTGACCTGTGACAATGCGCTCCGTTGCTCCTGGCACGCCTACCACTGCCGGAATGCCATATTCGCGGGCCACAACGGCACCATGAGACATCGCCCCGCCCATTTCCATCACCATGCCACTGGCCGTGAGGAAGAGCGGGGTCCAGCCGGGATCGGTTGAAGGCGCCACCAGGATCTCGCCCGGGGAGAGTCGTGCCCCTGTCGGATCGAGGATCACTCGCGCCTGGGCTGTCACACTCCCCGCAGAGGCTGGCGTTCCCCGAAGGAGCGTGTCGGCTGTGCTGGTGGAACGAGTTTGGGCGGTTGGCTCTGTTCCGTCGGAGAGCAACACACGGGGAATGTGATGACGCTTCAACTCGTGCTCATAATCGGCTCGCCGTTCACGTATGGTCATGCGCATGTCTGCGCCCTCGAGAGCCTCTCGTGCCTCCGGCGGTGTCAGAAAGAAGATATCCTCTGCCGCCTCCACCTGTCCGGCGCGTGCCAGGGCTTCTCCAACGAACCAGAGCAGCTTGCGAGCACGAGCGAACACTAGAACGATGTCATACTTCGGCTTCTCCCGCCAACCGGCCAGAGCGCGGGTGCGCTTCAGACAGAATTTCACGCGTATGCCAAGCCAGCGGCTTTTTTGCGCTGCTCGTCGGGTCAGTTCAGCTACCATCGCCTCGGCTTCCTCTACGCTGCGCTGAAACTGCGCATCTGGAGCCAGGGCTGGGTCTGTCAATTGGAGGTAGTTGGCAAGCGCGCCAAGCAGATGCGTCGGATCCTCCGACCAGCGCGGCAGGCCGAGATCGATTTCCGCCACGCCACGATGTCCATAGGTGCGCAGAAAATCCGCCAAGCCCTGTTGGAGTGTTGGGGCGAGTTTCTCTTCTCGATAGTCCTGTGCGAGTTGTCCGGGGAGCGTCTCGCAAACCGATTTCGCCGCAACCGGATCGGCGCGCACCAGCTTCGCGAGTGCCCAGAGCGAGAGATCCATCTCGGTCGTGGGATTGGAGGGAAGCCCTCGTAAGACCTTCTGGAGTTCGTCAGGAGTGGCAAGGTCTTTCAAGAGTCGGCTTGCCAGGCCATAAGATCCTAACCCGGCTGGGAGAGCTGGACCGATAGTGAGGAGGAGTGGTGCTGCCTCCCTGCTCAGGAGGTGCTCATACGCAGCCAGGTAGTCGGCGGCGCTGGCGTTTGCTGCTACCTCTCCCAGTGCTCGCAATTGTGCCTCTATGCGGTCCCCTCGTGCCTGTGCCGCCGAGGGATGCAGGAGCATCTGGGTGAGATACAGCAAGAAACGGCTTTTGACGAACAGGTGGAAAGCAATGCGTATGAGAGGTCGGCGCGACCGGGAAACGAGAGACAGGCGTGGATCGGTGACGACCTGCTCGAAGAGTACGGCAGAACGAGCCTCCGCGAAACGCGCCCCCACGCCGATGATCAGGGCGCGTCCGAGCGAGTGACGCAGGACAGGGGTTACGTCCAAGAAGATGCGAGAAGCTGCCACGGCAAACGCTCCTGGACCCTGTTGCGGGTGACGAGGCGGAAAACCAAGCAGGGTTGCGATGGAGGAGCCGAACAGCCGAGCAGCGGAGAGGCCCATCGGGGTAAACGGTCGATAGACCCCTTGCAAGACGTTGACGGAAAAGTAGACGCGCAAGACCGCATCAGAGTGCGGCACTGTATCGGGCAGGGGAAACAAGGTCGTAATGGGTCGTGCTTGTGTCAGCCAGAAGTGACCCGCGTCAGAGAGCGCCCATTCGATATCCTGCGGCGTTCCATAATGCGCCTCGACCCGTGCTCCAAGCTCTGCAAGAGTGCGGATCTGAACATCGGACAGACAGACTTCGCCGCTTCTCTCGGCACTGTTCACCCTCTGTGTGCCACCACCGGCAACTCCATGGACGACGACACGCTTCTCACCGGGACGGCGCTCGACGATCTCACCGGTGGAGGTGGTGACGACGAAGTGATCCGGGTTGGTTGCGCCGGAGACCACCGCCTCACCCAGCCCAGGATTGGCCTCGATGACCGCCTGGCGTCGCTTGCCGGTCAGCGGATTGGCAGTGAAGAGCACTCCGGCAACTGCTGCCTCAACCATCCGTTGAACGACAACCGCGAGGCGCACGGAGCGCTGATCGATGCCCAGATGATCGCGGTATCTGACCGCGCGGTCAGTCCAGAGCGAGGCCCAGCATGTTCGCACCGCATCGAGTACGGCATCAGCGCCGATGATGTTGAGAAAGGTTTCCTGCTGACCGGCGAAGCTCGCACTGGGGAGATCCTCGGTCGTCGCGGAAGAACGGACAGCGACCGCAACGGGTTCTCCGTCTCCCAACGCCTGGTACGCGGTGACAATCTCCTGGGCGATGGTTGGCGGAAGAGGGGCTGACAGGAAACAAGCAGAGGCGCTCTGAGCCAGCGCCGTGAGGGGCAGTTCCTCGCCGTAGGCACTCGAAGGAGCCTGTGCTGCCAGGATGGACCCAAGGCCAGCCTGTTCGGCTGCGAGAGCATAGGCGACGGTGGTAATACAGAAGCCTGGAGGCACTGGCAGTCCCGCGCGAATCAACTCACCCAGGTTCGCGGCCTTGCCCCCGGCAAGAGGGAGGGCATCTCGATTGAGGTCGGCAAGAGAGAGAAGAAGTGGTTCTTCGCGGAGCGGAAATTGACGATGAGAGTGTTCATTGCTCTGAAGACTCATAGTGTTTCCTCCTTCTACTGGCCTGTGCAAGCAGGACCATCGCCCGTGTGACCTCTGCTTGCTCTTCAGGAGACAGCGATGCCATCACAGCGAGCTGAGCGTTCGCCCGTTGTTGTTCGAGTGTGGCAACCAGGGTCCGTCCCTGCTCAGTAATCGCCACCCGTTTCACACGCCGATCGCGTTCATCCTCGCGCCGACGCACCATGCCTCGCACCACCAGTTGGTCAAGCAAGCGACTGACGACCGAGACAGAGCGTCCCAACAGTTCCGCCACCTGGGTAATCGTGAGTTCGTCCTCCTCATCGAGCAAGAGGAGGGTGGCTAACTGCGGCAGCGAAAAATCGAAGTCGCCAAAAGCACGAATGAAATCGAAGAAGAACTCACGAACAAGGGTACGCCGAAACTGGCTGAGACTCCTGGCAATGAGTTCACGGTCATCAGGAAGAATGGGTGCCTCCTCAAGAAACTTGCAATGTCACAAAGATTTCTTATCTGAAATAATAACACATACACAAGTAAATTGCAAGGCACCTCTCACTACAGCCCGGTGCTACATAAGCGGGGAAGTGGTACGAAAAAATGGTATGACCCCGAATCGATACCAACCGGTGCCCGTCGAATGGGAGGCATACCCAGAGGAAAGGAGTTCGCGCCTGAAGGGACAGAAGCTTGTTGCAAACTACATACGCAGGTTTTTTCTTTTAGCGTGACTCCCTGATGATGCTTTCCACCGCGCTTCATATACGTCGAAATCGCGTCTGTACTGCTTTAACTGAACAAGTTTCTGTGCAACCTCTTCTTTCGTCAATATCGCCATAGCCCAATTCCTCTCTTTGTGTCGTTATGGGAGTGTAATCGTATGATTGTGATTCTACCGTAGCAATCATACGACAAGTATCCAAGTTCCGTCAAGCACAGGACAGGACTACAATGCCTTCAATCTGAGGAGTAAGGGGGCAGCATGATACGCTTAAAGGTGAAGGAAGTCGCTGAGACCAAAGGGTTCAGCATGGGGCAATTGCACCGTGACGCGGGAGTAGACAGGAAGACCATTCAACGTATATACAGGGAACCTACCAGCGAGATATCGACGGTTACACTAGACAGGATAGCTACCGCCCTCGGCGTTCATGTGTGCGATCTCATTGAGTACACCCCCAATCCCCCACGTACCCCACCTCAATAACCATTCAAATGAAATTTTCACCCTCTTCTGAATTTATAACTAGAATATAACTGAATTCAATGGTGCATCAGCGCAAAGATTATGACAAAGACGTTTTAGGACGTTGCCTCACAAATTTATCTAGTTTCTGATACTTACCAAGCGAGCAGTGATATTTAACATAAAAGAGAGATAGCCCACTATGGACTACCCTCTTGAACTTGCTCTACTACACAGCTTCAATTTTCTGAGTTTATTTCAGTTCTTGTATCTGGATTTTCCAAGCGGCTTCGCTGGTTATATCTAGATATACATCCCCACCTTGATGCTCTTCGGTGCTATCAGATGTGTTGCCTGACTTACAGATGGTATTGACTGCGGCCATGTCTACATGAATTGATCGAGAGTGTACCAGATAATAAGTAGTCAGAACATCTCTGAAACAATTGGAAACGATTTCTGATGACAAACCAACAGGGACGATGAACGACCATACATCCATGCCAAAGAAAGCACTGCAACCGCTCGACCCGATCATGGTGGTCTATGCCTCAGACGGCTCAATGAAGGCCGTGCCCATCTCGTCTATTTCGTCCATTTCTAATTCCTCGCGTACGGCCTCTGCTGCTTCCGCCTCTTCTTCCTCCATGCGCTGTTGATCGGCCAGTTTTTCCTTCTGCTCCAGTTGGGCCAACCAGCGAAAGAACAGTGGAGACATAACAACGAGATCAACCAGCCCAGGTATTAATAAGAAGGCTCCTGCGACAGTCTGGTCGGCCACTGGAGAGTAACCGTATTGAATAAACTGGGGGGGGATGACGTAGTGTGTATAAAATGCAACGCCAGTAAAGACTACTAAGAAAGCGAAGATATCGACTGGCTGACCATCCAGAAAGGCATACAACATTTGCATAGGATAGCTTAACTTTCTGAACTCGCGCACAGGGCCAATCAGCGGCCACCAATTGAGCAACGAGGTGAGCAAGAAGCTGAGCATTTCGATGTGATAGATCGTCTCATGCGCCAGTGCATAATTATAGAGTCCAGGCGCGTGCCAGAGCAAAAATGTCGCGTTGAAGATGATCGAAGCCACGAGCGGGCGCGTAAGCGTTTGCAGCACGGTGCGAACGATGGGTTGCACCACCACAGGTTCCCAAAGCGCGCTGGGACAGGCAGCTAATAGTAACGGCGCACAAAGCGTCGTCAACACTACTGCCTGTACCATGTGGGCAGCGAAAAGCTGTGTCCTGGCAATCGTATCAAAAGGCGTCAGCAATACCAGCGCAATCAAGCCAATTGCTGTGACAAAGGCCAAAATATGATAGCCTTTGATGGGCCTATTTCCTGGTTGCTTATTCGCTCGCCACACACCCAAAGCGTAGAGAAGGCATAAAAGAATCAGGCCAGCCAGCATGAGTGGACTCCAGTGCCAGGAAGAAATATTCAAGCCATATAGCATAACAAGCTCCCTATTTCAGGTACGAAAAATAGTATGTTCCATATTTCATGCCTAGTATAGTGCAGAAACGAGGCGCGTGCAAATCAGGGATATCTTCATCCTCGCAGATGTAGTATTATGCTTAGGAACACATTATTCCCTCTTTAACGGCTAAGGAGAACTCACATGCGTATCGTCATTGCCCCTCAATCGTTGAAAGGTAGTCTCACGGCAGCGGCGGCGGGTCTGGCTATTGCTGATGGTGTGCGAGCGGTCTACCCACAAGCGGAGATTGATATTGTGCCAGTAGCAGATGGTGGGGAGGGAACGGTACAGGCATTAGTCGATGCAACAGGCGGTGAGGTCATAGAGCAGGTAGTGACTGGCCCACTGAACACTCCTGTACATGCTTTCTTTGGGTTGCTGGGCGATGGACGAACGGCAGCGATTGAAATGGCGGCCAGTTCCGGTCTACCCCTTGTGCCTATAGCACAACGCGACCCGCGCACCACGACAACCTACGGTGTGGGCGAACTCATCCTGGCTGCTTTGGAACGCGGATGCCGCCACTTTATCATTGGTATCGGTGGCAGTGCCACCAACGATGGTGGAGCAGGGATGGCCCAGGCATTGGGAACGTCGCTCCTCGATAGTGCAGAAAGCACCATTCCTCAAGGCGGAGCTGCACTGACGAAATTGGCACACATTGCGCTGGAAACAATGGATGCTCGCCTCGCTGAATGCACGATAGAGGTAGCTTGCGATGTAAACAATCCGCTCTGTGGCCCATCGGGAGCATCCGCAATCTATGGCCCCCAAAAAGGCGCAACGCCTGAGATGGTGCAGCAATTAGATGACGCTCTGGCACATTATGCCGATATCATCGAGCGCGACCTGGGTCAGACAGTAAGAGATATACCCGGCGCGGGCG
>JADEYI010002073.1_pt1 | contig 11416 bp, 12 predicted proteins | sample 8542331 | NCBI WGS metagenome assembly JADEYI01 (sample SAMN16510988, study PRJNA670497) | mine drainage metagenome | isolation source: biofilm near Copperflume 1 | place: Germany: Marsberg coppermine Kilianstollen | collected 2018-02 | reverse complement strand
CTGGCGTGCACCCTGCGGAAGCAAGTGCTCAGAGTAGGGGTGTAAAGGGTTGCGAGAGGAGGAAGAAGCACTCGATGAAGGGGTTGAGGTGCTGGGTGCTTGGCACGCCAGGTGCCCAATAGGGATAGGGAGAATAGGGAGGCCAACCTCATCTGCTCAATGGTGTATGATCTGCTGTACACGTGACGTTATCCTTAGCTCAAGATTAGGCGCGACCGTTGGAAGCTAACCACTGATAATCCAAGCAATATCGCATCCAGCACGGCAATGACCGACATGACAATGAGCAAAAACTGCGAATATGTGAGCGATGAGAGAACATTCGCAGGCACGGCTCTTAGCGCAATGACGCTCACAAATACAAACACTATCGTGCCGATGCTCAGAATTTGCTGTGCCTGCCGGGCCGTCGGTACTCTCAGTGATATTAGCACCCCCGCGCTTGCTCCAAGCACACTGACCAGCAGGCTTAAGACGATAGCATCTACGAACAAATCAAGAGGATAGAACATCCAGTTCCCCTGAGTACGAAACAAGTCCACTAACAGCAGGCCCAGCAATAAACTGAGCACGCCCATGCCGCAGCCATATAGTACGGTAGTTATTATCTTCCCCAGCAGGATTGCTCGATCCGGCATGCGGCTGGCTAGCAAGGTTTCCAGCGTATGACGCTCCCGCTCTCCCGCGATAACATCGCCAATGAAACTGATAATCACATAGAAGGGGACCCAAAGCAAAAGAAGCATTCCAATTGGCGTGAGGTCCACCCACTGAGGCCCGAACTGCAATGGGATATAGACACCAATAATACCAACCACGATCAGGGGACGTATCAGCGACCTCCACCCACCTTGGAAGAAGACGTCCTTCGATTCCTTCCACATCATTGTCAGGATGTCACTCATTTGTTGTCTTCCTCCATCAGTGTGAGGAAAACATCTTCCAGGCTGGCCTTGCCCCTTCGTACCTCCTCAATCTCTCCGCCCGATTGCACAATCAAGGTGACGAGTGGGGCGATCTCCGTCCTTCGTCCTTCGCTCCCTCCACGCAGTTCAATGGCTAAATGACTGTTGTTATTGTTGTAATCGTGCAATTCGACATTGGCTACCTCCGGTCGCTCTCGCAGCGCTCCTAGCATCTGATCGTTGAAGCCATGCCCCACGATCTCTGCCTTTGGACCGCCTGTCCTCAAACGCAATTCATCAGGGTTGCCAACAGTCAACAGTTTCCCCCGGCGAATCACTCCCACCTGGGCACAAAGCTTTTCGGCTTCCGTCAGGTTGTGCGTGGTAAGGAAGACCGTCACCCCTTCACGCGCTACCAGGCTTGCCAGATCATTATGCAATGTCGCCGCCGCAACCGGATCAAACCCTGCTGTGGGCTCATCCAGGAAGATCAATGGAGGATGGTGAAGAAGCGCCCGTGCCACGGCGAGTTTTTGTTTCATCCCCCTGCTCCACTTGCCCACCTGATCCTTGCGGCGATCCCAGAGATCGAGGTGGGTGAGCAGTTCTTTGATGCGTGGCATGCGTTCGGAGGCGCTCATATGGTAGATGCGCCCGTAGAAGTCCAGGTTGTCTTCGGCGCTCATGCGCTCGTAAAGTCCCGCGAATTCGAGCAAAGCGCCTATGCGGGTGCGAATTTCATCCGAGTGGGTGCGGGTATCGAAGCCAAGCACGCTGGCCCGACCCTGGGTTGGTTCCAGGAGGCCAAGCAAGAGATGGATGGTGGTTGTTTTGCCGGCGCCATTGGGTCCCAGAAAACCAAAGACTATTCCTGCGGGCACCTCCAGCGAGAGATCATCTACCGCTTTGACCGTATTGCCAGTGTTGGCCGTGCCAAAAAAACGTGAAAGGTGTTCTGTGTGAATGATTGGCCCTGCCATTCAATAGAACTCCTTTCTCTAAGAAGTAATATGTTGCTACATTATAAGGCTTTGCTTTGACCTCTGCACCTCCGCTTGCTGTTTCCCGACTCTGAACAGTTACCTTGCATCTTCTGAGTGTTACACGCAAGCTTATCGTGCGTTGTTTTGAGTGCTCAGTTCCCACTCGTGCCCATTACCTTCGATTGAGCTTTTGATAGCTTCTAGTACTTGCCGGCTCTAATTCATGCTGACTCCCATCTCCCAATTCGGCTTTACATTTCTTTTTTCAAAGCTACATGAGCGTCCGTTTCCTGGGTCCTGCCCACCGACGTTCACAGGGCTGCACTGGCACAGATTTGGCTCTTGACTTAGAGCACTCTAACTTTCGTATAATGGCATGGCTACCGAATTTCTGCACGGGCACAATGGACGCAAAGGATGGAAATAATCATGAAAAGCAATATATATGGCGGCAGCGCTGCTCTGGTGACGTCGGGCGGTCAGAAATCTACATCACCCACGCCACCCGGGAGACCTATGGAAAGTTACACCGTGCAGCAGGCCGCCGCGTCCTATACCTACTGCCGATGCCCCGGTTGCTGGCGCTGGCGCAGCGCATGCAAGGCAAACGACCTGAGAGCTATCACGTATTGCGCACACTACCAGGTACCCCGAAGAGTTGGAGCGAAGAACCGGTCTCTAAGCTGAAAGGAGCCAGGAGATGAGCTTACATTTGGAGCACGCGGACGACATATCACGCCAACAAGGAGCGCCCGACAATTTCACCGGAGCTGCATATTTCCAGCCCATAGCCACCAACGAGGCCTGCCATCTCGGTGCCAATCGGGTAACCTTCCCGAAAGGAGCGCGAACGTTCTGGCACGTCCATAGTGGAGAGCAAGTGCTCTACTTCCTCAAGGGACGCGGGCGGGTCCAGGAGCGCGGGAGCAAAGCGTTGGATGCGGCCGAGGGTGACATAGCGCACATACCGGCGGGCACCGAGCACTGGCATGGGGCCCACCCCGAAGAGGAGCACGCCATGCAGCATCTCGCTATCACCTTTGGAGAGCCCACCTGGTTGGAGCCGGTATCCGAGGAGGAGTATAGCGCGAGCTAACTGTCATGCTCGGCGCGTGCTAAATCAGGTGATAGAAGTGAAAACGGAGGCTTTTGGTCGCGTCAACTAAAGCGCGTTATGCCCAGCAGAATGGGGGTGGGCGGTATTGGACTCGAACCAATGACCTCTACGATGTCAACGTAGCGCTCTAGCCGACTGAGCTAACCGCCCGAACGCCTCACATTATAGTCTATCGTGCCCAGAACTGTCAAGAAAATCTGGACAAGCAACAGGGCTGAGGACTAAGGCGAGAGAAGTGCCAGCTATACAGGGCTGTTGCCCTATTGTCATCAACGAACACCAAATGATTGCACAACCCCATGTCAGGCGCGATAGTTCGTGATATATTGGTAGCGATAAGCAACGGGAGGATAGCATCTCATGGGCAAGCAGATAGCGTTCGGCTGGTACGGCGGAAAGTACAGTCACCTCGATTGGATACTCCCTCTACTCCCACAGACTACCCATTATTGTGAGCCGTTCGGAGGCTCCGCCGCCATACTTATAAACCGGGAGCCGTCGCCCGTCGAAACCTATAACGATATTGACGGCGAGCTTGTCAACTTCTTTCGAGTATTGCGCCAGGAGAAAGAGACGCTGATAGAGGCTATTGGACTCACCCCCTTCTCAAGGGAGGAGTTCGAGCTTGCTATATCCGGTCTCACTGCCGGTATATCAGACCTCGAGCGCGCACGGCGATTCTATGTTCGGGCACGCCAGGTGCGAACCGGGCTCGCTCAGAAGGCGAGTAGCGGGCGCTGGGCAAACTGCCTGCTCACCAGCAGAGCGGGCATGTCGGGCGCCGTGTCGCGGTGGCTAGGTGCCGTCGAGGACTTGCCGTATATAGCCCAACGCCTGCTCAGAGTGCAGATCGAGCACGCACCAGCCATCGAGGTGATCCAGAGGTACGACAGCACCGAAACGCTGTTCTACTGCGATCCACCATATCCCCACGACTCGCGCACCGATCATAACGCCTATGCCTACGAAATGACCGACGACCAGCACCGGGAGCTTGCGGAGGTGCTACATAGAGTCGAGGGGAAAGTGGTCCTGTCCGGCTATCAATCGCCGCTCATGCAGGAGTTGTACGGCGACTGGCGTTCAATAGAAGGTGTGGAGCGGTTGGTGCATAGCGTTAAAATGCCGCGCACCGAGGTGGTATGGGTAAACTACGACACGAAGGGGGAGAGCGCGACACTGGCAGGAGCTAAAAGAGACATTTTTGACGTTACGACGTGCCGCCGAAACGGGCAGCGCCTGACGATACATGAGAGGAGCACTAAATGCTTACAAGTTCGGTAAATTGGCAGGCCCTCAATGAAGAGTGTCTGCGCCACTTGCAGGCACTTGTGCGGCTCGATACCAGCAACCCGCCTGGCAACGAGATCATCGCCGTTGACTACATACGCGAACAGCTAGAAGCGGCAGGCATAGAGTGCGAAGTTGTAGAGTCCGCTCCTGGGAGGGCTAACCTGCGTGCCGTGTTGAAGGGCAACGGCAGCGAGCGTCCTCTGCTCCTTATGTCGCACACCGACGTGGTGCCTGCCGAGCCTGGATACTGGACCCACCACCCCTTCTCCGGCGATATAGAAGGCGGCTATGTATGGGGCCGAGGCACAGTTGACATGAAACAGTGGAGCGCCTGGCACCTGGCGATCTTCCTGGAGATTGCCCGCGCCGCGCTGCCGCTCAAACGTGATGTTGTGCTCCTTGCTACCGCCGATGAGGAGGATGGCTCGTACAAAGGGATGCGCTGGATCGCGGAGAATATGCCGCAGTGGCTCGATGCCGAGTATGGCCTGAGCGAGGGTGGTGGCGGCGAGATACAGGTTGGGGAGCGCGCTTTCTTTCCTTGTCGTGTGGCCGAGAAGGGCGCGTGCCGCTTCCATATGCGGGCGCATGGCTCACCAGGCCACGCTTCACGCCCGCACAACGACAATGCCATCGTCAAGCTAGGCGCTGCTTTAGCGCGTTTGGGCAACAACCCCTTGCCCCTCCATGCTACTGACACTGTGGTGGGGATGCTTGAGGCTACCCTCGGCGACACCCCACATGGGCGGCGCATAGTTACAGACCTCCTCAATGCAGAGACTTTTCAGAGCGCGCTTCAGGAGTCGCCATTCTCTACTGCCACAAAGATCAGCCTCAACGCCCAGTTGCATAATACAGCCGCACCGACAATCCTGCACCCCGCCGGAAGCCGCATCAACGTCATCCCTTCTGACGCCGAAGCCGATGTAGACGGACGCGTACTGCCGGGGACCACAGCTGAGGCATTCGCGGAGGAGGTTAGGCAGGTGCTTGGTGACGAGGTGGAAATAGATGTCTACGAATACTGGGCCGGGTCGGCAAGCCCATTTGACACAGATCTGTTTCGCATCATGCAAGAGGTAACGCAGCAAGCCACCGGCTTCGGTATAATCCCCTACATGGCTACAGGAGCAAGCGATGCACGCTTTGCCGAGCCTCTGGGGATAGCCGTATATGGCTTCGGCCCGATGAAGAGTGAACCCGATGCCGACCCATCCGCCCTGATGCACGCCCATGACGAGCGCATCTCCCTTGCCAACCTGGAGCTAGGTCTGCGAATACTCTACGAGACGGTGGTGAGAACTGCCGTTAGCAGGGACCAGGGATTAGGGGCCAGGAATTAAAGCTACTAGCCCCTATCCCTAACCCTCAACGGCACACAGATTGCATATAGGGTCTGATTGGCACAAGAAGGAGGCACCCCATGAATCCAAAAGCTATTTTCGGCCTGTTCAAAGATGCCTACAAAGACTGGAGCCAGGATAAGGCCTCCCGCCTCGGCGCGGCGCTCGCCTACTATACTATCTTTTCTATCGGGCCGCTGCTGCTGATTGCTATCTCTATAGCCAGTAAGGTTTATGGAGAAAAGGCAGCCCAGGGCCAGATAGTCGGAGCCATCGGTGGTGTTGTGGGCAGCGACGCTGCTAAAATAATACAAACTACTATTCAGAACGCCAATAAGGGCGGTGGAACTATTATCGCCGCGATTATTGGTATCGTCACCCTCTTGCTCAGTGCATCGGGCTTGTTCGGGCAACTTCAAGATGCGCTCAATACCATCTGGGAGGTTATGCCTAAGCCTGGCGCAGGCATCGTAGCTATGATCAAGGAGCGCCTCCTCACCTTCCTGATGGTGCTGGCTACGGGTGTTTTGTTAATCGCGTCGCTGGCGGTGAGCGCTGTTATAGCAGTGTTGGGTAAGACCATCAGCGATACACTGCCTGGTGGCGCTATCCTATGGCAGCTTATAAATCTGGTTATCTCTCTTGGCATCATCACATTGATGTTCGCCTTGCTCTTTAAGTTCTTGCCCGACGTGGAGATCAGGTGGAAAGATATCTGGTTAGGCGCGGCGGTAACAGCGGCGTTGTTCGTTATAGGCCAACTCGGCCTTGCCTTCTACCTGGGCACGGGCAGCGTCGGCACGGCATTTGGCGCGGCAGGCTCGCTGGTGATCGTCCTCGTCTGGATATACTACTCGGCGCAGATCCTCTTTTTCGGCGCGGAGTTCACACAGGTGTACATCAACAAATACGGCTCACAGATCAAGCCCTCGAAAAATGCCGAGTTCATCACAGAAGACGCCCGCGCTCAACAAGGTATGAGCCCTCGCCCCGAGAACCAGACGAAGCGCGCAAAGCGCGAGGCAAAAGAGCAGAAGCACCAATTGAAAGCGTCTCCCTGGTTCAAGTAAAGTCTGTTATAATCCAGACGGTATCGCTCGCGCATGCTGGCTGTACAGATTACAGATAGAGAAAACCACAACGTCTTGCGTAAGAGATAAATACATACTAGCCACAACCCCTCACGTTTCACGAGCCTACTCGCCTCTAAATACTTACCCCGAATGTTACATACCTCTCAAGTTATAACTTCGACCTTATGAGCCACATCGCAATTGTAGGAGCGGGTTTGGGGGGCCTGGGCACCGCAGCGCGCCTCGCAGCCAAGGGGCATCGTGTTACCCTGCTGGAGAAGAACGCCCTGGCGGGCGGCAAGATGAACATTGTTACTCACGAGGGCTTTCGCTTCGATACGGGGCCGTCGCTGGTAACGATGCCGGGAGTTATCGCCGATACCTTTCGCGCGGCGGGCCGCAACATCGAAGATTATCTTACCCTCAAGCCGCTGGAGCCTATTTGTCGCTATCGCTATCCGGGCGGGGCACAGCTTGATATTTCCTCCAATCTGCCCCGCCTCGTCTCCGAGATAGGAAGGTTTTCGCCTGATGACGTAACGGGCCTTTTCCGGTTCCTGGCTTACGCGCGTACTGTGTTCGAGCGCGCAGGGCCTGTTTTTCTGCTGCGAGAGCGTCCCCGCCTGCGCGACTTTATCTCGCCACGCGCAATTGATGTGCTAAAGATAGACGCCCACCTCAGCATGCACCGTAAGGTAAAACGATTCTTCAAGAACCCACGCCTGGTGCAGCTATTCGACCGCTACGCCACCTATAACGGCTCTTCCCCTTTTCGTGCCCCTGCTACTCTCTCGATAATACCTTACATCGAGATAGCAGGCGGTGCTTGGTATATAGAAGGAGGCATTTACCACCTTGTAGAGGCCCTCATGGAGGTCACGGGCGAACTTGGAGTAAACTTCCAACCTGATTGCGAAGTATCAGAGATAGAGATAGGGAACGCAGGTTGGCGGCAACCTCGTGCCTCTGGAGTGCGATTTGTGGGCGGGGGCAGTTTGCACGCCGATGCCGTCGTTATAAACGCCGATCCAATGTACGCTTACCCATCACTCGTGCCTGAGCAGTACAGGAACGTGAGGCTCATACGCCGGATGGAGCGATTGGAGCCATCTTGCTCAGGGTTTGTGCTGCTATTGGGTGTGCAGGGTGATTACCCTGGTCTTGCGCACCACAACGTATTTTTCAGCAGTGACTACAAATCGGAGTTCAGCTACATTTTTGAGCGCCGCGAGCCTGCGCCCGACCCTACCATCTACGTAGCCTGCACCTCAAAGAGCGCCCCGACGCAAGCGCCGCCCGGCTGTCTCAACCTCTTTGTGCTGGTCAACGCTCCTGCACTCACCCCTGAGATGGATTGGGCTAACAGGCAGCGTTCCTACCGTGACAAAATTATCTCGCGCCTTGAAGTGATGGGCTTGCCTGGATTGCGGGAGCGGATCATCTTTGAGAAGGTAATCACACCGCGCGACTTCGAGAAAGAATACAACGCCTGGCAGGGTTCTATTTATGGCGTCTCATCGAACAGCCGCCAGACAGCATTTGGCAGGCCACCCAACCGTGCCCCTGGCATCGGCAACCTCTTCTTCGTCGGGGGGAGTGTACACCCCGGAGGAGGTATTCCCCTCGTGCTGCTGTCGGCGCGGCTTGTGTCGAGGTTGGTGAAGTGAAGGCTTCTCTCTTGCCGGGCAAAGCGCCTGCCGGTTTCGCCTTTCACACGGCAAACAAAAACATGGTGGGTGATTGGCTGGTTAGCCGCCTTCTTGCGCAAAGGGGGCTTAGCAATGCCTTCGGAGGCGTATACCTGCGCCTCGATCTCCCCACAGCGCGCCTGCGAGGGCAGCCCCCTTACCCTGTTATATTCTGCGCGACACATTCGGGGTGGTGGGATGGGCACGTAGCTGCGCTCCTCAACCGCAAGGTCTTCAAGCATAACGCTTACTTGATGATGGAAGAGGCCAATCTGGTGCGCTATCCCTTCTTCACATGGTCGGGGGTCTTCGGAGTGGATCGTGATAACCCGCGTAAAGCGCTTGCGGCGATTGACTATATATCAAAGCTGCTTATTGAGCAGGAAGGCTCGGCGCTCTGGATGTTCCCGCAAGGCACGATCACCTACCCTGATGCGCGCCCCTTGAAGATCTACGGCGGTGTTGCTAACATTGTTCGGAAGGTTGGCAGGTGCGCGCTTGTGCCCGTGGCGTTGCGTTACGATTTTCTTATGGAGCAGGCTCCTGATGTATTCGCATGTGCCGGGCCTCCCCTGTTGCTGGACCCCGAAGCCGAGCCTCTATCGTCCAGGGAAATAACGGCCCGACTTGATGCGGCTATGACTCGCGCCGCCGACAGGCTCCACTCAGACGTGATCGCCCGCGACTTGCGGCCCTATCGCCGCGTCCTCTCGGGCCGAGGCTCCGTAAACAGAATATGGGACAGCCTGCTGAAGGCGTGCGACAAAGCCAGGGGCCTGGTGAATGGCTAGAAGAGATGCGCTTATAAGGCGGAAATCTGGGCGAGCAAAGTATGGCTATTGTGATGGTACTTGATGGGCGCATTCCTCACACCCTTTGCCATTTACCAACTGATTGTAACAGCGGTCTTGCTGTCGCTGCTGGGCATGGTGGCGCTCAATCTCTTTACACTAACCAGGATGAAAGACAGCGAGGCAACAGGCAGTAGCCAGAGCCTTCCCACCGTAGCAGTCCTGCTACCTGCCCGCAACGAAGAAGCTAACATAGAGCAGTGCCTGCGCTCCATTATCGCCCAGGACTACCCCAACCTGGAGATCTGGCTCTATGATGACGTCTCTACAGATGCCACTCCTCAAATAGCTGCTAAAGTTGCTTGGGGTAGGCAAAGAGACAGCCCCCAATTGCATATTATCGCCGGCACAGAAGGCCCGCCGCCCTGCTGGTTGGGGAAGGCCAATGCCTGTCACAGACTCTACGCGGCTATGAGTGCCCACTCAGAGCCTGATATGGTGCTCTTTATAGACGCCGATGTGCGCTTTGAGCCTTCAGCGGTGCGGTACGCGGTCCTCGCCGCACGTGGGCTTAAAGCAGGCTTGCTCTCGATATTTCCGCGTCAGATAACGGTCAGTTGGGCTGAGCGGTTAACGGTGCCTGTACTGCTCCATTGGGCCGTTTATTCCTTCTTGCCACTGCCGTTAGCCTTCTCCAGTCGCACGAGTCCTGCCTTCGCCGCCGCTAACGGCCAGTTCATGTTATTCACCCGCCAGGCGTACGAAGCGTGTGGGGGACATTCAGCCGTGCATGCGCAAATCCTGGAGGACGTGGCGCTTGCGCGTGCCGTTAAGAGTGCCGGTTACAGAAGTATGCTTGCTGATGGCGGGGCACTCGTTTATACGCACATGTACTCAGGTGCGATGGAGGTGTGGCAGGGCTACTCCAAGAACGCCTACGCCTTCTTCGGCTATTCGCCTATATTCCTCGTGCCAGGTATTGTCGCGCTTGTCGCGCTGTATGTTGCTCCTATTTTCTTCGCGTTTTACGCGGCGTTCGTCAGCCATGACGCGCTGCTCTTGCTTCTGTCGGTTGCCCAGTATGTTATCGCGATCATAGCACGCGTACTTCTTGCGCTGCGCTTCAGATATCGCCTGCTCGATACTCTGCTCCACCCTGTAGCTATTGCTTACCTGATCGCCATAGCCGTCAATTCGATGCGCTGGTCGCTAGAGGGCAAAGGCGCGTGGAAAGGACGAGGGATCAGCTCGCCTTCGGCGGGAAGCGGGCAGCCACCAGAAGAAGGAGCAACAAGAGGACGATAACTCCCTCTGCCCAGAAGCCGTGGGCCAGATTTACGATACCAAAGATGACTACATTCATGCTGTAGAGCGCAACAGGCAGCCATTGCCAGTGTAGAGTTGAATGCGAGTTCGGGCTTTTTAGCTTTGTGCTGAGGGCGATGACTAGAGCGTTCATGGCGAGAGCCGTAACGAACCAGGCTGCGAAGTTGCTCCAGGGCACACCGTAGTAGCCCTCTGCGTTGCCCAGCCACTCCCAGTAGCGCTTCACATGATAGGCTACAGGCTCAAGGAGCAAGTCGAGACCCACCGCGAGACAAGCGCCAAGCAGAGGAACCAACCAGATGGAGCTGGAGCGCCACGACATGGCGCGTGAGGCCGCATCTACCAGCCAGCGGGCGGTGAAGAGAGCGCTGACAACGATAAGCAGCCAGGCGAAGCCTATAGCCAACGGCACTCCGCCGGGAAGTTCAGGCACCAGCACGCCTGTGTAACGGTAGCTCCCGAATGGCAGTCCCGTAGCCACGCCTGCGTATTCCAGGGCTACCCCTATGAGGAAAAGCATAGCGCCAAGCGCCACGCCTCTCTCACCGAAGTTCACCCACAGCCATGCCCACGCTGTTAGCCCCAGCACAGCCAGCAGCAAGCTGCTCATCCATTCCATACCAAAAGGCATCAAGTCAAGAGAAAGGAGAAGTACGGCAAATGGGTAGACAAAGCAGAATACCCCGAAAGCCGCCAGCATCACCAATTTGGCGGGCTGCATTCGCCTGGTGGACGCCAGACCTCGATTCAATCCCTCTAACATAGTGGTCTGCTCGCTTCAAGGAGACAGCATCGCGCATTGACGTATATTCTATATACGAAGAAGGCACTCACCGCGGTGAGTGCCTCATGAACGAGTATTGACGCCTACGACCTCAGAAGGTAACAGGCTCTAGT
>JADEYI010002072.1_pt1 | contig 11421 bp, 8 predicted proteins | sample 8542331 | NCBI WGS metagenome assembly JADEYI01 (sample SAMN16510988, study PRJNA670497) | mine drainage metagenome | isolation source: biofilm near Copperflume 1 | place: Germany: Marsberg coppermine Kilianstollen | collected 2018-02 | reverse complement strand
GCCAAGGATGCCGCGATTGTTGGCGATGAAGAGCAGCAGGACGAGCAGCGGCACGGCGATAATGCCATTGAGGACGGCGGCATAGACCAGGGCCTGGATGGGGTTGAGGCCGACGAGGCCCAGAATCAGGCCCACCAGGGTCGCGGCGGCGATGGCGCCGTAGAAGCCGGGCGCGTGTCGCAACCGCCGCGAGAGGCCCTCGCGCCAGCCAAACGCCTCCGCGGTGGCATAGGCCGCCGCGCCCGCCAAGGTCGGCACCGCCAGCAACCCCGCCCCGATGATGCCCAGCGCGAAGATCAGCCGTGCCAGCTCGCCCGCGTGGGGAAAGCTGTGGACCAGCGGCGTCAGGGCCACCGCCGCCTGATCCGCCGAGGTGATCTGGCCGACGTGATTGGCGAAGAGCGTGCCGCCAGTGGTGATCATAATGAACCAAGCGACGGTCTCGGACGCGGCCATGCCGATGGCCGTATCGGCGCGCAGCCGGGTCAGTTGGCCACGTGTCCGCCGCCACCGCCGCGCCCGCAGCACCAGCCGCGTCTGCCGCCGCCGCGTGTGTCTCCCCGGCAAGCCGGGCTGCTCTGGCTGCCGCTCGCTGCGCAGTTCCTCAACCTCCTCGGACGCCTGCCAGAAGAAGAGATAGGGGCTGATGGTCGTGCCGATCAGGCCCACGACCAGCGCCAAAAAGCCTGCGGTGGGCTGGATGTGCGGAATCAGCGTCGCGCGGGCGATCGCGCCCCAATCGGGCTGGATGATGATACCCGTGATGACGTAGGCCAGCAGCGCCAGGGCGAGGAACTTGAGGACGCGAGCATAGGAGACATAGGGAACGAAGATTTCGAGTGCGAGAATGACCGCCGCGAAGCCGATCAACACCACCACGAATGGCGCCCCTGGCACCAGCAGTCGCACGGAGGCGGACATCGCCGCCAGGTCGGCGCCGAGATTGAAGCTGTTGGCGACGAAGACCAGCACCACCGCGCTAGAGAGGATCCAGCGTGGATAGTGGCGCCGCATGACGCCAGCGAGGCCGTGGTGCGTGATGATGCCGATGCGCCCACACATCTCCTGCACGGCGATCATCAGCGGTAGGAGGTAGAGGACGAGCCAGAGCTGGGTGAAGCCGAAACTCGCGCCGGCCTGGGCATAGGTGCCGATGCCGGAGGGGTCGTCATCCGCCGCGCCGGTGATCAGCCCCGGCCCCAGTGTGCCGAACAGGCGCCGCACCGGCCCGCCGCGCGCCTACGGGGCAGGCGAGGGCGACCTGTCATCGCGCTCGTGGCCATCCACCGCTGCCGTGGCTCCCCCCTGGGCCACTGTCTGAGACGCGGCCTCTGACGACGGCTCCCGTTCCGCCTGGGCTTCATTGGCCATGTGTCGCCCCCTCGCTCTCCACGCGGCTTGCCTTTGCCATCTGGCCGCCGCGCTCCTCGCTCTCTGCGCACGACAGACGCAGGAAGCATGCCAGGATCCGCCGAAGGCCCATCTCTGCCCGCGCGGGAGGGACGAGGGGAGAATTCCCCCCTACGGATGGATGCCAGCGAAGACGCTGGAGAAGGTCTGGAGGGGATGGAGGTCGGCGAGCGGCCAATAGACGAGCGCTGCCTTGCCGATGATGAGCTTCCGATCCACTGGGCCGAAATAGCGCGAATCGGAACTGTCGCCGCGGTTGTCGCCCAGCACGAAATATTGATTTGGCCCTAGGAACCACGTCTTTGGCCCGTACGGATTGTCGTTGTCGGCGACGTATGGCTCGGTGATGACGGTCCTATCCACGGTGACGGTGCCATCCTGCGCGATCATCACGGTATCGCCGGGCACGCCAATCACGCGCTTGACGTAGGCCTCTTGCGGATTCGGCGGAGACTGGAAGACGATCACGTCGCCGCGCTGGGGCGAATGCAAGTAGTATTCCGCCTTATCCACCAGGATGTACTCACTGGTGTGGAGAGTCGGCTGCATGCTCGGCCCCTCGACCCGGTAATTCTGCACAAACATGCGCACGGCCACGAAGAGGAGCAGCGTGAGGACCGCAACCTCGAGGACTTCTCGCAGGAGCCGTGCGCCCCAGTGCTCTCCCTGCTCATCCTCGAAGGCGTAGTCCGCGCTTCTGGATGCCGGGTCACGATGCCCCATGCTCTGCCCCTTCTGCCCGCCGCCATCTCCACCAGCGGTCGGCTGGAAGCACGCCCAATCGGCGCACTACGCGGTCTGTTACAGTAGATCTAGTATACAACGGATGGGCCGTAGCGCAATCCACCCTCCTGGCGGCTCATCGCTGTGCCTGTCCGTGCCTGGCTCACGCGCCCGCCACCGCCATCGCCTCTCCGCACAGCGCGTGCCTGATCCGCGAGCGTGCGGATGCACGCACTCAATCTATCATACGCAGACAATCTCTGATACGCGGAAGCGCGCGAAAAGTCGCCTCCTCCCCGCGGGTGGCCCTCCAAGTGACATTCGCGCTCATCCAGCGTGCCGTTCCCCGACCGTGGCCAGAGCGGCCACCGCATTGTGGCACATGAGCGACAATGATAGAATGCCTGAGGGAGCCACCGCCAAGCAGTGGCGGCCGGCCAACATGGAGGAAGGGCGGGAGCAGTTTGGATCACGAGCAGTCCTGGCCGAGGAACCCCGCGACCGGGGGCGGGAGCGCGCCCTCAAACGAGCGCGACGTTGATCCGCCCTGGGAGCGCCCCAGCGCGCATATGCCCGTTCCGCCGCCTGTGGCGCGGCCTCCGCTCCACTCCGCCGCGCGCTGGCAGTGGGATCCGACCATCGAGCAGTCGCTGCCGAGCACCGGGACGGAGGATGTCACCGGCACCGGCAAGATTGCCGCCATCGCCCCGCTCCAGCCAGGAGATTCGGTCTGGAGTCCTGGCCTACGCGCGCCACGCGCGGGCACTCCGGCGGCACGCGACCTCGAGCTGGATGACCAGCCATCAGTGCAGATGCGCGCCATGCGCGCCGGCAACCTCGCCCGCGCCACCATCATCGTCACCTCAGCGCTGCTGCTCAGTCGCGTGCTCGGCCTCTTGCGCACGTCGCTCTTCGCCTATGCCTTCGGCGCCAGCCCCCAAGCCGACGCCTATACCTACGCCTTCACCCTGCCCGACATGATCTTCACGGTCGTGGCGGGCGGCGCGCTCGCCTCCGCGTTCATTCCCGTCTTCGCCAACTATATGGTGGAGAAGCGCGACCGTGAGGCCGCTTGGCGTGTGGCCAGCGCCGCGCTCAACCTCGCCATCCTCGCCGTCACGCTCTTCGCGGTGCTGGCGATTATCTTCGCGCCCTACTTCCTCAGTCTCGTCTTTCATCCGCTCTTCGTCGGCCCCAAGTGTACAGGCGCGGTGCAGCCCAAGTGTGAGGGGCCGATCGTCGTCAACCTGACGCGCATTATGCTGCTCCAGCCGATCTTTCTCGGCGGGGCCACGGTCGCCGTCTCCGTGCTTCAGGCGCGGCAGTCCTTTGTGCTGCCCTCGCTGGGCCAGGTGATCTATACCGTGAGCATGATCGGCGGTATCTTCGCCGCCGTGGTGCAGTCAAAGCTCACCGGCGAGCCGCCACGCATTGAGTATGCCGCGTGGGGCGTGGTGGCTGGCGCGGCGCTCCAACTGGCCATTCAGGTGCCAGGGCTGGCGCGCGCCAAGATGCGCTACTCCTTCACCTTCGACTTCCTGCATCCAGGCATCCGCGAGATGTTCCGTCTGATGCTGCCGCGGCTGCTCAACGCGGTCATGCTCTATGTCTCGGTGATCGTCAATCGCGGCTTCCTGACGCTGATCGGCATTGACGGCCAGGCGTATGGCTACGTCACCGCCTTCACCCTCATCATGCTGCCCAATGGCGTCTTCGGCATGGCCGTCTCACAGGCGGCGTTCCCCACGCTGGCGGCCTTCGCGGCGGCGGGCGAATGGGCGCGGTTGCGCGTGGTGGTTGAGCGCACCATCCGCGGCATCATCTATCTGGCGGTCCCCTCGGCGCTAGGGATGCTCGTCCTGGCGCAGCCGCTCTCCAGCCTGATCCTGGCCCACGGCAACTTTGATCCGAACCAGTTGCCGCTGATCGTGAACCCGCTCATCTTCTTCAGCATCGGCCTGCCAGGGCTGGCGCTGGTGGAGATTCTGACGCGCAGCTTCTATGCCCTGCAGGATACGCGCACACCGACGCAAGTGAGCATCTTGCAGTTCATGTTCAGCATTGGCCTGAGCATCATCCTCCTTCAGCCGATGGGCGCGAGCGGACTGGCACTCGCCTCCTCGCTGGCCTGGGCGGGTGAGGCGGTCGTGCTACTGCTGCTGCTGCGCCCGCGTCTGGGCGGGCTGGACCTACGCTCGCTGGGCAACTTCACGGTGCATGTGCTGGCGGCGAGTGTGGCGGCGGCGCTCGCCGCCCTGTTGACCTATATCTTGATCCAAATTCCGCTACCCATCGGCCATACCTCGACCGCGGAGACGCTGCATATGGTGGTCCGCGTGCTGGCGGCGATTGTGGTAGCCTGTGTCGTCTATCTGGGAGCCTCGCGCTTCCTCGGCATTGACGACGCGATGCCCTTTGACCGCATCGCGCGGCGACTCTTGCGGCGCCGCTAGGCGCCTCACCCAAGGGGTGGTAGTGGTGTCTCGCCTATGGCAGATAGCCCATGGCGTGTCGCCTGTGGAACGTAGGAGAAGACGATGCTCAATCGCGATGAATACGACCGGATGATCACCCAACTAGCGGACCAGGCGTGGCGTCGGGGAGATGCGCCAGTCCGCGTGATTCTGCGCGGCGTCAACTGGCTGATTTTCGGCGGCTTTGTGGCCGCGATGGTCGGGCTGAGCGCGGTGCTGTGGGTGGGACAGGAGAACCTGATCATTCCCGCCACGGTGGCCTTCGTGCTGGTGGGCTGGGTCTTCAGCCTGTGTCTGCACGAATTCGCCCACGCCGCCACCGCCTTCCTTGGCGGCGACGACAGCGCCACCACACGGCGCTATCTCTCGTTCAACCCGCTGCTCTATATCAATCCGCTGCTGAGCATCATCCTGCCGCTGCTCTTCCTGCTGATCGGCGGCATCGGCCTGCCCGGCGGCGCGGTCTACCTCCAGCGTGGGCGCATCCGCAGCCGCGCCTGGCAGAGCGCCGTCTCGCTGGCCGGTCCGTTCTCCAACCTAGTCTTCCTGGGCGTGCTCGCGGTGGCCTACCGCATCACGGTTCAGACGGCTCATATCTATGTGCCGCTCGCCGTGGCGGCGCTGGCGCTCTTCCAGGCGTTCGCCATTATCCTCAACCTGCTGCCCCTGCCGCCGCTGGATGGCTTCCAGGCGCTGATGTACTGGCTGCCCACACGCTGGCGCTTGTCGCCCTGGGCCAGCGGCAGTTACGGCATCTTCATCCTCTTCCTAGCGCTGTGGTATATCCCTGTGGTGGGCGAACTCTTCAGCAACGTGGTCTTCCGCCTGCTCAGCTTAGTCGGCATCGAGGGCTTTGCCGCGCAGCTTGGCCTCAGTCTCCTCTTCTTCTGGAAGCGCTAATGGCTCCCTGCGCGCGTGGAAGGTATCTGTAGATCACCATGACCATCCCACCAGACCCAACAGACCCGACCGAGCCAACGGACCCGACGACGGACCCGACGACGGACCCGACGACGGACCCGACGACGGACCCGACGACCGGGCCGACGCCGGGCGCGCGCCGACGCTTGCCGCGTGAGCATCGGGGGCGGCCACATCCCCTGCGGCGGCTGAGCCGCGTGATGCGCATCTTCGGGCCGGGGCTGGTCACGGGCGCCTCGGATGATGACCCCTCCGGTATCGGCACATACTCGCAGACGGGCGCGGCCTTCGGGCTGGGGCTGCTCTGGCTCTCGCTCTACCTGCTGCCCTTGATCATCGCTGTGCAGGAGATGTGTGGGCGCATCGGGCTGGTGACCGGCAGCGGCCTGGCGGGCGTGATCCGCAAGCATTACAACCGGCGCATACTGCTGGGTGCGGTGTCCCTGCTCTTCATCGCCAATACGATCAATGTTGGCGCGGATCTCGGCGCGATGGCCGCCTCCACACGGTTACTCATCCCGGCGGCGCCCTTGGGTGCGCTCATCGTGCTCTTCGGCCTCGGTATCCTCGCGCTCGAAGTCTTCGTGCCCTACCGTCACTATGCCCGCGTTCTCAAGTTCCTGACGCTCTCGCTGCTGGCCTATGCCCTGACGGCCTTCATCGTCCAGCCCGATTGGCTGGCGCTGCTGCGCGCGACGCTGCTGCCCAGCATCGCGTTCACGCCGCGCTTCCTCGCGCTCTTCCTCGCCATCCTCGGCACGACCATCAGCCCCTACCTCTTCTTCTGGCAGGCCTCCGAGGAGGTCGAGGAGGAAGAGGCACACCACCGCTTGCCGCGTGGGGGAGACAAGCCGCGCCAGCGGCGGGCGCTGCGCTTGCAGATTCACGGGCTGCGGCTGGATACCGCGCTGGGGATGTTAGTGGCCAACGCGACGTTCTGGTTCATTGTCGTCTCGGCCAGCAGCACCCTAAACGCCCATGGCATCACCAACATCGCCACCGCGGACCAGGCGGCGCAGGCGTTGAAGCCGCTGGTCCGTGGCTTCCCCCACGCGGGCACGCTAGCGCGGGCACTCTTCGCGCTGGGCGTCGTGGGGACGGGGTTGCTGGCGGTGCCAGTGCTGGCTGGCTCGGCGGCATATGGTATCGCGGAGACGCTGGGGTGGCCGGAGGGCCTCTCGCTACCGTTGCGCCATGCGCGTGGCTTCTACGGGGTGATCGCGGCCTCCACCGTCGTTGGGTTGGCGCTCAACTTCATTGGCGTCAACCCCATCTCCGCCCTCGTCTATACCGCGATCATCAACGGCGTGGTGGCCGTGCCGCTGCTCGTGCTCATCCTGCGCGTCGCCAACAATCGCGCCATCATGGGCGAGTTTACCAATGGGCGGCTGGCGAATATCGTCGGGGGCTTTGCCGCGATGGTGATGGGGTTGGCCGCGGTCGTGGTGATCGTCACGGCCGTGTGGCGCCGGTGATCTGGGGTGTTGTGTGTACTCGCGCGGCCTCGTCGGGCGGCGGGCCGCCTCGTGGGCTGAGCGCGCGCCGCGCCATTCGTCCGCGCGACGTGCCGGAAAGGAGCGATCAATGGAGCGTGACGAGGCCACGCAAGAGGTACTGACGCGGCTGGAGACGGCGCCAGGGCGCATCGCGGCGGCGGTGGCCGGGTGGGATGGTGCGCGGCTGCGTGCCGCGCCCGCGGCGGGGGAGTGGTCGGCGGCGGAGATCCTCGCCCATCTGCGGGCGAGTGATGATATCCTGGCCTATCGCGCCTATATGCTGCTGGCGCGCGACCAGCCGCCCCTGTCGCTCTTTGATGAGCGCCGCTGGGCCGAGGTGGCGGGCTACGCGCAGAGCGACTTCCATCAATCGCTCGCGGCCTTCACGCTGCGCCGGGCGGAGTTGGTCCGCATGCGGGCCGCCGCGCCGCCAGAGGCCTGGGCGCGCACTGGCATGCACGAGTCGCGCGGCCCGATCACGCTGCTGGAAGTCCTGCGCGTGCTGGCCGACCACGAGGAGGAGCACCTCACCTCCTTCCCCCTTGCCTAGGGCAGGCCCGTGGTGCTGGGATAGAACGCCAGGATCAGCGCAAGGCCGAGCAACCCACCCAGAAGCGCCAGCATGCCCCAGACCCACGTCTGGCGCAACCACGCGCCGGTGGAGAGGCCGAGGCGTCCGTTGACCGCCAGACTTTGGAGGCAGCCGAAGGGCGTGAAGCCGCCGGACCAGGTGAGCAAGAGGAAGAGCAGGCGCACTTGCCAGATAGCCAGAGGATGGGCGAGGAGGAGCGAGCCTTGCATGGCGGCGAGCGCCACGTTATCGGTGACCGAGGAGAAGAGCGAGAGCACGACCATGACACCGTACCGTGGCGTCGGTGGCAGGGTGAAGAATGCCGCGAAGACGTTGACCGGGCCAGTCAGCGCGTTGCCGAGGAACCAGAGCAACGAGAAGATCACCATCAGCTTGAGCCAGACGGGCGCATCCTGCCACAGCCGCCGCCGCGTGGCGCGCCCGCTGCCGATGACGTTGAGGTGCCACACAGCGACTAAGCCCGCTGGCAGCAGCAGCAGCCACAGTGGCAGATCGAGCGCGACGCCGCGCGAGCGTTGCCCCAGGGCCAACAGCAGCGAATGCAGGAGGATGCCCCCGGCCAGCAGCCCGGGCGCGGCCAGGCTCATCCACGTCGCCTTGGCGACGCGCGCCCGAGGCGGACGCAGGATAGCGCTGGCATTGCTTCTCCCCGCATCCGCTCTCCCCGTATCGGCCTCCCATGCGCGCCACGAGAGGTGCTCGCGCCGCATGGTGAGCGCCAGCCACGCCGCCGGCAGGAGGATGCCGAAGATGGAGATGGGCCAGTTCGTGAACCAGTACGAGGGCGAGACGCGGTCGAGCTGGCTGCGCAGCACATCCTGGAACTTGATGTTGGTCGGCTCGGCGGCGACCGTCACCAGATTCGAGATCAGCCCACCGAAGAGCAGCGCGAAGGCGGCACGGATGGCCCAGGCGCGCGGCAGCAGACTCAACAAGATCACTACCGAGATGGCCATGATGGAGACGCCATCGAGGATATTGCCCAGCAGGCCCGCGACGACCACGTAGAGCGGGACGACCAGCCACGGCTCTACCCGCAGCCCCCGGCAGAAGCGGTAGATGTGCCGTGGCAGCGCCGATTCCTCGAAGGAGATGCCAACGAGCACGATGGAGATGTAGGCCGCCCAGACAGCGGGGCTGAAGGCGAAGAACGACGACTCGCGCGCCCCCGACGGCGGCGCCAGCGGCAGCAGCAGCGCCAACGTGCCCACCAGGATGCCAGGAAAGAGCCAGTCGCCCAGCCGCTGTGTCCAGGCGAGCTTCGGTGGCAGGTCACCAAAGAGCGATGCGACCACCAGCGTGATGCCCAGCAGCGGCCCCAGCGGCTGCCAGCCGTGCGCGTGGAGTGCGGCGAGCCAGGTCGAGGCGACGACCACCATCCCCCCCGCGAGCACCCGCAGCGCCCACTCCATGGGCCGCGGCAGCCGCCCGGCCGAGCGCCCGACGCGCGCCCGCTCGATGGTCACACTGATATCAGCCATCCGCTCCTCACTGCCTCTCATCCGCCGCCCTCGCTCCCCGATCTCTGAGGCGGGGGAATACGTTCTCTCTGCCCTCGCCCCCGCCTGAGGCTCTACGCCGTTGGGGGGGCGGTTGGAGGAGGGTGTACGCTTGGCGCTTCACCACCGCTACCACCACGCCGGCTATTACGCGCTGACGGGCATGGCGATGGATACTGGCACTGACGTGGGCAGCAGCCACTCTGGCAGGGAGCGTAGCCGCTCGGCCAGCTCTGGCGTCGCCTCACTCAGGCGTTCGACGATGGCGCGCGCGGCGGCGGCATGCTCACACGCCTCGGCCAGCAGCCCCGGATCGCGTTCGATGCGCCAGAGCCGCGCGGAGTAGTCAGCCAGCGCCACCAGGCAGCGTACGTGAACGACCTGCGCGCCCAGCACCGCGGCGAACGCGCTGGCTAGTCGCACCTGCGCGCGCGCCGTGCGCAGGCGATACCAGTGCGGCGAGCACCGCGCCAGGGCCGCCCGTGGCCAGCGCCCACCAGCGCCCGCGGACGGTGGCGCGTCACGTTCGGCCAGCGGACGGATGCCGATCACCACCAACTGGGCAATCTCGTAGAGCGCCAGCGCCTGATCGTAGCGCGAGCTGAGCTGCGTGGCATAGCGCAGACTCTGCCGCAGGCAGGCGACGCCCCGACGTCGCAACAGCACCCGGCGCCAGCGCGGCGCGCTCAGGCCACGGTAGTGGCAGAGCATCCCTTCGGTGCGCCACGCGCCCACCAGCCCATCGAGGGCGCCGCGACTCACTCCTGCGTCGCCACGCGCGGCGAGCGCGAAACGCCCGCGGTTCCGCATGCCGCGGATGTGCCGCTCGGCGGCTTGGCGCGTCTGGCGCGCGAGTGCATAGGCATGCGCCCACTGGCGCGCCCCCTCGTGGGTCTCACCTTGGCGCGTGAGCACATTGCCCAACCGCGCCTCCCCTTCCGCCGCGTCCAGCGCGAGCGCCTGCTCGATGGTGCGCGTGAGGCGCGGATAGGCTCCGGCGCTGGCCACCGCTACCGCACGTAGCGTCGTCCTGGCCGCGGCGATGGCCGCGAACGTGCGCTCCAGCGCCGCGCTGTCGGTGAAGCCGCTGGCGCTGGCGAGGTCGGCCACCGCGCGCAGGTGTGCCAGCCAGAGCCGCTGCAACGCGCTGTAGCGGAGCATGGCGCGCAGCGGCGCTTCATCGCCGACGCCCGCGCGCAGGTTCTCCTCGGCGGTCTCACGCGCTCGCGTATACGCCGCCTCCGCCTCGCGTAGGTCACGCACCGCCGGCACGGGCCGCCCGCGGCCCAGCAGGATGCGCGCGCGCGCGGCGGCGAGATCGCCGAGCACGATCGGGCGGTTCTCCTGGCGCGCGATGCTCATGCCGTACGCCAGCCACCGGGCGCCGACGCTCCAACTCCCAGCATAGTAGACGACATCTTTCAGCAGCCGCGTGAAGGCGAGCGTGTCTTCTTCGGGCAGGGTGCGCGGCGGCATCTGTGCCCACTCCAGAATGCCCAGTATATTCGGCAGTGTCTCGACCCGCTCCAGCCGCTGCCGGTTCGCGGCGCCACGGTAGTAATCGAGGATGGCGGCGCCCGCGCGCAACTCGCCCTCCGCGCCGATCTGGGCGGCGCTGGCGCGCGCGATGCCGCGCCCCAACTTGGTGATGTGGTAGCGCCGCGCCTCGACGGGCGTGTCGCGCGACCAGGTGGGCCGTAGGTAGCCACGGGTGACGCTGATGCGCACCAGTTCCTGGGCGCTCGGCCCCTCTTCGCCGCGCAGGCGCTCCGCGATGGCGAGCAGCATCGGCGCGGCGGTGTCGCTGTCGCAGAGCGCGAGCGCGACGACAAAGCGCTGCTCCGCCTCCGTTAGGTGCCCGATGGTCAGCCGCACAATCGCACGCAGGCGTGCCTCACCGCCCTCTTTCTGGGTACTGTCGAGGGTGGCCTGGAGGTGCGCGATGGTCTCGTGGGTCTGATTGGACTGGTAGGCATCGCTGAGCCGCTGGATGATGCCAGGCGTGGTGTTGTGCAGGTGCGGCTCGAAGCCCCGCGGGATGCGGCGGGTGACGCGCGTGCGCCCGTGCTTGCGCCGGAGCAGATAGCCCAGCAGAGTGGCCGCCTGGCGGCTGGTGAACGGGCGCATCGGCACATCGGCCCGTGTGGGCGCGGGCCGATCACGGTGGCCGCGCGCGGCGGCATCAGTGATGTGGGGGTGGCGGCAGACCACGACGACGGTATTGCACGTGCCGAAGAGCGGCGGCAACACCTGCTCAAAGGGGAAGGCGCCATCATCAACCTGGTCAATGATGATCAGCCAGGGGT
>JADEYI010002071.1_pt1 | contig 11434 bp, 10 predicted proteins | sample 8542331 | NCBI WGS metagenome assembly JADEYI01 (sample SAMN16510988, study PRJNA670497) | mine drainage metagenome | isolation source: biofilm near Copperflume 1 | place: Germany: Marsberg coppermine Kilianstollen | collected 2018-02 | reverse complement strand
ATCGATGAGGATCAACACCAGTTGGCGCAGCCGACGCGCGTCCCCCTGCACCCCGACCGCCGAACACTCCCTGCTGATCTCGATGCCGTGCAGCTCCGCGATGGCCGCCATGTCCCGCGCAACGTCGTCCGCAACCGCCCCAAAATCGACCGGTTCCCGTTCGAGCGCGAGCCGTCCCTCGTCCGCGCGTGCGAGCGTGAGCAGGTCATCCACCATCCGCGTCATGTGTTCCGATTCCACCGCCACCGCCTCGACCTGGTCGAGGTTCGCTTCGACCGTCGAGTCCGGGTGACGCAGGAGCAGTTCGTTGTTCGCCCGGATCACCGCGATCGGGGTGCGCAGCTCATGCGAAACGTCGGAGAGGAAGCGCCGTTGGGTCTCCACCGACTCCCGGATTGGGCTCAGCGCCCGACCCGCAAGCCACAGGCCGCCGGCCCCGGAAAGGACAACGGCAATCGCCCCGCCCGAAAGCAGGATCCAGAACAACGTGTTCAGCTGGCTATCGCGCGAATCGAGCGATCGGCCGACGCTCAGGTAGAAGGGGCTCGAAGTCCCCTGCAGCGGCGGCATCAGCGTCGTCGAAATGCGGTAGTGGCTGCCGTTCGCACGCACGTCGTGCCAGACGCTGCTTGCTGTCGCGCTGGCCATGAGCTGGTTGAAGTGGATACTTGCCGTGTCCACTTGCCGCGGGTTGGAAGTGACCGCGCCGCTCGCATCTGTGACGACGAAGAACACGTCCGTCGCCAGCCCGGTGATCACCGGCGCATGGTCGGTACTCGAGTCCGGGTTCGTGCTGCCCGGGATGCCCGTCCCGAATGCTGGGCTGCCAAGGCCGGAGAGCAGTGCCCGGTCGCGGGCGTCTTCGTTGAGGAGCTGCGTTGCCGAAGTCTGGATGGAGCTGTTGATTTCGTGGTCCAGCGATTGCCGCACGACGTAGTAAACGACAACGCCGATGACGAGCACCGTCAGGGCGATTGCCGCCGCATAGGAGACAGCAAGCTTCACTCGCGCGCGCCAAAACATCACCCACTCCGGATGGCGTAGCCGACGCCGCGCACGGTCTTGATGAGCTTCTCGTCCGCCTCCCGGTCGATCTTGTTGCGCAGGTAGTGGATGTAAATGTCGACGACGTTGGATTCGGCCGTGATCTCGTAGCTCCAGGCCCGGTCGAGCAGCTGCGAGCGCGTGAACACCTGGCCGGGGTGGCGCATCATCAGTTCGAGCAGAGCGAACTCGCGCGCGGTCAGGTCGATCTTGCGGCTGTCGCGTTCGGCTTCGCGCGTGCGCAGGTTGAGCTGCAGGTCCCCCACACGGAGCGTATTTCCGTCGCCGTCCGCGCCCGGGGGCCGGTTCCGGCGACTCAGGGCGCGCACGCGCGCAAGCAGCTCTTCGAGAGCAAACGGCTTCACGAGGTAGTCGTCGGCGCCCGAGTCGAGCCCCTTCACCCGGTCGGCGATCGCATCACGCGCGGTCAACATCAGGATCGGCGTGTCATCGCCGCGGGCTCGCACTTCGCGCGTGATAGCGTAGCCATCCATTGAAGGCAACATAATGTCGAGCAAGATCAAGTCGTATTGCTCAGACGTGGCCTGCATCAGGCCGTCTTCACCATCGGCAAACCAATCGACGACGTGGTTCTCTTCCTTCAAAACGCGCCGGATAGCGGAGGCCAGACGGACTTCATCTTCGACGAAGAGGATGTGCATGCCCCAATTTCATCACATAAAGGGGCCGAAAACATGAGAGCTTTCTAATTTCGCTCCAATCTTCCCCCAATCCCCCGCGCCGATCCTCGAATCACCAACTTCTGCGGAGGGTTCCATGCATAGCCTGGTCGGAAACCTGATTCCGTCGCTCTCCGTCCTGCTGACGATGGCTCTCGGTGGCCTTACGGCTGTAATCGGCGGCCCCCGGGCCCGTTGCCCGGGCAGCGGTTGATTCCAACACTTCAGCGCTCGCGCTCGCGCTCGACGCCACGACGGGCCACACCACGCTCCCGCTGCGTTAACGCCAGCTACCACGGACCGCTGGCGCGGGTGGCGCCCCAATGGCCCGGAAAGAGGAAACCAAGTGACGAACACGACCCCCAAGCCCATCCGCTATCGGACTGCGAAGGTATCAATCGGCGCCGCAGCCGGCGCCGCCGTACTCCTCGGCGCCGTCTATCTCGGCACCTCCGCCCCGGCCGTCGCTTCGGTCGCCACGACCGTGACAACACTCTCGACCTCGCCCTCGGCACCAGCTGTTTCGGTTCAGCGCACGAGGTCGGATGATGGGAGTTCCCGCGCCAGCTCGGATGATGGTGGCTATGCAGCAACCTCGAACGCCGCTCCCGCCCCGCTGCAGCAGCAATCCGCTCCTGCGCCCGCGCCCCAACCCCGTGTGAGCCGCGGGTCGTGACACGCCACGACGGGCTCATTTTCGCGTGGACCGCAGCCGCAGCCGTGCTGCTCTCGGTCCTCTTGCGTGGCGTCAACCTCGGCCAGACGCCGTGGTTTGTGAGCCGCGCCGCGGGGCTCGTCACCTTCATCGCGCTGTCGCTATCGGTGATCGTCGGGCTGCTAATCAGCACGAAGACATCTCACCATCTCGTCCCAAAGCCGTTCGTCTACGAGCTGCACACGTTTCTCAGCACCCTTGCCCTCGGTCTCGTGACCATCCACGTGACTTCCCTGCTCTTCGATTCGTTCACGCCTTTCACCCCGCTCCAGCTCGTCATCCCATTTGCCAGCCCCTATCGCACCTTCTGGACCGGCCTCGGGGTAATTGCCGCCTGGCTGTCGCTGCTGCTCGTCGCGAGCTTCGCCGTCCGCCGCCACATCGGCTATGCCAACTGGCGCAAGCTCCACTATCTGTCCTTCGCCGCCTACCTCATCGGGCTGCTCCACGGCATCGGCGCCGGGACCGATACCGCGCTCGCCCCGGTCGGATTCATGTACCTGGTCTCGGTTGCCACCGTCTCCGGCCTCCTGGCCTATCGCATCCTTGGTGGGTCCGGCGCTGGCGCCGCGACCCCAGCCCCCCGGCCGGCGCCGCGCAGCGCGCCCGGGGATAGTAATCGCGCTGCTCGCCGCCGCGAATTGACCGGCCGTTAGCATTTCTGCGTAGATGTCTGCCGGTTCGTGCCACCCGGTGTTCCCTCCCGCCGGGTGGCACGGATCCCTCTCAACCACGACGATAGCCATGTGGAAGCATCTGTCCGTCCGACGCCCTCGCCCGAGCCGCCTCCTCGATTCGCCGCCAGATGCCTCTTCCTCCAGATGACCTTCAGCGGCGCTCCCGACCACGGCCTCGTCAATATCTGCCGCCACATCATCCGGGACGGCAGTCTGTGCGTCGGCCCATTCCTCGATGACACCGAAACGCCCTGCGGCCTCTGGGAGGCAAAACCACCCGGCCTTCTCCACGGCCACGCCCCCAGCGACGGCTAACCAGCGCCGGGAAGCACTCCTACCGCGCTGGAGAGCCCGGCTCAGGCACCGTATTCCGTCGCCATCGCCCGCAGGTCCCGCCAGCCCGCCGGCAAGAAGGCCGCGCACGTCGCCAGTGCCGCCAGACCTTCCGCCACGAGGAACCCTCCGCCGGCGTGCGGCTGGAGGAGGACAGAAAGCCCCCCAAATCCAGTGAGTGCCACGCCGCCGGCGCCGGCCCCTACGGCGCCGAGCACATGGAACGCTCGCCTCGGAAACGACCGGCCGCGCTCGGTCGGCGCGCACTTGCGCCGAAGCAAGAGATGCGACGCCACAATGACCACGCCGGCGACGACAGCGGCGTCCGCGGTGAGCCACTTCTCCGAAAAGTGGTGGTCGACTGCCGCCGCACCGCAACTCGATGCGTGAGGGTAAAACCCCTGGAACTCCGCGCAGCGCTGGGGCGTATAAGTATTCCCCGGCTGGTCACCCGCCACAACCGACTTCCCGAACACGAGCCCCGCGCCCGCTGCCAGTTCGCCACCGATACCGATCGCCAGCACTCCCACGCCGGCGAGCAGGGCCATCCACAGGTAGAGGCGAAACAACCACGAGCGCAGCGGCAGCGCGGCTGCTGCCGCTGCGTTGAATCGCGCCGCGATCTGGCGGGCCTCCCCGAAACGCTCAATAGCGATCTCCGTCGCGTGCACTTCGTCCATCCCAGAGGCTACGTTGGCCAGTACCGCCTCTCTGAGATGGTCCTCGGTCTCCGTCAGGATCCGCCGCGACTGCGCGCCGTCCACCCGCAGCGCATCCAGAAGCTCGTCCAGGTAGCCGTCTATCAGGCGGGAATCGGCCACGGTATCCTCCGAATCACGGATTCGATTGCACCCGAAAACGCCCGCCACTCGGCTGCCTTCGTCCGCAGCGCCTCGCGCCCCGAATCGCTCAGTGTATATTCACGCCGCCGCCGCCCGGTTGCATCCGACCAGCGGCTCGAGACATGCCCAAGCCGTTCGAGCCGGTGCAGTGCGGGGTAGACGGTGCCCTCGGGGAGCGCGAACGCACCCTCGCTCCGTCGCCGCAGCTCCTCGATGAGTGCGTACCCATGCAGCGGCCCCGCCTCCAGGATCGAGAGCAGCAGCAGGTCCAGGTGCCCTTTCAGTTGGTCTGCGTTCATACATAGCGATGCTATGCATAGAACCGGCAGGTGTCAACGCCTTTCCCAGGGCCCCGCGCAGGGCGCCCACGCACGCTTCATCGTCTACACTGCACCCATCCTCTACACGGCGGGCCGACAATGCACCAGCCCGAATTCGCCTGGTTCCTCCCTACCTCGGGCGACCTCGAATCGTTTGGCAAGTCCGAGACCCGGCGTCCGGCGACGATGGCATACATGGTTGAAGTGGCACGGGCAGCCGAGGAGGCCGGCTTTACCAGTGCGCTCGTGCCGGTGGGCGATGGCTGCACCGATGCCTGGGTCACCGCAGCCCTGCTCGCACCCCAGACCGAGCAGCTCAAGTTTCTCGTGGCCGTGCGCCCCGGCTTCGTCGCCCCCGTGGTCGCAGCAAAGATGGTGGCCACGTTCGATTCCATGATGCCCGGGCGGCTGCTCGTCAACGTTGTCACCGGTGGCTTCCCCGCTGAACTCGCCGCCGATGGCGACTTCACCCCACACGATGCACGCTATGCGCGCACCGCCGACTTCATAACCGTCATGCGCCGATACTGGACCGAGAAGCGCTTCGACCACGAAGGGCCGTTCTACCGCGTCGAAGGCTGCCAGCCCATGGTCCACTGTGCGACGCGTCCGCACCCCGAACTCTATGCCGGTGGGGCGAGCGAGCCCGCCGAGGATCTCTTCGCCCGCGAAGTCGATACCTACCTGCTCTGGGGGGAAACGATGCCCCAGATGGCCGAGCGTATTGCCCGCATGACCGCGAAGGCGGCGGCTCACGGCCGCCAGCTCCGCTTTGGCGTGCGCCTTCATGTCCTCGCGCGGGAGTCCGAGGAGGCAGCCATCGCCGCCGCCGACGCCCAGATCGCGGGCGTCTCCGAAGCCACCCTCGCCCGCGCGCATGAGACCCTCCACGCCACCGACTCATTGGGTGAGTCCCGCCAGCGAGCCCTCGCCAACTCCGGCTCGCTCTGGCCAGAAGCCAATCTCTGGTCCGGCCTCGGGCTCGTCCGCCGGGGCATCGGCCTGACCGTCGCCGGTTCCTATGAGCAGGTCGCCCGGAAGTTCCTCGCCTACACGCAGATGGGGCTCTCATACTTCATCCTCAGCGGCTATCCCCACGCCGAAGAGGCGGCAAACGCCGGCCTCACCTGGCTGCCCCGCTTCCGGGAGCTCGCCGCGGAGCGCTCCCAACCGACACGTCCCGCTGACGCCCACGCGCGCTGATACGCCCAGGACTCGTGCCCGCCTCAATAGCCCGATAGCCACCGCTCGCTTCCTCCAGTCCCCGAACTGCGGTCTAATCCGAAATGATGCGCCGCCTTCGGGCCGGGCCGCCTCAGGGGGAAGCTCATGAAAGACACTCTTCACATCGCTGCCATCTGGATGCACATCCTCGGCATCGCGCTCTTCGTCGGCCCGCAATTCTTCCTCGCGTTCGCCTGGGTCCCGGCCTCGCGCGGTATCGAAGACCTGCCCACCCGCATAAAGGCGATGCGCACGATCACGCGCCGCTTCGGCTATATCGGCGGCATCGGTCTGCTCCTCATCCTTATCGCCGGGATCTACCTGATCTCCACCTGGCGGAGCTTCTATAGCGTCGACCCGACCCTTGGCTTCAACGATCTCCGCTTCGGCATCATCTTCTCTATCAAGATGACCCTGCTGGCCATCATGCTAGTTGTCCTCGGCCTCCACACGTTCGTGGTCGGCCCACGGCTGCTCGATAAACTCCAGGCCCAGGCTGATGGCAAGCCCGTCAGCGAATCCGAGCTCCACAGCGCGCGCATGCGCTCCATGGCCCTCAGTATCACGGCACTCGTCCTCGTCCTCGTCATCATGGTCATGGGGACCATGCTCACCACCACTAATTTTTCGCTGCGTTTGACCTGAGCGCCGCTCTCACCTACGGCGGCTGCAGCATTCCCACGGGAAAGACGGCCGTCAGGCCGTCGTGGTTACTGGCGTAGAGCAAAGACCCGCCGGGCTGAGGTTCCGGTTGCCCCGCGAACGTCGATACGCCACCCGCTGCCCACCCGGCGGCGAACAGGTAGTCGGTGCGCGTCGTCAGTGGGGGCTGCATCCCGGCAACACTCGCCCGGCAGCAGGTGTTAGCGGACGTGACTGCTTGCTGGCCACGACCCTTCGCCATGGCCAGGTCCGTCAGTCCGGCCGCCGTGAACGCGGCATAGGCCGGGGAGCCCGGGCCGTCGCTGAGGTCGCCCATCACGATCACAGGGCCGCTGCCGCGGGTCTTGCCTATCCAGGCCACCACCGCCGCAGCCTGGGCCGCGCGGATCTGGTCGCCGCCACCAGTAAAGTGGGTGATGTAGACGTCGATATCGCCCGTCGAAGGCGGCCCCTTCACCACCACGTGCAACGCTGCCCGGCCTTCAGTCTCTGAAGTGCGCGGGTTAATCCACAGCCGATCGGCCTTCAGGATCGGATAACGGCTGAGGATCATGTCCCCCTCCTCGAAGCCGATCTGCCTCGCGATCGCGTCGTTCTGCGCCTGCGTCTGGCCCGGGAACCAGGGGTTCGCGCGGATCGACTGTGACTCCATCTTCAGGGCTGCCGCGAGCGCTTCCCCGGTGTCGCCGTGCGCCTTCGTGTTCGTCACGTCGTTGAAGCCGACGATGTCCGGCCGGAACGCGCGCAGCTCCTTGATCACGAGCGCCAGCCGCGCGCCATAGGTGTCGGCCGCCTGCGTGTTGGTGCTGTCGAGCCCTACCGGGGCGAGGAGGTCGATGAACGCCACCCGGATCGCCGTTGGCGCGGCTGTCGCTGTGCCGGTCAGCGTCGCGGTGGGGATGATGGTGGTTGTGACGGGCACCGTCGGCACGGTGCTGCTCCCGCCCTGGCCCGACCCGCAACTCGCTGCGCTGATGGCCGCGACGGTCATCACGAGTGCGGCCCACGTCCACCTTGACCGCCCGACCTGCGGCCACCTCATTGACAACTGCCCCGCGACACTGATTCACTGTTCGGTATAGGCGAAGACGGAGACGAGTAGCGTCCGCCCGCCCTCCCAGCGAGCCCTGTACGGTGGAAGGGGGCAGAGGCGGCAGGCGCGAACATCCCTCCCGAGCTTCCGGCCGAACGCTCTGCGCGGGCGGGGCGCCGATCCGTAGCGATCGAGTGCCCGGCCGCGGCGCCGCAGCCACTAGACCCGGACGGATGCCCACCGTTAGCAGGGGCAGGGGCGTGATAGCGTCCTTCGGAGTGCCGGACGGTGGCCCAGCCAGCGCCTGGAAGCAGGGTGGTACCGCGGGCTTCAACGCTCGTCCCTGGTTGTGGGACGGGCGTTTCTTTTTGCGCGCCGGTTTCCCAGTGTCCAGCCATCATGAGTAGGTACGCCTGGCTCCGGCTCCTAGTTGCACCTGCGCCAATGTCGCCCGCCGAAAGGAACACCAATGTTCAAGCCTGTCGACCCCCGCGTGAACTTCCCCAGGCTCGAAGAAGGCATCCTTGCCTTCTGGCAGCAAAACGCGATCTTCCGGCGCAGCGTGGAAGAGCGCCCCGAAGACAGGCTGTTCGTGTTCTACGAGGGCCCCCCAACGGCCAACGCGCGGCCCGGTATCCACCACGTCCTCTCCCGCGTCTTCAAAGATCTCATCCCGCGCTACAAGACCATGCAGGGCTACCGCGTGCCCCGCAAGGGCGGCTGGGATACCCACGGCCTCCCCGTCGAGCTGGAGATCGAAAAGGAACTCGGGCTCAAGTCCAAGCCCGAAATCGAGCAATACGGCATCGCCGCCTTCAACGCGAAATGCAAGGAGTCCGTCTCCCGCTACGTGGAGGAGTGGACCCGACTCAGCGAGCGCATCGCCTACTGGGCCGACTATGACAACCCCTATGTCACATGGCACAACGACTACATCGAGTCCGGCTGGTGGCTCCTCAAGCAGATGTGGGATCACGGCCTCGTCTACGAGGACTACCGCGTCTCGCCCTATTGCCCCCGCTGCGGTACCACCCTCAGCGACCACGAAGTCTCGCTCGGCTATCAGGACGACACCCCGGACCCCAGCGTGTTCCCGAAATTCCGCGTGGCCGCCACGGACTTCGAAGCAGCCACCGGTGTCGCTACCGGGGGATTCGAGTGGGTGAGCCTGGTTGCCTGGACGACCACGCCCTGGACACTCCCCGGCAACACTGCCCTGGCAGTCAACCCCGCTGCCGAATATGGCCTCTACGAGCACGAAGGTGAGCACTACATCGTGGCCGTGGCGCTCGCCGAAAAGACGCTCGGTGAGCGCGCCTCCCACGTCGCGACCGTGAAGGGCGAAACTCTCGCTGGTCTCTCCTACGAGCCGCTCTACCGCCCCGAGCTCCTCGGACAGGAGTCCATGCGTTTCGAAGACGATGGCCGCCTGCGGCGCGTCGCGGATGTTGCCGCTACGGACGGCCGCCGCCGCGTCGTCGCTGCGGACTACGTTTCCCTTGACGACGGCACTGGCATCGTCCACACCGCCCCGGCCTTCGGTGGCGAAGACTTCGAACTGGGCAAGCACTCCCGGCTGCTCTTCGTCCAGCCCATCGACCTGCGCGGCATCATGGCACCGGGACTGCCCGGTGAGGGCAAGTTCGCCAAAGAGGCGGACAGGGACGTCATCCGCGACCTCGACGGACGCGGCCTCATGCTCAAACACGGCACCTTCAAGCACACCTACCCGTTCTGCTGGCGCTGCGGCACGCCCCTGCTCTACTACGCCAAGCCCAGCTGGTACATCCGCACAACCGCCCAGAAGGCGTCCCTCCTCGAAGGAAACAGCCGCATCAACTGGTACCCTGACCACATCCGCGATGGCCGCTTCGGCAACTGGCTGGAAAACAACGTCGATTGGGCCGTGAGCCGCGAACGTTACTGGGGCTCACCCCTGCCAATCTGGCGCTGCTCTTCTTGCGGCAGCACGAGCTGCATCGGCTCCAGGGACGACCTCGTGGACCGAGCTGTGGACCGCGCCACGGCCGAGGCGCTGGAGGACCTCCATCGCCCCTTTATCGACGACATCCTCCTGCGCTGCGACCAGCCGGGCTGTGACGGCGAGGCGCGGCGCGTCCCGGAGGTCGCCGACGCCTGGTATGACAGCGGCGCCATGCCCTACGCGCAGTGGCACTACCCGTTCGAACACGAGGAAGAGTTCCTCCGCAACTTCCCCGCCGACTACATCTGCGAGGCGATCGACCAGACCCGCGGCTGGTTCTATACCCTCCACGCCGAAGCGACACTGCTCAAGGCGAGCGAGGCCGTCCCCGAAAGCATCGCCTTCCGGAACGTCATCTGTCTCGGCCACATCAACGACGAAAAGGGCAACAAGATGTCCAAGTCGCGCGGCAACACGGTCTCGCCCTGGGACGTCCTCGATGCCCACGGCGCCGATGCGACGCGCTGGTACATGTACACCGCGAGCCCGGCCGGATCCTCCCGTCGCTTCTCCCTCGGCCTTGTCGAAGAGGGCCTCCGCCGCTTCCTCCTGACGCTCTGGAACACCTACTCGTTCTTCGTCAGCTACGCCAACATCGACCAGGCCGACCCCCGGGTGGCGCCTGCCACCGCCGCCCCGGAACTCGATCGCTGGCTCCTCAGCGAACTCAACGCCCTCGTCCTGAAGGTCACCGAAGAGCTCGATGCCTACGACCCGACGGATGCGGCGCGCGCCATCGAGGCGTTCGTCGATGACCTCTCCAACTGGTACGTCCGGCGCAGCCGCCGCCGCTTCTGGCGTGGCGCCAGCGAGGCCGACACCGACAAGCAGTGGGCCTATCACACCCTCTACACGGCCCTCGTAACCGTGTCGAAGCTGCTTGCGCCCTTCACACCCTTCATCGCCGAAGAGATGTATCGCAATCTGGTGGTCTCGCTCGACCCGGCCGCGCCCGAGAGCGTGCACCTCGCGGCCTGGCCAACCGCGGACAACGCCCGAACGGATCAGCACCTCAATGAACACATTCGAAGCGTGAAACGCGTTTGTTCACTCGGGCGTGCAGCGCGGGCAAAGGCCCAGATCAAGGTCCGACAACCCGTCTCGAAGGTGCTCGTAAAGCTGCCGACGGCGTCCAACCCGGGGTCTGCCGAGGTCGCTGTGATCTCCCGGTATCGCGATCTCATCAAGGAGGAGCTCAACGCCCACGACGTCGAATTCCTCGCAGACGAGGGCAAAGTGGTGCACTTCGCCGTAAGGCCGAACCTCCCCGTCCTCGGTCGCAAGTTTGGGGCCGGCCTCGCTGTCATCCGTCAGGCACTGGCTGCCACGCCGCCGGCCGCGGTCGCCGAAGTGGTTCGCAGGGGTGAACCACTCAACGTCGAGGGCTATACGATCGAGCCGGAGGACATCCTCCTGGAGCCGCACGACGAGCCCGGCTATGCCACTGCCTCCGACGCCGGCTACACCGTCGCCATCACCACCACGATCACCCCGGAACTCGCCGAAGAAGGACTTGCCCGCGAGATCGTCCGCCGCCTCCAGGATATGCGCCGGGAAGCTGGCTTCGACCTCGCTGACCGCATCACCACCTGGTACGAGGCAGCTCCCGAGCTGGCGCGCGTCATCCAGTCGCAGGCGGCCTATATCCAGGGCGAGACACTCACCACAGAACTCGTCGCGGGCATCCCGCCGGCCGGCACGCACTCCGCCCGCCACGACCTCGACGGGGCATCCGTGGCGCTCGGCATCCGTCGCAACGGATAGCCGCGCGGTATACTCGAAAGCCATGGCTGTCCGCCAACCGCGTGTCCGAGTCGAAGCTCCGCGCCGCCCTCCGTGGCAGTCGCGCTATCACGGCGTGCGTATGACGCCAGAGCAGTACCTCGCCCTGCCGGAAGAAAAGCCCTACCTCGAATACG
>JADEYI010002070.1_pt1 | contig 11434 bp, 11 predicted proteins | sample 8542331 | NCBI WGS metagenome assembly JADEYI01 (sample SAMN16510988, study PRJNA670497) | mine drainage metagenome | isolation source: biofilm near Copperflume 1 | place: Germany: Marsberg coppermine Kilianstollen | collected 2018-02 | reverse complement strand
ACGGGCCGATAATGGACATAAACGAATGAATGCGGACATCTGTGTAGGGGCCGATAAAGCGGCGGTGGGCGCGATAAATCGGCCCCTACGGGGGACGAACACTGCTCAGGACAAAGGAAAGCTACTCAAAGAACCTGTCGCAACAAAGCATATGCACTTGTATGAGTTGCTCGCCTTTGGCTGTATCCTCGTGCTGCTCTACCTGGTTATCATAGCACTCTCCCCGTTACCAGGGCTACACTTGAGTAGTACACCTATCGCGGCGGCAATGCCGTGGACACTTATTCCTTCGCATCTGTTGTTTCCTTCGGCATGGACAGCCGCTACCGGTTCATTACCGGTCTATGATTGGCTGCATCCCACACTATTAGGAGTGACGTTAGTTGCTCTTGCCGCTACGTATGCCTACATTGTGCGCAAAGCGCACTTACAAAGCGTCGATTCCAGTAAAGTCATGCGTTGGCTACTGGTGTTGTTAATTGGCGCGCTCGTGTTTGGCTTGCTCCTTCTCTTTCAGCCAGCCCTCTTTTCGGACGATGTTTTTACCTATATTTTTTCTGGTCGCATCCTCACCATCTACCATGCAGACCCGTTGAACACTGCTCCTTTCCAATTTCCCGGTGATCCGTATTTACAGTGGGTTGTCTCAGGACGCAGCACGCCCAATATTTATGGCCCGCTCTGGCTCTGTATCGCCTCTGTCCTGGTCAGTATTGGTAATGGGCCGGTGGCAACTCTCCTTCTCTTTAAGGGATTGGCCTTGCTAGTACACCTGCTCAACTGCGTTTTGGTGTGGGCCATTCTGGACAAGATTGCCCCTACGCGTCGCGTCCTGGGAACGCTACTATATGCCTGGAATCCACTGGCAATGCTCGAACTCGCCGGGAGTGGTCATAACGAAGGTGTCTTGCTCAGTATTCTGCTGCTGGCTATTCTGCTTTATGTGCGTGGAAGAGGCCGTTGGGCCGAATTCGGCGTGCTGATCCTGCTGGGTGTAGCCAGCAGCATGAATCTGATCGCCTTCCTGGTGGCACCCCTGCTGCTCTGGTTCATAGTGCGCACAGAGCGTAGCGTGCTATCTGCACTGTGGGGAGCCTGCTGGCGTGCTTTCGTAATACTGGTTCCGGCTATCGCATTCTATCTGCCATTCTGGCGTGGGGCATCAACCTTTTTTGCCATTACCTCGGCGGCAGATATGGCACATTTCGCCTACTCGCCGATTGGGCTACTCATCAATCCCGCGCACTGGTTTTTTAGCCTCGTCGCCCAATCGGCTCAGTTCCCACCCGTTATGCAGCCGACGACCGCCGCCGATGCGACGTTACGCGTCTCCACCATCTTCATCTTCGTGCTCATCTACATCCACTTTTTCAGCAACGTCCGCCATGCGACCACTACCATCGGTGGCATGCGCTATGGCCCTGGTGCGGATCCAGCAATAACACTGCCAGGTTTTGATGTGTTACTCGAAAGCTTAAGCAGCGCGATTTTCTGGTACCTGGTGCTCATTCTAGGCCGCTTCGAGCCCTGGTATGTCTTGTGGGTCCTGTGGATTGTCCCGCTGCGCCAGATTGATCGACGTAGCATCACGCTGCTCTTGCTCTCGTACACGGCACTGCTCATCTATCCTTTACTCGACTTTAGCCATTCCCCGCTGAGCCAATACGAACCGGTACTCATCTTCGGCCTACCACTCGTCTATTTATTTGCGTACAGAAAAACGTACTCAAGAAACAACAAAGGAAATACTCTTTAAACTATGTCAGATGAAATGAAGCAGCGTAAAATTGAACATGTGAATATCGCCCTGGGACAGGACATCTCCGCTCCGCAACAGGCCACTTGGCACGATATACACTTTGTGCATCAAGCGTTGCCAGAGGTAGACCTGGACGCAATAGATACCTCAGTAACCTTTCTTGGGCGCAAACTACACTACCCTATCTTCATGTCCTCTCTCACCGGAGGGCATCCGGACGTCACCTCAATTAACCGCAACCTGGCACGAACCGCCGAGCAGTATGGATTGGCTCTGGGTGTGGGAAGCCAGCGAGCCGCCATCGTCAATCCCGCCGTCGCTCCCAGCTACGCGGTCACACGCGAATACGCGCCCCATGCCTTCCTGCTTGCCAATATTGGCGCACCACAACTCATTGTGCAGTCTCGCCATCCCGCCTTCACCGTCGCTCATGCACAACAAGCTATTGATATGATCGGTGCCAATGCCCTGGCTATCCACATGAACAGCCTGCAAGAAGCGGCCCAGCCGGAAGGAGACCGCCGCTCCATCGGCGAGGCTGCCGCACTCAAAGCCCTGATCGCGCAGCTAAGCGTACCTGTGATTGCAAAAGAGACGGGTGCAGGTATATGTCGTGAACAGGCTCTCCTACTGCGTTCCTGTGGCGTCTCCGCCATCGATGTTGGTGGGGCTGGCGGCAGTAGCATGTCAGCCATAGAAGCGGCCCGTTCTGAGTCCCATGGCGATGAGCGCACCAGGAAGATTGGCATGCTCTATCGCGACTGGGGTATTGCCACGCCCATCTGTGTGGTTGAGGCAGGGATAGCTAAACTGCCACTCATTGCTACAGGTGGAGTGCGCAATGGACTGGATATTGCACGCGCCCTCGCCCTGGGCGCAACCCTCGCCGGTATGGGTTTCCCCTTCTTGAAAGCGGCCAGCGAAAGCTACGAGCAGGTGTGCGAACTCCTGGAAAACGTGATCGCGGAACTGAAAGTTGCCATGCAGTTAAGCGGTGCCAGCACTATCGCCCAATTGCAACAAACCGACATCGTCGTGACCGGAGAAACCCGCAACTGGCTGACCCTCCGTGGTTTCGAGAAGAACCTGAAAGAGATGGCCCAACGAAGATGGCGGAAACATATCCTGGTAGGCCAATAATGGCATTCTCTTAATCTAAATCGACTGCTGCCAATCCATGTGCGCCGAGGATGGAGGAGAGTTCGCCGCCGTGATGGATATCGTGTTCCAGCACATGCCAGATAATCCACTGGCGTGAACGTGCAGGTCTCTCTTCCCCGGCCAGATGCGCCAGATGAGCCGCATCCAACCAGGCTTGGGCGAAAGGCTGGAGCACAGGCTCTACCAGTTTCGCGTGACGCAAAAGCACCGCTTCATCCGGCTGCGGGAAGGACTGCTCAAGGTCAGCAGGGGTCAGGTGGGCAAGCGTATGCTGGATCATTTGCCAGGTACTCTCAAGCCCGGCAACCAGTTCTGCCGCCGAGTGTAATGGATCAACGCCTCCCTCGCAGATTCCGAGATCCCATAATTCGAAGGAAGCAAGATCGGCACTGCCCTCGCCCATCCGCATGTGAAACCACCAGGCACGGCACGCGACAATATGCGTCACGATCATGCCAACCGACCAGTTTTGCGGTGAGCTGCGCAAGGCAAGTTGTTCTGCTGTCAGGGGCGCGATGGCCGTGACAAGATGCCGCTGATAGACATCCCAACCCGCGTAAAAGGGGGAAAGCGAAAGCTGATGTTCTGTCATGATAGGTGCTCCTTTATTCTTGTTTTTCTTATTGTACTAATGGGTACGCCACTACTAATCGCTGCTTCATGGTCACCTTCTGGATGTTTTTCAACATCGTGACGATATAAATCGAACAAGACAAGAGAAAGATACTCAACCAATGCGAGCCACATCGTACTGTCCCCGACATCATTAAGCATATCGGTGACAAGCGAACTACTAGCAACATCAATGACATCCCTGAAGAGCTGTCTCTGCGAGTAGCTGTACACTCTGTGGCTCCTCTCTCTGCCGCCGGGAGCATCGACCACAGACCAGACATATTTGGCATCCTGGACCCCCAGGTAGCGAATATGGTAGTTGTGGTAGTCCTGTCCGCCACAAGCAGGTTGAATATGCAGGTTGTAATGATGGGGTGGGTTGCGCCAGTCGCATTCACACAGGCTGAGCCATGCTCGCTGATGGATCAGCAGCCACCGACTGTTCCAGGACCAGAGGGTCTGTTTGCCTGTAAAAGACTGCCGGGTATATCGCCTGCCCCGTTCGGTTCTTCGGCTCATTGAAATTGCTCCGTTTGATGAGGTGTACACTCAACAGGAGATGGAGGCGGGACAGCACGGTGAGGAGAGCTCTTTATAGCAGAGGTCTTGCACAGCCACGTAAGCGTTCAATGTGCTAAAGAAAGAAGAGGCAGCAAAGGTTTGATGCGCCTGTGGTTCTCAGCGTTCGCCCACGCCATCAATTGAGAATGCATGTATTAAGGGCAGAAAGATACTGCGTGGATTGTCGATATGTCGCTGCATAACGCATCCACGCGAGTACACAGGTTGTCTACATACAACCTGCTCTCTGCAAACCATGCTTTGAGCTGAAGGACTTACTGGGCCACTGGAGCCATGAGACGTATCTCCCTCCTAAATATATTCATGAACACTGTATCATAGAAAAAAAGGAGTAGCAAGTGTTCGGGCTCCATGGATGCTATTGGACGTGTGAGTATTCCAACGTGTTTATATGGTGCAGGTTGGAAGAGGCACCCTCAAACTACCTGTAATAAACAGGGAATCTAAGTAAATTCTTTTTTGCTGTTTGGGCGGAAAAACTTGTTTTTTCCGTATATACGTGTAATAATACAAGTGTTCTAGAGCTTCGTGAGCGAGTAATGGCCATAACTGCAATTGAACCGATTTCTTAAATGCGTTCTTCACAGTGTAGGCAAGTCTTCTCTACGGGAGAGATGGCTACTATGCTGAATGTGTCGCTGGGTGAGGTGCAAGTTGATCGTTCCAAATGTTATGGTGATCGCTTTGGACGCTCTCGAAGAAGAGATGCGAAAAAGTCTAGCGCGGAGCAGAGAATGGACTTAAATGTACTTCTACAGGCATTAGGATACCTACGTTCCGAGCGGCATTGGGTCACGTTAGAGGCGGTCGATCCGCGTCTTGCTCATCACTACTGCCTTTTCATGCCAATGCTATTGATAGTGGGTATATCTGGCAGCAACAGGCGAAATACTTGGGGTCAGATACACGGGTAGACCATCGCCTGCTTACGAATCTTAAAAAATTGAGCAGCCTTCTGCAAGATCGGTATGGTCTTGCTCGCGAGGTTGCACACGCACTAATCGGCAAATATATCTACTTTCGCTACCTGCGTGATAGGAACATTCTGGATGATATCTGGCTGGCCGGACATGGGATGCGCCCAGAGGATATTTTCGGACGAGAGGCAACTGCACAAGGATTTGAGGAGCTTGCAGAGGCGTTACAGATGCAGTTCAATGGCGACATATTCCCTCTTCCTCCCAATGATGGGCTATGGCGTACAAACGATGCTATTGCGTTCCTGGCGAGTATCTTCTATGGAGATACACCGGGGGGGCAGTTAGTTCTTGATTTCAAAATATACGACTTTTCATATATCCCTGTCGAATTACTATCATCTGTCTATGAGCAATTCCTTAAGGATGAAGGGCGTGGGGAAAATGATGGCGTCGTTTATACGCCGGAGGCTCTTGCCGATTACGTACTAGCCGAACTCGATGCGCTGCATCCGCTGCAACTAGACTATAAAGTGCTTGATCCTTGTTGCGGCTCCGGCGTCTTCTTGGTGCTGGCATATCGGCGTTTAATAGAAAGGCTGTGGCGCAAGCAGGGAGAGCGTCCAACAGCAGAAGCAATGAAGCACCTGCTGCAAGAAAACATCTTTGGAGTAGAGAAGGATCAGGAAGCCTGTTATATTACTGCTTTCAGTTTAATTCTGACACTCCTTAGCCATTTAGAGCCACCGGAACTACAGGCAAATGCCGATTTCCAATTTCCCACATTAGTAGGCTCAAATATTTACCAGGCGGACTTCTTCGATGACGCTTGCCCGATTTTTCAGAAGGAACTGCGCTTCGATTGGGTAATGGGTAATCCTCCATGGTCAGGAGCTGACGAAAGAAACGAGAGCCATCGGCACGCGCTAGATTGGATGCGCGAAGCTGTAAAGTTAGGCCGGAAAGTAGGTGAGCACCGCTTAGACGAAGCCTTTACCTGGCGGGCAGGCGATGCACTCAAGGAAGGTGGCTATGCAGGTCTGCTTGTCATGGCAACCTCTCTTGTAAATTCAAGTTCATCCGACTATCGTAAAGGTTTCTTCACCACCTTTTACGTGAAGCGAATTACTAATCTTTCTAACTTCATGCGTATTCTTTTCATGGGGCCGGAAGGTAAGCGTGCTGAGGCTCCAGGTGCGTGTTTGATCTACAAGAAAGATTCTTCTACGGTACGCAAAGAGGCTATACTACACTTCGGGCCGTTTGTCGCAAACCAAATGCCTTTATCTGCAAAGGGGCAACGCCGGAGGGCCTGGACGCTCACTATCTATGAAAGCGACATTCAGGATATTGATTACCAGGATGCTATAAACGATATACCGTGCCTCTGGAAAACTGCTCTGTGGGGAGGATACCAGGATCGTCGCGCACTACGTCGGCTTAAAAAGCTGCTGCCTAATACACTGGCATATATAATCGCGGAGCGTGGATGGTTGATGTGTGAAGGGCCACATATCAAGCCATTAAAACAAAAATCGAGAGGCAATTTTGTTCCTGCTCCTGAACTGGAGGGGCAGAGAATATTGGAAACGAAACTTCTCAAGACCAGGTTTGCAATAACGGAAGAAGCCCTGCCTTTTTTGGAAGCAGTACGTCAGTTCATAGAAAAGCGAAAAGGGCCAAAGGGGTTACAATTGATTCCTGCTCCTCATATCTTGGTAACAGCAGAAGTGGCCGTATACAGTGATCGCGATTTTGTTATACCGACTCCTAAAGTCGGAATTGTTGCAGATCGCAAAGATGCTGATTATTTGAAGGCTACTGCCTTTTACCTTAATTCGAGTGTGGCCCGTTACGCGCATTTCCTTCATAACCCGACCTGGGGGATTTCTATTGATAAGGTAAGCCCTGAAACCGTTGGAGCAATCCCCTTTACACGACTATCACCAGAGCAAGTAAGGAAACTGGCAAAAGCTTACGATGAGTTGGCGGACAGGGAGCAAACTTACCTGGCTGAATATGCCCCTCTACAAAGTGCGCCGCTCAACCTACAAAATGAGGTAGATGAGAAAGTGGATGCAATTCTTAAAATACCAGAATCTCTAAGTATTTTGGCGCGCGAGTTCATGCAGGTGCGTTACCAGTTGAGCAAAGGGAAGTTAGGCGATACAGCAAGCGAGCCGCCGACTGCCGATCAACTAAAGGAGTATGGAGAGCAATTACGTTCCCAAATTGATGATTTTGCGCGCAGACATCATCGGATTACAATTCAGGCCGGGCAGGAGGCCATCATCACCACAGTGGAAGTCACCTCTGAGCCGCATACGCTTCCCATTGTGGTCTCCCGTAAGCCGAACTCTGTAGCCAAAGAGATTCTTCACGCTGTTAAGGAACAGCATAGCCAATGGGCATATGTGCAGCGCAGCGTTCGGGTTTTTGACGGTCCGTATGTACATATTATCAAGACTGCCCGCCTGCTAGATTGGACGCGCACACAGGCAGTTCAGGACGCTGCTGATCTTATCTCTGAGGTCTTGGACAAGACTGAGCCGCACTATGAATCAGTCACCACTTAATATACTGTCCCACGAATGGGGATGGGACAATATCCGCCGTGATGTCTTCCAACTGGTTGCCTGGGGATATCAACGTAAGGAAAAAGAGATTCGTCAGCGGCGTTTAGAAGAAGACATCACTGGCCTGATCCGCAAGGGTATTAATGAAACGCTCGATGAGCTGGATGATGATTCGTTGCCTCGCTTCCGGCTTTATTCCGCACACAATGAAGACCCGGTAGATGATCATGTCATGTCTGGTAAGAAGCGCCCGCGTGTGGACGTTTTAATAGAGTGCAGTGGAAGTCGGCCTCGCAAGCGGTATCGTTTAGAGGCAAAACGATGCGCCCGAAAGAAGTACAAGAGTAAGTACAATATAGATTGGTATGCACAAGGTATCAGCACCTTTTTGAACGGCCTCTATGCAAAAGATTCGCCGGAGGGTGGTCTGTTGGGTCTGATGCAAAGTGATGACGCGAAATACTGGAAAAAGGAACTGTCTACAAAACTGAAGAACGATGCATCACTTTCTTGTCGATCACTCTTATCAGATGTTGATCCTACGCCTGATTTATCGGATATGACCGTTTCGGCGCATCAGCGCAGTGATGGTTCTGCTATTGACCTCTACCACGCCTTCCTAGACTGCAACCCTTAGTGATTTACAGATTGCCGACGTAGCCCCTACAAAATAGCCTTAAATTCTTCTGGCGTATTCACATTGACAAACGAGCGCAATTGCGGATCAACCTGTCGCAGTTGCGCCTCCTCTACATAGGACACCGGCGCATCCTTGAGCAGTACGCGCAGGTCATGCCGTCCTTGTCGCAGACATTCCTCCACAATGGGTAGGACGCTGCAGGGATAGACTGCCAGCAATACCTGCGGAGCGGATTGAACCACTGGCATCAGGATAGCATCGGTTTGCAGCTGGGTGAGTAAGTAGGTCAAGAGGGTAGGCTGCACAAAAGGCATATCTACTGCCACCACGAGGGCGTGCGTTGCCGCTGGATGCATGGCACTCAGGCCACTATACAGGCCCATAAGCGGGCCTTGATCGGGTACCTGGTCAGTGACGATACGTACATTAGTGAGAGAGGCATAGTCTCGCGCGGAGGTCGCATCGCGTGCCACGAGCACTACCTCGCGCCCAACAGTGGCGAGCAGGGTTGCTACATGCTCGCCAAAGGTGATCTGTTCATGGCCCGGAAGAGGCAGCAGAGCCTTATCTTTCCCCATGCGCTTGCTGCGCCCACCCGCCAGGATGAGGCAGGAGACAGTCTCGTTCATAGGTTTATCCGTGCGGACTGCACTCCCCTTATCGTGTAGAGGTTGCCTTGCGTTTGCTGTTTTTGGGAATGTACTGTTGGCGGTTCTGGTAGGCGATGTAGTTCGCACGCTCTTTGGGGTACTTGCGTACCAGGTAGACCAACCAGACGATTGCCCAGGCGAGTAAACCCGCTAGCCACGCGTAACGCCAGACGCGCCAGGCAAAGAAGTATTGATACAGGTAGGCACGCGAGAACATCAAGGGAAAGCCCAGGATACAGATGATGGTCAGCCACCCAAGGTAGCGATCTAGCATGTATTTGATGAGAGGCTTGTTCTTCACGAAACGCTTGCGTCCCTCTACCGAATAGTAGAAGGCGATCAGGATACCGAGACTGCAAAAAATGATCCATGGTATATAGAAATGAAACGTTTCCGGCCCCGATAGACCTGCATTAGACCCCGCTGTAGCCGGGTCATCAAACAACCAATTAATGATATTGAAGCGCATAACTTTCCACCTCTCTAGCAATGCTGGTAAACATATTGGTTCCTATGATAGCATGATTGAGAGCTAGAGTCTATAGTTTAGGGACGGTCAAACAGAGGGATTGGCAATGGCGAGATACGCAATGCTATACTTTTGAAAGCGGTCTACATGTAGGAACACAGGAGAAACGGAAGAGATGCGACGAATAGCCATACTGGCAGAGGGTGCCTTTGAAAGGCATTACGGCAAAACAGCTACCGGTGTCATACGCTACGGGAAAGACACGGTGGTGGCGGTCATTGATAGCACGAAAGCAGGTATGGATGCAGCGCAAGCACTGGGAGATGCCGATTTTGGCAAGGGCATCCCTGTCGTGCGCGATATCCACGAAGCATTGACATACCAGCCCGATACCATCTTGATAGGCATTGCGCCCATGGGTGGAGCGTTACCGACGGCATGGCGTGGGCAACTGCTGATCGCTATCGACGCTGGTCTGGATATCATCAGTGGGCTGCATGGCTTCCTGGCTGATAACCCTGAGCTACGGGCTGCCGCCGAGCGCAAAGGTACCACCATCTGGGATGTTCGCCGTCCACCTGATAAACAGCGGGTCGCGCAATTTCTTCCCCATCGGCAAGGAAGCCATACTATTCTGATGGTCGGCTCCGATTGCGCTACAGGAAAAATGACGGTGGCCTTGGAACTTGATCGGGAAGCACAACGGCGCGGCTTGAACAGCAGTTTCCTTGCCACTGGACAAACTGGCATCATGATCTCTGGCAATGGGCTGCCAGCCGACCGCCTGATTAGCGATTTTATCGCCGGTCTGGTAGAAGAGATGGTGCTTGACTTCACGAATGAACACGATTGGGTCTTCGTTGAGGGCCAGGGAGCATTGAACCATCCTGGCTATTCGCCAGTTACGCTTGGTCTGATCCACGGCTCGATGCCCGACGCGATGATCTTTAGTCACATTGTCGGTACCACTGCCATCGAAGGTTATACCTACTGTCCCATGCCTCCATTAAAACGGATGCTACAGATCAACGAGGATGCCATGAGTTGGGTACGTCCTGACCGCCCTTGCAAGGTCGTTGGCATCGCTCTACAGACATTTCACTTAAGCGAGCAGGAAGCCCGAGACGCTATCAAACAGGTCGCAGATGAGACGGGGCTACCCACTACCGATGTTTTACGTTTCGGATCCGGTGTACTGATGGACGCGCTTAGCAAGCATTTTCAATGAAAGAGTATTTGATTGCCGCCCTTTAGAGAAACGGTGGAACGAGCGTAGGGGCCGATAAATCGGCGGTGGGCGCGATAAATCGGCCCCTACAGACCATTCATGCAAAAAAGAGAGAGGATTATGTATGACCTTATTTCCACAGCACCGCCCGGTGACATTGGCCCGCAGAGGCATCGTAGCGGCCCCTCACTACTTAGCAGCAGAAGCAGGGCTGGAATTGCTAAAAGCGGGTGGCAACGCTATCGATGCCGCCGTGGCTGCCAGTGCAACACTTCAGGTCGTCTACCCCTTCGTGTGCGGCCTGGGTGGGGATGTCTTCATGCTGATCTATGATGCCAAAAGCGGGAACCTGAATGGACTGAATGGAAGTGGACGATCAGCGCAGACGGCAACCATCGAACGCTATGCCGAACTGGGCTATACGACGATGCCGGTCTTTGGCTCCGGCGAAACACACGCTGCACACGCTCATCCCTTCCATGGCACTGCGCGACGGTCGGCCAGCACTGGTCTTTGGCGCGATGGGCGGTGACGGGCAGCCACAAACCCACCTGCAAGTCTATACTGCCGTGGCACGCTTCGGACTCAACATTCAGCAGGCTATCGAGATGCCGCGTTGGGTTCACGGTGACACCCCTGAAGGGGAAACGCTACTCGTCGAGAGCCGCTTTCCTCCTAAACCCAGGAAACTGAGTACGGATTCATCTCACGATCGTGACAATGCCGACTGAAAGTGAAATGCGCGTCCCATAGATAACACGACTTAGTTGATCGCGCCCCAGATCATCGGTGCCAAGAGGATGGGCCATACTCGGTGCCTGCGTTGCGATAGATGGA
>JADEYI010002069.1_pt1 | contig 11434 bp, 10 predicted proteins | sample 8542331 | NCBI WGS metagenome assembly JADEYI01 (sample SAMN16510988, study PRJNA670497) | mine drainage metagenome | isolation source: biofilm near Copperflume 1 | place: Germany: Marsberg coppermine Kilianstollen | collected 2018-02 | reverse complement strand
ACATAACAGGCTGTGCAGATGCGAGGAACCTGTGCCGCGACGCCATGACTGGATAAGGGTTCAACCCTTCTGTACAGGTAGACCAAGCTCACGCTGGAGTTGAGTGATCGTAGTTAGCTTGTAGCTAACAATACACATTATAAGCCAATGCGCGCATTGTTGCAGCGTAAGCGTTCAGAGTTGGGGTGCAGGGGAGTATCCCCTGACGGGGTTGCTGCGGTGTCACCTGATACTCACCGGAAGCAAGCCCCCTCCCCCTTCATGGGAGAGGGGCACGGGGTGAGGGTACACAGTTACCTCTTGAACCTCGTTATACTCTAAATCTGAACGCTTACCTGGTGATGAGAGGAAAGCACCGGCTGGTTGTGGAAAGTCGAGGTCATGGTGTTACCTTCCGCACGATAAGCTGAAAGAAGCGCGCCAGGAGGTAGTATGGATATGTCTGGCTCATAGCATATTCCAGACGTTCTAGCTCTATGAGGAAACCCGCTTCACTCTTCAGGTCGTTATTGGGAATATAGTCGAAGACGCATCGTAGGCCGTACTGAGCCAGCAAAGTGCCACCTATTTCCTGAAATGCCTGGCTTATTTCCTCTGCTGTGTATGCTCGAATATCAACTTTAAAGACCCCTGAGAAGACGGTTCTGGTCTTCAGCTTCTCGAAGGCTATATCCGGGCGGAGTTGCTGTAGAGCCAGACGATAGGGTTCCGAATAGCGATTGATGCAAATAGTAGAAATCAGGCCGTCAGCGACCAACGGATAGAATATTGCCTCTAAAGCTGCTCTAAGGTCGCCGACATATTGCAGAACATTATGACAGAGAATTAGATCAAAATACCCTGGTGGGAAAAGCTCTGGGAGGGAGGCAAGCTCGGCTTCGTAGAATCGCACCCGCTCCGAAACATCTGCTGACTGGGCGTTGTAACGTGCTTCGCTAAGGATCTCAACCGAAGGGTCAAGTATGGATACCGAATGCCCTTGTGCAGCAAATAGGACCGCATCAACACCACTTCCTCCGCCGACATCAAGGATGCGCAGCAGTTGGCCTTGCGTGTAGTACTCCGCAATATGGCGGTGCACATTGGCAGCGGAGAGGTTATGAAGCAGCTGGCCCCAGGGTGAATTTAAATAGTCGTGAAAAGCGGAGGCGTTTGCATCAAAATGCTCAGCAGATGTCATAAGTGGCTCCTGAGATGCCCTGAGATGCCAGGAGTACGTAGGAAAAAACGCCTTTGAAGGCAGGGGCTAGAACCTTAGATTGCTTATGGTGACGAGTACTCCCTTTTGCGCAAGGCGGAGGACGAAGAGATTAGCTTCGGGCGGGGACTGGAGCATAGTACGCGCGGCGGAGGCTGCCAGATCAGCTTTGCGCGCTTCACCCGCTATAGAGAACCACTCCGACATAAGCTGAAGCCTCTTTGCGTAGAGTGTGCGCAGATGAGGGCCAAACTCATCATGTGCCAACCTGATAAGAGCAGGGAGCAATATACGCCAGTTCTCATCGCTGAGCTCGTGCGATAGCCCGCCGCCCGCGCGGGCAACTTCCTCAGCGACATGGGCCACACCTTCGGTTTCGAGATACCAGCTTTCGAAGAGAGAATCGAGAAACAACTCGCTCTCATTCTCCGCCAGAGAAGGGTCTTGCTCGCCGTTGCCTGGCGGCTGATTGAAGCCGGGCAATTCAGCCTTGCCTGCGTGATGCCAAAAGAGTGGGTAGAGCAGTAAATAGTCAACAGGGAGTAAGGTGCCTGTCTCCCAGTTTCTCTGCACCGCACGCGCAGCCATCGCCAGGCCATAGTCGAATGGTACTTCAAGGGAGGCAAAGTATTGCTCGCCAATTGACCACTCCTCAGCAAGGTCGCTCAACCGGCTGGCGAACGGTTGGTGCAAAGTACCGAGAGGCGCAAGCGGCGGGAAGAGGGTGGCATCGGCGCTGCTCGCTCCTTCTGCTTCCACAAGGCCTGCGATGTCTGTAATGACCAGACCCAGATGAGCAATCTGGTGAGCTTTGCCCTGCACAGAAGGGGCAAGGAGCCAGAGGAGCCTGTGACCATGCCCGTCTATTGGCCCAAGAAGGGCGCGGCAGCCGCACCCTGGATCGGCGGCTTCGCCCACGTCCACGCCACTCAAGCGCAGCTTTTGCAAGGCACGGCTCACCGCGCGAGAGGTGTCGGGCGGCAAGTTCGGCTCAAGCTGGCAGAGAGTGGCGATAGCACGCGGCGAGCCTTGCGCGGCCAGCGTCTCGATGGCGCTAATGCGCAGCTCAGGGTCGGGGTGCAAAGCAATGAGGCGCACAATCTCTATGGCTCCTACGCCCCCAAGCTCGGCCAGCACAGCCAGGATTGAATAAAGCAGATCGATAGGCTGGGAGATAAGCAGGCGCAGGTAGTCGTGCATTAGAGGTATGTCAGGCACGGCGTCGCCTGTGATGCCGGAGAGCGTCTGCAAGGCGATCCCCACCGGGTCGTGCAACGCTGAGAAGAAATCATCAGGAGGGGAGATACCAAGAAAGTGCTCAAGCACCAGTATAGCGCCCAGCCTGCGGTTATCGGTGCCACGACGATCAGAGCCAGCCCGCATCAGCGCCTGCACAACCTGGGGGCGTTGTGGGTAGAGGGAGAGTACGCGGCCCAGGGCATCGAGCTTGTGAGGGTCTGCGGCATCAAGGTGGCGCACAATCGCTGCCAGCAAGGGCGGACCCATGCCGAGGAGCTCCGCCAGGCGCAAAGGGTACTGGGGGGACGCAGGACTCGTGGTGAGGACCAGGTCTAGCGCCTGCTCGGCTGCCTGGTGCCCTTGTAGATCAATGACTTTGGCTGGCCGCGAGGCGTGTTCGCTGCCGTTCGGCACAACAGACCCCTGTATAAGAAAGATGCGGCGTAGTAAGGTTTATACGCCGCGTAAGGCTATGTCAGCCCGCTCAGCTGCACGTAGACGGGACCAGTTAATAGTACGTTACTTGTACAGCCCCGTCAAGTGGTACCAGGTGGGGAACTGGGTGAGCGCCCAGATGATGAACGCGATGGCTACCAGAAGCACCCCGTCTATGAGCCATGAGAGTGCAGAACGACGGGAGAGTGCGCCCACGTGGGCCTGTTCCATGGAGGGATAATTGATCTCCTGGTCCTTCTGGTGTAGCATCTGCTTCTCGGCTGCTGCTCTTTCCTGGGGGCTTACAGCAATGCCAAGCACCATCCTATCTACGGGGTTGCCGCAGTGGGGGCAAGGGTCGAGCTGCCCTGTGCGGGCGTCACTCGCGTCAACAAGCTCATGGCAGTGGGGGCAGTTGACAAAGAAGTTGAAGCGGCACTGCGGGCAGGCTAAGGAAGTGTCAGGCACTTGCTCATGGCAGTGGGGGCACTCGATGTTGGCTATCTCCCTGGGGGCAGAGTGTGCGCCATTGTCGTAGCTGTTATCGCCTGGGGGTTCGAGATACGATGGCAGACCGGTAGAAGAGGAGGGCGGCGAAGCTATAGAGTTGTTTGAGGAGTTGAGATACCAGGGCTGTGCGGGATTACCGACGCTGTGCTCGCCTGGAAGCTCATCGGGCGACGGCAGTTGAGCCGAAGCGTAAGGTCCCATCGGCCCCAGGTCTGGACTGTTGACAGGCATATCCGGGTAAACCGACCCGTTGTTGTTTACGCCCTGTGCTTCATCATGGTAAGAGTTAGCGTTGTTGAAGAAGTTATCGCCGAATATGCCGGGCGCTGGCTGCACATCCTGGGCAGGGGCATACTCCTGTGGGGCGCTCTCGATGGGGGGGTTGAGGTGCTTGCGCACCCAGTCGGGGAGTTCAGCGCCCTCCGCACCGACGACCTGGGCGTTGGACCCCGTTCTAAGATGGCTGTTGTCATCGAAGGTAAAAGGCTCGAAACGGAAGTTAGCACTGCCCTCGTCGGGCAGATGACCGCCGGGCTGAACCTGGTTGTTATAGTGTTCCGCATCAGCATTAGGCATTGAGCCGTTGGCCCATATCTCCGTCATGCCGTCGCCATTCTGCGGTTGCGCCTCAGCAGGAATACTCAAGTCAGCGCTCGATGAGACCAAAGGCAGCCACTCCGGTACGCCAAAGAGCAGATCGTTCTGCTCTGGTTGCTCTGGGTTTGCCGCCGAGCCGATGGCGGCCCAAGTATTGGGTTGATGATCGGCTGGACCAAAGCGCAGGTTGTCGGCTTGATGAGCGCCGGTTTCAGGAGCCTCCGCCTGGTCCGTTTGCATCCAGGCAGGGAGGGGCGCGGGCCCGGGGCCATTTGACGCGAGGGCAGCCTCGTTGCCGGAGGGCCAGGGTGGGTTTGGTATTGCATCGCCGTAAGCAGACGGGTCAGAGGCAAGTGGGGCGGTATGTTCGGCCTGTGGTGGCTCAGCAGCTTCAGGGGCAAAGCGTGGTATGCCGCCGGTTCCCTGTCTAATCTGCTCCAACGCTTTGAGGGCGTGCGCATTAGCAGGGTTTATGACAAGGACATTTTCCAGGCAGATCTGACGCTCGTGCGGCTCGGAGACGACCTCACTCAACCAGAGCCACGCCTCTTCGATCTGCGGGTCAACTTCTACGACCTGGGAGAGCAGGTCACGCGCCGCCGGTTTATCTCCGCGCTCTGCTGCGGCGATGCCCTCTTGTAGCAAGCGCACAACCTCACTATCAGCAATACTCGCCATGTCTGTTGTCATTAATACGTCCCCCTTTGTCTCTCAGCAGTCAGCAGCCGCGTTAGATAGGCGCGCTGCACGATGCCTTTATCCTGGGTCGTGCCCTTACAACTCGGTTTCGGTTAGCCTGAGCCGGCGCGGGTGTACCCTGCACTTTTCGGCTTTGATAATTGACGCTATTGTATCAACGGTCTCGTCTAGCTTGTTGTGGTAGTTGACCACAACGTAATCAAAATCACTGAGGGAGTGCATCTCCAACCTCGACAGTGCGAAGCGCCTGGCAAGTTCCTGTGGGTCCTCAGTTTTGCGATAATATAGCCGCCTGGCAAGCTCCGCCATGCTGGGAGGAGCAAGAAATATAAAGAGGGCGTTCGGCTCTATTTTGCGTATGGTGGCAGCGCCCTGCACATCAGGTTTCAGAATGACATCCTCGCCCGCTCGTAACGGCTCGATCACCTGGCTGAGTGGTACGCCGTAGTAGTTATCGTACACCTGGGCATGTTCCAGCAATTGGTTGTTCAATAGCATCTGCTCATAGTCAGGCTTGGACAGGAAGAAATAATCTCGGCCATGTACCTCTCCCTCCCGAATGGCCCTGGTAGTAACCGTCACCACGTAGTGGAAGGGCACCCCACGCGCTCGCATACGCTCAAGAACTTTGTCCTTGCCAACGCCCGAAGGCCCTGTAAGGACGACCAGCAGCGGAGGCGCAGGCCGCGTCACATAGTCAGCAATCTCAGGTACAGGCCCGTCGGCGCCTACCATTGCATCGAGGGTGCTCAATATGTCGCTTGCGCCTAGAGGGCGCTGCACACCACCGGTGCCCGCAAGGTTGCCCTGGTCTAGCTGATCGCCTGCCATTCCTAAGGGCTGCTCGTCCTCGTCACTCACCTGCCGCTGTCTCCAACCCGCCTCCATCCTCTACTGGCTCCTCGACCCGTCCTGTGTTATACTGGTGTTATTCCCCCTTCTTCTTAGCTGTTATTATGCCTTTTGACGCCCTCACAATCGCCGCTATTCGGCAAGAACTGGAGCGGACTCTCCTCGGTGGCCGGGTACAGAACGTTATAATGCCCGGACCGCTCACTATCAGCCTTGAGATATACCGCGCCGGAAGCGGTAGAAATCAGCTGCTGATGTCGGCGCACCCACAAAACGCCCGCGTCCAACTCACTCCTACTCCGTCGAGCAGAGATCCGGAGCAGCACCCACCTTTGCTGCTGCTGCTCCGAAAGTTCGTGAGAGGCGGCACCCTTTACGCTTTGTCGCAGCCTGCCCGCGAGCGTGTACTTACGGCTAGTATAGCCAAAAGAATTGACCCTGACAAGCACCAAGAGTACCATTTTGAGGGGGACTTTAGGGATAGAGGCGGCAGTGAAGAGGCCGAGCCGGAGGATAGTGACGCGCCGGTCACGACTGTTGAGCTCGTGATTGAGGTCATGGGACGGCTCAGCAACATCGTGCTGGTGGCCGCTGACGGCACAATTATGGACAGCATCAAGAGGATACCACCCTCGATCAACAGAGTGCGCACAACGCTGCCCCACCAGCCCTATATTGCGCCGCCTCCGCAGGCAAAGCGCGACCCTTTGGGGGCAACAATCAACGTTTTATCTGTGGCGCTTTCAGAGGCAGCACAGGGCGATGCAGGGGCAGCCGTCTGGAAGGGGTTGGTAAGCGGGTTTGCAGGCGTAAGCCCGACGCTGGCCCGCGAGGTCGTCTGGCGTGCATTTGGCGATGCCAAGCTGCCAGTTCAGAGCGTCGCCCGCGATCCTGCCGCGCTCGCAAGGTTATTAGAGCAGATGCGTGCTATATTTACCCTTGAAGAGTCGGGGAGTTGGGAGCCAACAGTGGCATGGCGGGAGGAAGCTGGGGGCGTGAGGCGCGCGCTGGACTTCGCCCCTTACCGGCTCACCCATCTCGCAAAGGAAGGGTGCAAGCTCGAAGTGCATGACAGCATATCCCAGGCGGCCAGCGAATATTTCGCGGCGGCAGGGCAGCTAGGAGGGCACAGCGCGCTGCGGGCACATGTGCATGCCGAGCTTGAAGAGATAAGGCGCAGAGATGAAAGAAAGCTCTCCTCTCTGCGCGACGAGCTGCAACGCTCACAGGCGCTGGAAGAAATCAGGCGCAGGGGCGAGGCTATCTTGTCGTATATGCACACTCTCAAGCCGGGAGAACACCGCCTCGCGGTGCCGGATGAAAAGCTGATTATCGAGCTTGACCCCGGCCTCTCACCTGTTGAGAACGCCCAGGCGCTGTTCAGGGAGTACCGCAAGGCTCAATCAGCGCAGGCTAGCCTTCCAGAAAAGGTTGCGGAAGCCGAAATGCGCGTTGAATATCTTGATGAGCTAGCCACAAGCCTTGATTTGGCGAGCAGCTACGACGAAATCCGGGCTGTGCAAGGCGAAGTGCGGCTGGCGAAGAGACCTACAGGCCGCTCCGCGACTGAGGAGCAAGAAGGCAAGCAACGCGGCTCAAAAGGCAAGGTGCGCAAGACTCAGGAGAAAAGGCCACAGCCTCTCCGGTTGCAAACGCAGCAGGGAGCGCAGATGCTGGTCGGTCGCACGGCGAGCCAGAACGATGTCGCCACCTTTCGACTTGCCGCGCCCGAAGACCTCTGGTTTCATGCGCGTGGCGTGCCCGGCTCGCACGTTATTCTACGCATAGGGGAGGGGATAACCCCAAAGGACATAGAGGAGGCCGCCACTGTAGCTGCCGCCCACAGCCGGGCGCGCAATGAAGCCCAGGTAGATGTGCTCTACACCGAAAAGAAGTACGTGCGCAAGGTGCCGAACTCGCCTCCAGGCTTTGTAACATACAAGCATGAGCAGGTCATAAGGGTAGCTCCGTAACGTAGGGGATTAAACTTCCGACGAGGGCGCTACTAATCCTCTGACAATGCCTGTTACCCCGGTTGAGCCACTTCCTTCGGTTTGCGTACGCCTATGCGGGCGAAGATAATGCCCAGCTCGTAGAGGAGAATAATTGGTATGGCTACGATGGTCTGGTTTATCGGGTCGGGGGTGGGGGTGATTATAGCCGCGATCACGAAGGCTAGCACATAAGCCCAGCGGCGAAACTTACTGAGGCGCTTCGGCGTGGCGACGCCCAGCTTGGAGAGGATGAATATTATGATGGGAGTCTCGAAGGCGATGCCCACCGCCATCAAGAAGCGGGTAACGAAGCTGAGATATTCAGATATGGTAGGTGTAATCTTGACAAGCCCGCCGCCGAAGCCGAGTAAGAAGTTGAGCGCGCTTGGCAGCACGATAAAATAGCAGAATAGGACGCCCAGTGCGAAGAAGCCGGTGACCGCAGGCAAACTTACCAATATCCATCGTCGCTCGGTCCGAGTGAGACCGGGCGCGAGGAAGCGGAAGAGTTGGTATACAAGAATAGGCATTGAGAACGCAATGCCGGTAATAAAGGCCACCTTGATGAAAGCGACGAAGGTCTCCGTCGGCGTAGTAGCGATAAGCTCATGGCCTTGAGCAAGTCGTCGTAGCAGACCTACTTCCTGCTCTGCGAAGGTGAAGCTTATGACAGTTGCCACTATTATGGCGAGCACAGCCTTGACAAGCCTGTCGCGAAGCTCGCGCAGGTGTTCCATCAAAGGGAGTTCAACGTCGCGGCTCCCATCAGGGCGTATCGCACCGGTGGGACGCGGCGGCTTTTTACGCCTGAGAGGAAAGCCCAGCTTTGGATGTGTTGTGGTGCTCATCGTGAAAGTATTGTTTTGTGGGCCACATGGCTCTCATCTGACCGATTATCCGGCCCACATGAATATAAACGCGGTAGAGCCATTATAGGATCTACCGCGTGAGCTTTCAAGCTCTACTTTGCGTGTAACTGTTCAGAGTTGGGGTGGAGCAATCTTCCTGGGGTAGCTGTGGAGGCGTACCCTTACGCACCCTCACCCGCCCCCAACGCACCCTCACCCCATGCCCCTCTCCCATGAAGGGAGAGGGGGCTTTCTTCATGCTGAGTATCGGGGCTATGCCGGGCCCCCAAGCCCTATATCTTAACAGTTACCTTTGTGTAATGTAAGAGAGACGACCGATGCAAAATGTCGGTGTGCGGTCCCCGCGTCAGGCCCCTACATACTCATCTATGTAGCCGCTGATCCGGTCCACAGCCTCACCAACAGTTGAGATGTTTGCGTCTTCTTCAGGGATTTTCATCTCGCCAAAAGGCTCAAAAACATCCTCGATGGTCATCAGCAATTCAACCATATCCAGGGAGTCAGCACCGAGATCGGAGAAGGAGGTCTCAACGGTGACTTTGCTCTTGTCAACCTTCAGCAGGTCACTGACCATATTTTGTACTAGGAGCGTGACGAGGCCACGAGTATCCTTGCCCTCAGTCTCTGATGCCTCTACCTGGTACTTGTCCTGGGCGATCTTGGCAAGAACAGTATCAACAAGAGCGCGCGAATCCATCGTCTCGGCTTGTGTGGCGTCCACCCCATATTGCTGAGATGCCACCTGCCTCAGGTGTTCCGTAGCATTTGCCGCCATATTTTTCTCTCCTTCCCCAACTTTGGGCTTATGTATTTTCCGCCAGGTATTCTACCAGTTGCCTTACGGTTGCCAGGTCAGCTATATCTGCGTCGTCGATCTGGATAGCGAACTCCTCTTCAAGAAGGGGTATCACTTCCTCACGAAACTCCAGCGTATCTGCGTTGAGGTCTTCATAGACATCAGTATCAAGAGTGATCTCGTCTTCGTCAGCGCCCAGGCTCTCGGCGAGTATAGGGCGTATTCTTGCGTATATTTCCCTTCTGAGCGAAGCCATAGAGCGTTTGCCTCTCTAGTCAGGTAGCTCTTCTGCACGTGAGCCTTTACCAGGAGCCTTGCGCCCGTGGGATGTTTCTTCGGCAGCGACTGTGCCCAGCACCCCATTGATAAAGCGGCTGGAGCTATCGCTGCCAAACCGCTTCCCAAGCTCTACAGCCTCATTTATGGCTGCTTTTAGAGGCACCTTATTATCAAATAGAATCTCGAAAATTGCAAGCCTGAGAATATTCTTGTCCACAGGCGACATCTGGTCCAGAGGCCAGTTTGGAGCTGACTTTATTATGATCTCATCCAATTTTTCACGATGCGCCAGCACTCCCACCACGAGCGACCTGGCGAACTCGCGACCACCTGGCTCCATAGGGTTGGCCGAGTTGTTCTCAGAGACAGGCTCAGTGAGGTTGCGAGTCAGCACCTCCGACGGGGGGTGCGCGGTGCTATCAAGTTCATATAAGGTTTGTAAGGCAGTGATACGGGCCTGCCGCCGCGCTGGTGATGCCATAGTCCGTGCTACGTAAGGTGTATTTCGCAAGGGTCAGGGATGCAGCATCCATCTTCCTGACCCTTACGCAATAGACATCACGCAGTAACCTTAGTCCCTCACGTCTTCTATATATACATTCACCTGATCGGCTGGCATGCCCACCATCTGGTTCAGGGACTCGCGCACACGCCGTTGAACATTGCGTCCCAGAGTCTTCAGATTTGTGTCAGCTTCTGCCACGATATAAACGTCAGCACCTATGGTTCCGTTACGCACTTGCAGGATAACGCCGGGAGCGCTTCCCATGTTAGTGCGTGGCAGGACCCTTCCGGGGGGGCGAGAGACCGCGCTCATATCGCGCACGCCGCGCACCGAACGGGCTGTGAGGCTCACAATTGTGGCGAGGACGCTTGGAGCTATGCGAACTGTGCCTAGTTTAGTTTCCTGCATCGTCTATCTCCACAGCGCGTTTTTACAATGCTGCTTTACCGTTGAGGCTAATGCCTTTAGCCTTGCTCACTACTACAGGAGCCGCGGCCACGTGGGCAGCCTGCCACTCAGGCACCAACCCTGTGTGTACATCGCCTGCCACAAAGCTAGGGTCTTCCATGATCTCCTGGTGGAACTGTATAGTCGTCGGTAGCCCGATAACGATGAATTCGCTCAAGGCGCGCTTCATACGCGCAATTGCTTCGGTGCGAGTCGCGCCCCAGGTCATGAGCTTGCTGAGCAAAGAGTCGTAGTTGGAAGGGGCCGTATAACCGGAGTAGAGGTGCGAATCGACCCTGACGCCAGGCCCGCCTGGGGGGAGATATAGCTCTACAGGTCCGCCCGCAGGCATAAATGCGCGTGCTACATCCTCGGCGTTAATGCGGCACTCGATAGCGTGCCCGCTGATTTTAACGTCTTTCTGGCCGAAGGTCAACCGCTCGCCCGCAGCAGTCCTGATCTGCCATTTTACCAGATCAATACCCGTCACCAGCTCGGTGACGCCATGCTCAACCTGAATGCGTGTGTTCATCTCAATAAAGTAGAAGTTGCCGCTCTGGTCGAGCAAGAACTCAAAGGTGCCTACGGTGCTGTAATCTATATATTTAGCACCGAGCACAGCAGCCGCGCCGAGCTTATCTGCTAATCTGTCTGAGATCGAAGGGGCAGGGGCTTCCTCAAGTATCTTCTGGTGGCGGCGTTGGAGTGAGCAATCACGCGTGCCGAGGTGCAGCACATTACCATGCTGATCGGCCAGCACCTGTACCTCGATATGGCGGGGCTGGATGAGATAACGCTCAAGGTAAAGATCAGCGTTGCCGAAGGCGAGCGATGCTTCTGTGCGGGCAACGTTGTAAGCCTCTGTAAGCTCATCGGGCGAGGCCACTACGCGCATACCGCGCCCGCCACCGCCGCCTGCCGCTTTGATGAGAAGTGGATAGCCTATCTCCTCGGCTGCTGTGCGGGCCTCTTCCGCGTTGAGGAGCGCACTTTCGGTGCCCGGCACAATCGGCA
>JADEYI010002068.1_pt1 | contig 11438 bp, 5 predicted proteins | sample 8542331 | NCBI WGS metagenome assembly JADEYI01 (sample SAMN16510988, study PRJNA670497) | mine drainage metagenome | isolation source: biofilm near Copperflume 1 | place: Germany: Marsberg coppermine Kilianstollen | collected 2018-02 | reverse complement strand
CAGTTTGGGTTGGTATCTGGGTGCTTGTGTTTGTCGGCGCAAGGGTAGGTGTGGCCGTGCGTGTAGGTGTAGCGCTGGGCATGTCTGTGGGCGTAGGGGTGGCCGTGCCTGCTGAAATGGGCGTACGGGTGTTTGTCGGGGTAGGTGGGGTGCCTGTAGCTGTGGGGGCTTGCGATTTGGGTGTACGGGTCGGGCGCGGGCCTATATCATAAAAGCTCTGGGAACTGCACCCTCGCGGCGTGCCATCCCAGTATCCGGCGAAGTAGTCGAGTATATTAGCTGTGAACTGCTCAATGCGATGGTCCGCGTCATTCGACACGGCGTAAGGCTCGAACACCTGGTTCGCATAGGAGTGGTCAATCAACCCCCAGGACCAATGGATGGAGCCTGCGGCCAAGACTTTAGCGCCACTCTGCGCTGTATACATAGTGGAGTTCTGAGGATATGGCAGCCCATCGCTGCCAATGACTGTACCCGACGCTATGATATTGATGCCCGGAGGTGTATATCCATTATCATGCACGGCATCCCATTCTTCCCCAACTATATTATTAACCACGTCGCCCGCTTGCAACCCTGTGCAGTCAAAATACCAGCTCTGAGGAGATGCCGAAGGCACCCAGGGGGCGTTATAGAGCGCGTCGTCATACCAGGACTCGTAGCCGACACCGAGCATAATGTTCTCAGGCCTGTTCAGAAGAGGGTCATCGAACGACACAGTCACCCCAGGTGGGGTATGGACGGGGTCCAGGTCAGCGTCTTTGTAACAAATTATGATCCGATCCGCCCCCACCGGAGAGTCTGCCATGCGTACATTCCAGTACGATTCATTACCCGATAGGAATGCTATGTTCACACCGGCGCTGAGGGCATTTTCCACGTTGTCACGTTCAGCCCAACTCCAGTATTCGTCGTGGCCCGTATCCACGTAGACACGGTGGCCCAGCAAAATAGAGGGGTTCAGGATGCGGTCCACGTCGCTTATATAAGTAACATCGTAACCGGAGGCCTCAAGCCAGCGCACCATCTCAATGTCGTGTACAAATAGACTGCCGGTGCCCGCGCCGGTTTTATAGGGGCGATCAAAAGAGACCTGGTAAGCGCGTGTGCGCCCGTTGTTACCGGAGTATGGCACCCCTTCGCAGTTCCGATTTCCATTGCGCGGAAGCGATTCGTAAAGAGACTCACACCCGTAGGTGTTATATGCTTCGTTGGTTTTAGAAGATTCCGATACTATAAAGTCGGCGTTATAAGAGTCGTTGCGGACGGTGAAGTAGACAAAAGTGCGATAGCCGTTGTTAGAATCTATGCGCAGCAAATATATACCTGAGATCCATGCGGGGTCTGTATTTATCGCAAAGGCGGCAGCCCAGGGGCATCTTACAAGGCCTGTTGGCGCATCTCGCGTGCAAGCAGGCTGAGGTGATGTCGGAATGTCAGAGTAGGTGGCGTAAAGACGTGCGCCGTGGTTCTGGTAGTAGCCCAGGCGGTAGAGGCGTGCAGAGAGAGAAGAGCCTGTGGAGGCGACGTATATGGAAATGGCGCTTCCCGCGTTGACACTCACTGCCCCCGGGTATGCAGCTAGGGAAGTGACGTTATAGTAGCCAATACTGGCCCACTCATCTGTGCCGGTTATTGCGTTTTCTGCTGCAATGCGCGAGGAATTGGGCGTACGCACGGCCCCCTGACCTGGCGGGTTGGCCGCGCCGCGCGCTCCGCTCGGTTGCAAGTAAAGAGCCGCAAGTACTGCAATTGTAGCAAGAGTTATGAGTAAAATACCCACTCTGAAGCGTTTTAACACGGATTTTTCTACCGATTATTGAGGTTAGCTTAGATAATATTACATGAAATATCCTCTGTAGTCTACCTCAATCTCATATGTAAGTGTTCAGGACAAAGGTATTGCGCAAAGGCTATGCACCCCAACCCCTTCTCCAACAAGAGGAGATGGACCTATTAAGGGTGTTATGCGGGTGTCGCCCGCCTGCGTGTTAGGAGCTATATCTGCATCACTATCCTGAACATTTACTTATCCACCGCCTTTGGTCGCCTTCGTGCCAGTATGGTACAATGGTTCTCTATGGCGCTCTATTCGGGGCGCAAGATTGACATTGGAGGAGGCCAAAGAAACTATGGTATACGCCCCTCAGAACCCCCTGATTGTGCAGAGCGACCGCTCGCTGCTCCTTGAAGTAGACAACCCGCTATACGTAGCCGCACGCGACGACCTTGCCCTCTTCGCCGAGCTTGAAAAAAGCCCTGAGCATATACATACCTATCGTATCACCCCTCTCTCGCTCTGGAACGCCGCTTCCGCAGGGGTAGGAGCAAGCGAAGTGCTCGGCGCTCTGGAGCGCTACAGCAAGTTCGACCTGCCGGGCAACGTCCTTACTGACATCAAGGACTATATCTCCCGCTTTGGGCGCGTCAAGCTGATCAAAGGCGGCGCGGGCGAGTTGCTCCTCACCTCCGAGGACCCCATGCTCATCGCTGAGATAGCACGCAACAAGCGAATCCAACCCACTGTGCTGGGGCAACCCAACCGTAACACGCTACAAATAGCCCCTAGCATGCGCGGGCACATCAAACAGGCGCTCGTCCTCTTTGGCTACCCGGCGGAAGACCTGGCGGGCTACACCGAAGGTGACTCGCTGCCTATCACTCTCAGGAAGGAAACGAGCAGCGATAACGCGCGGTTTGCCTTGCGCCCATACCAGATGAACGCTATAGGCTCCTTCTGGGCGGGGGGCACTGTGCACGGAGGCAGCGGCGTGGTGGTGCTGCCCTGTGGCGCAGGCAAGACGCTCGTCGGCATGGGCGTGATGTCGCAGGCGCGTACCCACACCCTTATTCTTGCACCTTCTACAATCGCCGTGCGACAGTGGATATCCGAGATACTCGATAAGACCACCCTCACAGCGGAGGAGGTCGGCGAGTATAGCGGCGAGAAGAAAGAGATCAAGCCTGTCACTGTCACCACCTACCAGATACTCACTTACCGCCCGTCGGTGTCAACTGTCAACGCGGATACAGGAGAGATAGGCGAGTTCCCTCACTTCGATCTCTTTACCAAGCACAACTGGGGCTTGATCATATATGACGAAGTGCACCTGCTTCCTGCTCCTGTCTTTCGAGTGACTGCCGAGATCCAGGCTCGCAGGCGGCTCGGCCTCACCGCGACGCTGGTGAGAGAGGATGGCCGCGAGACAGATGTCTTCTCGCTGATCGGCCCTAAAAAGTATGACGTGCCCTGGAAGGAGCTTGAGAAGCAGGGCTGGATCGCCACCGCCCAATGCACTGAGATCCGCATGCCTCTCACCCCCGAAGAGCGAATGGAATACACGCTGGTAGACGACAACCGCATCAAGTATCGCATAGCCGCCGAGAATCCGCTCAAAATGGACGTTACGGAGGCCCTGCTGCAGAGACACAATACAGATAGCGTACTTGTTATAGGGCAGTATATAGAGCAGCTAAAGACCATCGCCCAACGCTTTAACACCCCACTCGTGACGGGCAAAACGCCTAACGCCGAGCGCAACCACCTCTACACCGACTTCCGCACAGGCAATCTGAAGGTGCTGGTGGTGAGTAAGGTTGCCAACTTCGCTATAGACTTACCGGACGCCAATGTAGCGATCCAGGTGTCCGGCACCTTCGGCTCCCGGCAGGAGGAAGCACAACGCCTGGGCCGCATCTTGCGCCCCAAGAAAGACGGCTCTATAGCCAATTTCTACACCCTTGTGACTCATGACACTAAGGATCAGGACTTTTCTACCAACCGGCAACTCTTCCTTACTGAGCAGGGGTACGGGTATAATATCGTTGACGCGGCGACAATAGTGCCTGATCTGCCCGCTCGTCTCGCTGCTATGCAAGCTGACTTCGACCGGAAGAAGCTTTCAGATGACTTCAGCATGGAGAGCTTGATAGAGCAAGCTCGAAACAGGGGCAAGGGGGGCGTCGAAGAAGAAAGCGGCGATAGCAAGCCCAAAGGCAGGAAGCGCAAAGCAGACAAAGAAAGCGTAGATGAGCCGGTATCCACCGACGCCGTGGAGAGTGATGTAGCAGCCGGGGCTGAAGACCAGCAGCAAGAGCGGCGCAGAGGTCGTCCACCAAAACAGAAGCAAGGGCGAGAGCATCTGAGGCTTGTGAAGTGATCAGGGGTCAGAGGCCAGAGGCTAGGGGTTAGCAGATTGGGGCATGCCGGTTTAGTTGGTTAGAGAGCCGCCAATCCCTAAACCGCCGCCAAGAGGGAAAATGCCTGTAGTAGCTGTCATAGGTTGCCAGTGGGGTGATGAAGGCAAGGGCAAGGTTGTAGACCTGCTGAGCGAGCAGGCGCAAGTGGTGGCGCGCTGCAACGGTGGCACCAACGCCGGGCACACGATTGTCAACGAGCGCGGCACCTTCCGGCTCAGTCTTGTCCCTTCGGGTATATTCAACCCCCAGGCGGTCTCGGTCATCGGTAACGGAGTGGTGGTTGATCCTGCCGTGCTCCTGGAGGAGATCAGCCAGCTTGAGGCTACCGGGGTAGACATGTCGCGCCTGCTAGTAAGCGATAGAGCACACGTTATAATGCCCTACCACAAGCTCTTCGATGGCCTGGAGGAGGATGCGCGAGCGCAGACAGGCATCGGCAACCTGGGCACCACGCGCCGGGGAGTGGGCCCCGCCTACGTAGACCGCACAGCACGCACAGGTATACGCATGGGCGAGCTGCTTTACGAGGAGTCACTTCTCACCAAGCTCTCGGCGATTATACCCGCCAAAAACGCTATCCTCACCAAAGTGTACGGGGCCAAACCACTCCAACTGCACGAGACGTATTTACGCCTGGTGGAGTGGGGCCAGCGCCTGCGTAAGCACATTATGCCCACAGAGCTTGTGATTACTCGCGCCCTGTCGGAAAACCGCTCCATATTACTCGAAGGGGCGCAAGCTGCTCTGCTCGACCTCGACTTCGGCACCTACCCGTATGTAACCTCCAGCAACCCCACCGCCGCAGGCTTGTGCATCGGCTCAGGTATGCCGCCTAACAGGTTGAGCGCCGTATTGGGGGTATATAAGGCGTACCAGACTCGCGTTGGCGCAGGCCCTTTCCCCACAGAAATCACCGGACAAGTGGCTGATTTCCTGCGAGACCAGGGAGGCGCCGGGCACGGCGAGTATGGAACCGTGACGGGCCGCCCCCGGCGCGTCGGTTGGTTTGATGCGGTGGCGGGACGATATGTCGCGCAATTGAACGGGCTGACCGGCGTGGCTATCACGAGGCTGGACGCGCTCGATAACTTCAGCAAGATTGCTATCTGCACAGCCTATAAGGTACACGACGCTCACCTGAGCCACATCCCTGCCGACTTATCAGAGCTTGACACAGTTGAGCCGCAATACGAGGAGCACCCTGGCTGGCAGATGGATACATCAAAGGCGCGTAGCTGGGCGGACCTGCCGGAGAATGCGCGCCTCTATATCGAGCGTATCTCCCAACTCTTGCAAACCCCCATCGCCATGATCTCGGTAGGCCCCCACCGCGAGCAAACAATCATGGCACGCAACCCTTTCAATACTCTGCCCCAACAAGTGGGCCGGTTAGTGCAATCTCTGGGGAGCTAGTCATCTTACCATTGTGGTAGTCGAATACCCATCCCCTAAAACCCTTGCACCGGCACCCCAAGCGATAAAAGCTCGTCTGTAGGCTCGCGTGTCAACAGGGCGTTGAGGCCCTCAAGTGGGGGCTTGCCTTCGAACATGATAGCGTAAAGTTGCTCAGTGATAGGCATTTCGATCTCATAGCGAGCCGCAAGCTCACGAGCCGCAACAGTTGTGGAGACACCCTCGGCTATCTGTCCGCCCAGTCCTCCTCGGATTTCTTCCAGCGTTTTGCCTTTTGCAAGCTCCTGACCCATGAAACGGTTACGAGAGAGCGGCGAGGCGCAGGTCGCTATAAGGTCGCCCAGGCCTGCAAGCCCAGCGAAAGTAAATAGGGAAGCGCCTGCTGCCATACCGAGCCGCGCTATCTCGGCAAGGCCACGCGTGGTTAGGGCCGCCTTAGAGGAGTCGCCTGCCTGCATACCGTCGGCCATGCCTGCGGCAAGAGCGATTATGTTCTTGAGCGCGCCGCCCAACTCCACCCCTACAACATCAGGGTTCGTATAGACCCTGAAACGTCCGCCTGTAAGCAGTTCCTGGGCGCGGCGTGCAACGGCAAGATCGGTAGCTCCGATCACGGTGGTGGCCGGCCTGCCCGCCACTATCTCCCTGGCGAGGTTAGGGCCGGATAGGGCGGCAAGCCGCTCACGATAACTATCACCCAGCTCTGCGGCTATTACTTCGGTCATACGGAGTTGGGTGCCCAGTTCTAAGCCTTTGGCGGCGCTCACGATAATAGCATCACTCCCTGCGATGTGAGGCTTGAGGCTACGTATATTGGCCCGCATCGCCTGGGAAGGGACTACCATAAGGAGCAGGTCGCAATCGTGCAGAGCCGTATCAGGGTCGGCTGTAGGCGTGAGATTCGATGGAAACAGGAAACCGTGCATGAAACGCCGGTTCTCTCGAGTAGCCGATAGGAGAGAGGCTTCTTCTTCAGTGCGCGCCAGCAAGTATGTGTCAAGGCCCTGTCTGGCAGCAAGTATCGCCAGAGTAGTGCCCCAGCTACCTGTGCCCACCACAGTTACGCGCCCGCTACGCCGTGCCTCAGCCACGACTTTACCTCCATAAGAACCAGGGACCGGGGATTAATAGTTGTCGTCAGCCCCATCATTGGGCCAGGCACGCCATTATATCATAGCGCCGCGTGATATAATGGCGTGCCTGGGCATCCTCTAAATTGCTGGATACTGAGCCAAAAAGATTGAGGGAGATGGGCAATGCCTCCACGCAGCGATGAGACTGTGCTGATATATAATGCGCGCATTTATACGATGGACCATGACCTGCCGCACGCCCAAGCTATGGCTGTGCGCGATGGGCGTATCATCGCGGTGGGGAGCGCGGAGGAGGTAGAGCAGATAGGTGGCCTGCTCCGCCGGATAGATGCTGAAGGCGATGCAATAATACCGGGGCTGGTAGATGCCCATATTCATCTGCTGACCTATGCTCGGAGCCTGAACAAAGTGAAGCTCGATGGCGTGCAATCGAAGAAGGAGGCATTAGCACGCGTGGCTGAAAAAGCGCACGAGACACAGGCGGGGCGGTGGGTGCTGGGCGGTGGCTGGAACAACAATCTCTGGACACCAAACGACTACCCTACAAAGCACGACCTCGACATGGTAGCGCCCAACAACCCTGTTTACCTTGACCGCAAAGACTTGCATAGCTGCTGGGTGAACAGTATCGCCTTGCAACTGGCAGGTGTCACCCGCGACACGCCCAATCCGTCGGGCGCTGCTATAGGCCGCGATGAAGCGGGCGAGCCGAACGGTATGCTTTTCGAGAGCGCGACCCAACTCGTGCGTAGCATCATAGACGAAGAGCCAGAAGACGCGACGCAGGCATTGCGGCGCGGCTGTGGGGCGCTAGCAAGGCTGGGCCTGACTGGATTCCATGACTGCGAAGGGCCGGACGCCTTCTCTGCGTTGCAGGAGCTGGACGCTCTTGGCGAGCTGCCACTACGAGCGATCATCCTGCTCGCCTATAACAAATTAGATGAGGCTATAGCTGTTGGGTTGAAAACGGGCTTTGGGTCGGACCGTCTGCGAGTGGGACCGGTGAAGATATTCAGTGATGGCTCGCTTGGCTCGATGACCGCCGAGATGCTGCAACCGTACGAAGGGCACCCTGAGAGGATGGGTATCGGCACAATCGGCCAGGATGAGATGGAAAAAGCTATCATGCGAGCGGCTGCGGCGGGAATACCATCTGCTGTGCATGCCATAGGCGACGCCGCCGGCAGGCGGGTGCTCGATGCTTTCCAAAAGGCGCGAGAGGTAGAGAAGCCCCGCCGCATGGAAGGGGCGCTTGTCCATCGCATCGAGCACGCGCAGCTGCTACACCCTGACGATATACCACGTTTCGCGGCGCTAGGCGTGGTAGCCTCAATGCAGCCAATCCATGCCACGTCTGATATGCCGGTTGCCGACAGTCTATGGGGGGAGCGTGCTCGATATGGCTACGCCTGGAGAAGTTTGATCGCGTCGGGTGCGCTGCTGGCCTTCGGCTCGGATGCGCCCGTGGAGACGCCAAACCCTTTCGCAGGCATACACGCGGCAGTAACACGACAGGATGCTCAAAGCAGCCCCGAAGGCGGTTGGTACCCGCAGGAGCGGCTAACGGTGGAAGAAGCGGTGCGCGCCTATACAGAGGGCGCGACGCGGGCAGCGCCCTATCTGCCCGGCGTCACAGGCACGCTATCTCCCGGCTCGGTTGCCGATTTTCTCCTGCTCGACCGGGACATCTTCGAGATAGACCCGGCGCAGATTAGAGAGGCGAAGCCTCTCGCCACCCTGGTGGGAGGTAAGGCAGTTTACGATCCACAAGGTCTTTTCTCGCTTGAGTAGCTACGTAAACGCTAACTCAGCTTTACGGGATTGCAGGCTACCCACCACCGGCGACTGGCGAGGCGGTAAACCCTGTACATTTATCACTAAAATCGCATGAGGCTTTTATGCCCTTGATGCCTTTACCGCCGTCCGCAACAGCTAACCTACTATGTCTTCTGCGCCATCCACACCCAGTACGTTGCCGGTTACCCAATCAGCAGCATTACCGGGCCTGGCGAGAAGGGCGATAAAGTGCGCGATGTCCTCCGGGGTGGTGAGCCGCCCTGAGGGGTTGCGGGCAAGCGCGCCTTCAATTAGCAACTCGTTGCCCGGGATGCGCCGCAGAGCGGGGGTATCAGTGACGCCTGCGCGGATTGCGTTGGCAGTCACGCCGCGTGGCGCTAACTCATAAGCTAGCTGGCGAATGTGCGATTCGAGGGCGGCCTTGGCAGCAGATACCGCCCCATAGTTGGGGACGATGCGCTGCGAGCCTGCCGAGGTCATAGCGAGTATGCGGCTACCACGCCCAAGCATGTTGCGCGCTATCAGGTCTTGCGTCCAGTAAACCAGGGAGTGGGCCATGACCCTGAGCGTCATATCCATGTTTTCTTCGCTGATGGCGTCTTCAGGCCTGGCCGCGATGAAAGGCTTGAGGGTGCCGAAGGCAAGTGAGTGGAGAAAGACCCTGAAGCCGGAGCCGTTCATCTCCGCCGCCATTTTATCGAGCGCATCACGCCTGCGATCGGGGTTGGCAGCGTTCATGTTGAAAGGTATGTATTTGTGGCCGGAGGCCTCGATGCGGGCTTTGGTTTCCTCGAAGGCATCCTGGTCGGTAGGGCGTCGCAGATGCACCCCGCAAATGTTGAGGCCGGCCTCCTTAGCGAGGGCGGCAGAGGTGGCCGCCCCGAATCCCGAAGACGAGCCAAGCACCAGGGCCCAGCCAAGGTTGGCAGGCTCGCGTTGCTCGCTGCCGATGGTATCTATCGCGCTGCTGTTAGCGGTGTTTTCCATTGTAGAAGTCTCCTGAAAAGAGGGTAATAAGCGGCTTTATTATAGCACATGACGCAGGTAGGGCAGGCTCTACCAGCGCACGCGCACATCTCCCACGCGACGGGTCAGCTTGTGGTCGTCCATCTGCTCCAGGAAGGGAATGGCGTATTTGCGCGTGGTGCCAAATATCTCGCGCATGGCGGCTACATTGATCTCGCCTCGCTCGTCGATCGTCTGCAAGATACGGGCGCGCATCTCCGCGTATGCATCCGGTGTGTAAAAGATGCCCTCTTCTATTTTCACAAGCTCGCTTGTATCTACAAGCGCGGCTACGACCTCCTGGTCTATCCCTAACTCGGTGGGTGAAGGTGGGGAATAGGGGTTCTCGGCGAGGGCCTGGAGCAATCGTCCTACCTGCGCCTGTTGAGCAGGCGAGTAGCTTGGCTTGTGATCAGGGAGCCTGTAAGTGGTTGCATCTTCGGCTATGCTGCCGCTTGTGAGGCCGAGGGCCATCAACTGTGGGAAAGCCCGTGAGGTTACGCCCTGTCCTAACCTGCTCTTTAGCTCCTCTTTGCTCATCCCGCGTCTGAGCGGGTGTTGAGCGTGATACTGCCCAAGCAGCGCCTTGACCCGCGCCATCGTATCCTCCCAGGCTGCTCTTGAGATAACCAGCGTAGTTGGCTGTGCGCTGAACGAGCTACTGCGCTCGCCATTTAATTGGAGCACCTGCCTCTTTTCGCGCAACTTCATAAGAGCTTCGAGGGCCTGAGCTTTCTCCAGCCCGCACTTTTCGATTACCGTCTTTACCTCTTGCGCTGTGCTTCCGAGGGCTTCTAGAATTAGCTCTTCGGGGGTGCCGCGCTGCAAGGTTTGCAGCGTCTGGAGAGTGGGTGCGTGGAAGCGTTTGTGCCTGCGCGGGCGTGGGTCCACTACCTGGCCTCCCCCTATTGTAAGGCCGGGGGAAGGGCGGCGCACGATGTAGCGGTCCCCCTTTATCAGGGCTATAGCATCTCGCAGACGCAGCTGCGCCCAGGCTCGCTCCCCAGGCTCGAGGCGGTTGGCATCAAGAAGGGTTATTTGGCATGGAGTTTCCGCTGAGCCTGTAAAGAAATCCAGCCTTTCGTTTTGCTCAACAGGAGAGGGCGCACCGGGCAGGAGGTCCAGGTAGACATCAATGCGCTGTGTAGGCCCAAGCCAACCAGGCGTGGTAAGTACCATACCGCGGGCTAGCTCCTCTACTTCCACGCCTGTGATGTTCACCGCCACGCGGTTGCCCGGGCCTATGCTCTCTGCTTTGTGCTTGTGGCTCTGGAGGCCGCGCACACGGCTCTTGATGCCGGGAGGCACCACTACCACCTCCTGACCCACATGCAGCGAGCCGTCTATGAGGGTGCCTGTCACTACAGTGCCGAAGCCCGCTATCGTGAAGGCGCGGTCTATCGGCAAGCGGGGGCGTCCACGGTCGGCTCTTGGCTGCGTGCTCTCAAGGAGGCGGTCTATCTCGGCGCGCAACACGTCCAGACCTTCTCCTGTTCGCGCTGAGACAGGCAGGATCGGGGCGGAGGCAAGGGTAGTGCCGCTCAATCGCTCGCGCACTTCCTCCTGCATCAAGGCGAGCCACTCGTCATCAACGGTGTCGCGCTTGGTAAGCACCACAATACCTCTATCAACCCCCAGCAGGTGCAATATATCGAGGTGCTCGTCAGTCTGGGGCATAGTGCCTTCGTCAGCGGCTATCACCAACAGAGCGGCATCGAGGCCGCCCGCCCCCGCCAACATATTCTTGATAAAGCGCTCGTGCCCCGGCACATCCACGATAGATACTTCGCGCCCGGAAGGCAGCGTCAGCCAGGCAAAGCCGAGATCTATCGTCATCTCGCGCGCCTTCTCCTCCTGCAGGCGGTCGGGGTCTATGCCTGTAAGAGCTTTAACCAGAGTAGATTTGCCGTGGTCAACGTGTCCGGCGGT
>JADEYI010002067.1_pt1 | contig 11439 bp, 11 predicted proteins | sample 8542331 | NCBI WGS metagenome assembly JADEYI01 (sample SAMN16510988, study PRJNA670497) | mine drainage metagenome | isolation source: biofilm near Copperflume 1 | place: Germany: Marsberg coppermine Kilianstollen | collected 2018-02 | reverse complement strand
TGGCTTCAGTCCTCAATGTGCTGACCTTGTTCTCCGGGGGTAGCTTACAGAGCTTCAGCGTGGCGATTATGGGCGTGTACCCCTACATCACCGCCTCTATTATCATCCAACTGCTTACAGGTGTAATCCCGCGCCTCACAGAATTGAGCAAAGAGGGAGAAGCTGGCCGCAATCAGATAAACAAATATACTCACTGGCTGACGATCCCCCTTGCTGTGCTGCAAGCCTATGGTCAAGTGCAGCTTCTCAATTCGCAGTTTCAGGCGGTGCCCAATTTCGGATTGCTCGGTCCCAACTGGTTGATGAGCGTGGCTGTGATTGTAAGTATGGTGACAGGGACAATGTTCCTGGTCTGGCTCGGCGAGCTAATCACTGAAAACGGCATCGGCCAGGGCATCTCGATCATCATCTTTGGCAGTATAGTCTCGCGACTACCCAGCCAGATATTCCAGGTAGGGAGTAGTGGCTCTACGGCAGGCATATTCAGCGTAGCGCTTTTTGTAGTGCTTGGCCTTATCATGGTGGTCGGCATCATCCTGATAAACGAAGGCCAGCGCCGAATCCCGGTGCATTACTCGCGCAGCATCATGCGTGGTGGCCGGATGATGAGGCAGGCGGGCGCGTCGTTTATACCGTTGCGCGTCAACTCGTCGGGCATGATCCCGCTAATCTTCGCCCTTTCCATCATGTCTTTCCCGGTGATCGTCTCCGGCTTCTTCATCTCGGCTCAGACGGGCTGGGTCAAAGATACAGCCCAGTGGATATATGCTAATTTTCAGCAAACTACCTTGCAGTACAATCTCGTCTACTTCTTCATGGTAGTGCTCTTTACATTTTTCTACACAAGCGTGGTCTTTAACCAACAGCGCATCGCCGAAAATTTACAGAAGTCGGGCGGCGCTGTGCCTGGCATACGCCCCGGCCCTAACACCGACCGCTTCCTCAACACAGTGCTAACTCGCATAACGGTAGCAGGCGCTGTTTTCCTGGGTGTGGTTGCTATCGCGCCCTGGTTGGCAGGGCAGGCCACCGGCGTGAACTTGCTCAACTTTACCGCAACTTCTCTTCTTATCCTCGTGGGTGTTGCTATAGATACCATGAAGCAGTTGGAGGCCCAACTGCTGATGCGGCGATACGAGGGGTTTATCAATAGATAAAACGTGAAGCGTGAAGCGCGGATCATGATGGAGAAATGGCTTGGTGGGTTTCGTAGTCATCAGTAAGGCGTCGCCTCTAACAAGGTGGTTAGATATGCGCCCGGCGCAACCGCGCCCTGGGCAGTTGAACAGCTACGCTTTGCCGCATCACGGTTCGCTCTCCCTGGGTCGCGTCTGTCTGTGACAATGGAGTCATAGCCTGCATGATAATAATTTTACTTGGAGCGCCGGGTGCGGGTAAAGGCACGCAGTCCGAAATCCTGCAAGAGCGCCTGAACATGATGCACGTCTCCAGTGGAGATTTGCTAAGGGAACACCGTAAGCGCGGAACAGAGCTCGGAAAGGTCGCGGAAAGCTATATGACCAGGGGCGATCTGGTACCAGACGACCTCGTGATTGCGATGATCGTCGAGCGGTTGGCTGCCCCCGATGTGGAGCACGGCATAATACTCGACGGCTTTCCACGCACAGGTCCACAAGCTGCTGCCCTGGACGAAGCTCTCGACACAAAGGGCCGCAGGGTGAACGCCGCGCTCTACATAAACGTAGAGCATGATGTGCTGGTCAACAGACTATCCGGGCGGCTGACATGCCGGCTCGCAGGCCACATCTACCATGAGGTCTTCGCGCCGCCCAGAGTACCGGGCATCTGCGATATAGATGGCGCTGAGTTGTACCAGCGTGATGATGACAAACGGGAAACAGCCGCCAAGCGCCTTGAGGTCTACTTTGAGCAAACTCGCCCGGTGATCGAGTATTATCGCGAGCGCGGCAGCCTCTGCGAGGTCAACGGCGATCAATCAGTAGAGAAGGTAGCGCAAGACCTGGTTGATTGTTTGAGATGAAACGTTTCATAGGTCCGAAAACCACCTTTAAGGTAAAACCATGTCAATATACCTGAAATCACAAAAAGATATAGAGCTTATGCGCCACGCAGGGCGCATAGTGGGGCAGACTTTGCAGATGCTTGCCGAGCATGTGAAGCCGGGCGTCACTACTGCCGAGCTTGATGGGCTGGCCTACGACTTCATAAAGCGTCAGGGAGCTATTCCTACTTTCAAAGGTTATCACCCGAATCCTGCTATTCAGGCTTTCCCAGGTACTATCTGCGCCTCCACTAACGAACAGATTGTGCATGGTATACCGGGTGAGCGGGTTCTCCAGGAGGGGGATATAATTGCCCTCGACTGCGGCGCAATATATAGAGGGTGGCACGGCGACTCGGCGGTGACAGTTGGGGTGGGTGAAATCAGCCCGGAGCTAGAGAAGCTGCTTGAGACCACAAAAGGGGCGCTGATGGTGGGGATCGCGCAGGCTCGCGCAGGCAACAGACTCGGTGATATATCAAACGCTATCGAGGAGCGGATTCGTCAGGGGGGCAACTACGGCGTCGTGCGGGAATACGGCGGGCATGGTATAGGGCGCAGCCTCTGGGAAGAGCCTTCTGTGCCAAACTTTGGCGCGCCGAGGCGTGGCGTGCAGTTAAGGCCAGGGATGGTGGTCGCCATTGAGCCGATGCTCAACATGGGCGTTGATGAAACCACGACGCTCGAAGATGGCTGGACTGTAATCACCGCCGACCGCAAGCCATCAGCGCACTTCGAGCATACAGTTGCTATCACCGAGAATGGCCCCGACATTTTGACTTTGCCATAGAGTTGTAGTATAATTAGCAGTTGGTGCGCGCAAAATGGGCGTCTGTACGCAGACGCCTGCAACAAAGAGCCGCTAGAGCACCAGAAGAAGACTTTGGCAGATAAGAACGACGTGATAAGGGTGGAAGGCAGGGTTTCAGAGCCTGCGCCGAATGACACGTGGCGAGTCCAACTGGATAATGGGCATACTGTCACAGCCCACTTTGGCGAGAAGTTCAGAATATCGCCTGTGCGCCTCATTCCGGGCGACCGGGTGGCGATAGAGCTTTCGCCCTACGACCTGACACGTGGAAGAATAGTCGAGCGTATCAAGCAGTTGAAGTAGATTTGTATTCGGGTGTTGCGCAATACAAGTTCGTTTGACGCAAAATGGGAGATTTCAATGAAAGTACGTGCATCCGTAAAGCCGCGTTGCGCCAAGTGCAGAGTCATTAAGCGCGCCGGAGTAGTAATGGTTATTTGCAGCGACCCTAAGCACAAGCAGCGACAGGGATAGTTTGGGGCCGACGCCCACAGGAGGAGACTTTGGCAAGAATCGCCGGCGTAGATATCCCACGCGACAAGCGTGTCGAAATCGCCCTCACCTATATCTATGGGATCGGGCCAACAACCGCGAAGACAATCGTTGAGAAAAACAAGATAGACCCGGATACGCGTGTGCGCAACCTCACTGAAGAGGAAGTAAACCACATCCGCGAGACTATTGACAAGGAATATACAGTCGAGGGAGACCTCCGCCGCAGCGTCAGCATGAACATTAAGAGGTTGGTGGAGATCAAGTGTTATCGCGGCATCAGGCACCAGCGCGGCTTGCCGGTACATGGCCAACGCACGCGCACTAACGGTCGCACCCGTCGTGGCCCGCGCCGCACAGTGGGTATTCGTCGCAAGAAGTAGACCCGTACTTACAGGAGCAATAATGGCAGAGAAGCAGGTAACAGCTAAGAAGGCGCGCGTAGCAAAAGCACGGCGTCGTGAACGGAAAGTAGTGCCTCGGGGCCAGGCGTATGTGCAGTCGAGCTTCAACAACACAATTGTGACGCTGACTGACCCACAGGGCAACGTTTTATCGTGGGGCAGCGCGGGCGCGGCGGGCTTCAAAGGCTCGCGCAAGAGCACGCCTTACGCCGCCCAGATTACAGCCGAAGGGGCAGCTCGGCGCGCAATGGATCATGGCCTGCGCCAGGTTGAAGTCTTTGTGAAAGGCCCAGGGGCAGGGCGCGAGTCAGCTATACGCTCCTTGCAGGCCGCAGGTATCCAGGTGCTCTCTATAAGCGATGTCACCCCGATCCCACACAACGGCTGCCGCGCTCCAAAGCGAAGAAGAGTCTAACCGCTGCGTGTAATCATGAATTAGCAGTTATGAATGGTACATTGGCAACTCGCAATTTATAATTGCTAATTCATAGTTACGGGTCCCTGGGCAGGAGATTAGCCCTCCTGATCCTCCCCTTACCGCTATATACCATTTGATGAATATGTGGGCAGAAGATGCGTGGGAACTCCGCGGCAACGTTGTTTGCCACCTTCTTTCTGAGATAAAGCAGATATAGAGAAAAATTACACGGAGAAACAATGGCAAGGTACACAGGACCGGTTTGCAAGCTCTGTCGCCGAGAGGGTATGAAACTCTTTCTGAAGGGCGACAAATGCTTCACAAAATGCACACTCGAAAGGCGACCTCAGCCTCCGGGGCAACACGCCCAGCGCCGCAACCGCAAGGTTTCGGACTACGGTCTACAGCTTCGAGAGAAGCAGAAGGCACGCCGCTTGTATGGCGTATTGGAGCGCCAATTCCACCTGCACTTTGAGGCTGCTGAGAAGCGTCCAGGCGTGACAGGTGAGAACCTCCTACAGGTTCTCGAAATGCGCCTCGACAACGTAGTTTACAGGCTCGGCCTGGCCGATTCGCGGCCACAAGCACGCCAGATCGTGCGTCACGGCCACTTTGACGTAAACGGGCACAAGACAGATATACCCTCCTTCATCTGCAAGCCGGGTGATGAGATTCGCGTACACGAGTCCTCCAAGTCCAACGAGTACTTCCAGGCCCTACAGCCCCAGTTGAAGAACAAGCAGATTGCCCCCTGGATGGAGCTGAACCAGGCCACCATGACAGGCCGCGTTGCGCGGATCCCGGGCCGCGACGAGCTAGGTCTGGACCTGAACGAACAGCTAATAGTAGAGTATTACAGCAGATAAGGAAGCGAGAAACGTGAAACGTTATGAGCGTTGCGTGATAAATTGAGGACGAAGGTAATTTGTCCGTAATCCCTCACGTTTCACGCTTCACGATTCCGTAAAGGAGATAACATTGAGCAACGGGTCAACAAACGGTATGCCCAATGTAGTTGCAGTGGCTACCGCCACCAATTATGGCCGGTTCGCAGTCGGCCCTTTGGAGGGTGGCATTGGCACAACACTGGGCAACGCTTTGCGCCGCATCTTGCTCTCATCGCTACCCGGCTCTGCAATTACCAGTGTGCGTATACAGAATGTCTATCACGAATTCTCGTGCATACCCTCCGTCCGTGAGGACGTGACCGAGATAGTGGTGAATGTAAAGAATGTACGGCTACGCTCTTACAGCGAGCGTCCGGTTCGTTTGCAACTGAGCAAGCAGGGCGCCGGGTATGTGCGTGCGGGTGACATCGAGATACCGGCGAATGTCGAGCTAGTGAACCCCGATTTGCTTCTGGCAACGTTGGACGGTCCTGACGCGCACATTGAGATGGAGCTTACGGTCGAGCGAGGGCGTGGGTATGTCTCATTCGAGGCACGTGAAGGGATGGCTATCGGTACTATTCCGGTGGACGCTATCTTTTCACCGATACCGAGGGTGAACTACATTGTCGAGCCCGCCAACGCTGATATGCTCGCTACAACTCCAGGGGAGGAAGAGCAGCAGCTTGAACCGGTGAAGCTGGAAGGGAAAGAGCAACTCCTGATGGAGATCTGGACCGACGGCACAATTGATCCCGGAGAAGCATTGAGTCTATCTGCCCAGTATCTGGCGCAGCACTCATCTCTTATTTCCAACTTCAACCGTACAGTCGCTCCGCCGCCGGGGCGTGAACTTCCCGGCTCTATCGCCATACCGCCGCATCTCTTTGAGATGCCCATTGATGACCTGAGCCTTTCAATGCGCACCTATAACTGCCTCAAGAGGAGCGGTGTCACCAAGGTCGGCCAGGTGCTGCGCATGGACAAGAAGGAGCTTCTCGGCCTGCGCAACTTTGGCGATAAGTCCTTCGATGAGCTACATGAAGCTCTACAGTCACGCAATCTTATTCCGCCCGGCACCCCTCTCGACCTCACGGCTAACGATGTGGTTGAGGCTAGCAGCGGGATGGGTGACGTTGACGCTGAGCTTGACATTGAATACCCGGACGCCGATGACATTGCGGACTCGCCTGAGGGCTACATGTTGTCGCCTGAAATAGGCGGCCCCGGCGGCATCGAAGAGGTTGTATCTGGCGGCGGGGTTAGTGAAGGCAGCTTGAAAGAGTCGGCAGGTATATACATAGACGGCGAACCTGCCTCTGGAGAGATGAACTTCACAGGCCAAACAGTGCCAACAGCAGATTTCGCGTTAGACAGCGATAGCGCCGACACAGAAGAAGAGGTCGAAGCCAAGCCCAAAGCGCGAAGCAAAAAGAAAGCCTGATCGCACTATACGAATCACGAGTTACTTTCCGCTCCGCGAAATAAGAAGTTACTAATTACGAGTTGGGCTATCCTAATTCATAGTTCGTAACTCCGCCACGGGGCGGGCTAACACAGAGGAGATAACAATGCGCCACAAAATGAAAGGTCGTGGGCTGGGCCGCACAAGCGGTGAGCGCCGCGCTCTCTTTAGAAATCAACTTGTCAGCTTGCTCATGCACGAGCGCATCCGCACAACGGACGCCAAAGCGCGTGAGCTTCAGTCTATGGCCGAGAAGATCGTGGCCCTGGGCCGCGAGGACACCGAATTGAACCGCACCAGGGCAGCCTCGATATTGGCTAACTCGCTGATGGTGCGCAAGCTCTTTGAAGAGATTGGCCCCCGCTATACGGATCGCGTCGGTGGTTATACTCGTATTTACAAGCTGGGCCGTCGAGCAGGCGATGCGGCCCTTATCTGCCAGTTAGAACTGGTAGAAGGCTAACATGGCGCGTGTTACGTGATGTGGGTTAAAGAGCCTCTTATCTTCGCCTCTTACGCAATACGCGCTACGTAGTAGCCCATGCACCTTAAGTTAGTAATACAGTACGACGGCACAGACTTCTCCGGCTCTCAGCATCAGGCTGAAGGGCAGGGAAGGACGGTGCAGGGCGAGCTTGAGAGGGCACTTGCTGCCCTTACGGGCGAGAGTATCAGGGTGGCGCTGGCGGGGCGCACAGATACAGGAGTGCATGCCTGGGGCCAGGCGGCCAGCCTTGACTTTCCTGAGAGGGAGAGGCTATCCACGCTACCGGCAGTGGAGAAGGCGCTGAACGGCATCTTGCCCTGCGATCTCGCAGTGGTAGGGGCTGAGTGCGTACCTGAAAGGTTTCATGCTCGCTTTAGCGCAAGCAAGCGGGCGTACAGATACCTTATCTGGAATGCTCCCGCGCCTGCGCCACTGTTGGCCCGTTACAGCCTGCATATGCGCCAACAGTTAGACGCTGAGGGGATGGCAAGCGCCGCCACCCTGTTGGAAGGCACGCATGATCTTGGCGCTTTCGCGGGGCGGGGGCTAGGAGTGCCGGGCAGATCTGTTGACAAGCCGAGCACGGTTCGCACCGTTTACCTTGCGCGGCTGCAAACTCTAGACCCGGAAGCTAACTTCTGGGCCTGGGACGCGCCACAGGCGCATGGCACTGCGGGCACGGCCACAAGTACAGGTGGAGAGTTGTTGGCTCTGGACCTGGTGGCGAATGCCTTTTTGCCGCAGATGATACGCACTATAGTGGGCACTCTGCTTGAAGTGGGCACAGGCAAGCGTACCATTGCTGATATTACCAGGCTTTTAGAGAGCCACGACCGCCGACGGGCAGGCCCGACGGCTAAGCCGCACGGGCTGTGCCTGTTGTGGGTAGAGTATCCGGTGGAGATTGGAAACCGACAAGGGACAATCACTGCGAACAAAGTGAGGGAAGATGAGCACTAAGACATACACGCCCACAGCGGCTGAGGCCCAGGCCCAGCGCGAGTGGTATATAATTGACGCCAAAGGGCAGACTCTGGGCCGCTTAGCCACCCTGGTCGCCCAGATACTGCGCGGCAAGAACAAGCCAACGTTCACAACCCATATGGATATGGGGGACTTTGTCGTCGTGATCAATGCGGGGCAGGTTGTGGTAACGGGTGGCAAGAATACTGGCAAAATCTATTACAGCCACTCTAACTATCTTGGCAATCTGAAGGCCGTGCCTTTCAACGAAATGATGAAGAAGCACCCGACCTTCGCGGTGGAAGCCGCTGTGCGCGGCATGCTGCCACGCAATCGCCTGGGCGCTCAGATGCTGACCAAGCTGAAGGTCTATCCCGACGAAAAGCACCCTCATGGCGCACAGAAGCCTAAAGCGGTGCGCGTGAACAGCGAAAGTGAGACCCTGGAACCTGTGAATGTCTAGAGATCAGGGATTAGGGGGTAAGGGTTAGCGCATTCTGGCGAGCTTACCGGTCCCTGATCACATGTACTACTACTAAAGGAGATATATGGATACAACACGTGCAGAACGTACAGAGAGGCCCGCGTATTACTACGGCACCGGGCGTCGCAAGAGCGCGGTGGCCCGCGTGCGGCTCTACCCCGGTAATGGGCAGATACTTGTGAATAGTAAGAGCACCGAAGATTATTTCGGTGGGCGTGCGCTTTACCAGCAGATGGTGAACCAACCACTCCAGATCACTGACAACGTTGGTAAGTTCAATGTGACGGTAAAAGTGCTTGGAGGCGGTGTGACCGGGCAAGCCGGTGCGGTGCGTCATGGCCTGGCTCGCGCCCTGATACAGGCCGACGTAGCCTTCCGCCCCGCGCTGAAAAAGGCCGGTCTGCTGGCTCGCGACTCGCGTGAGAAAGAGCGCAAGAAGGTTGGCCTGAAGCGCGCTCGCAAGGCGCCTCAGTATACGAAGCGTTAATTGCGGAGCTACGCAGGTAGGTGTGGGGTTTTGCGCTCCTCATCTGCCCGAACCTTCCCTTTCTACAAAGGGATAGCTAAGATTACAACAAAGAGCAAGGCAACGTTTGGGCTGCCTTGCTCTTTGTTCGTCGTAGTGGAAGATGGCCCCTATGGCACCTTACCTCTTTTGCTGTGGCGTGCAACACCCACCTCTTGAACCTGTAAGTTGTAAGTGCTCAGAATAGGGGTGTGGTTGAACCGCCAAGGACGCCAAGACGCGAAGTGCTACCGTTGTTTTCCTGGCGTTCTGGCGGTTTGGACCTGTGGCTTGTTTACCCCTGATCTGAACGCTTACCCTTGAACCATTCGCTTGACAGTGGGGTGTTAATAGCTATAATGGCTGATACTTGTTGTACCTCTTACAATAGCGCTACAAGGAGGTGACGGCCCTATCTATTTTGACCTCACATGCCGCGCTGCTCTTCCTAACTTGCTAATCGCTACAGCCGGAAGAGAGTGTTAGTACGTGTGGATACCTTGCCACCAAACGGTGTGCTGTTTTATGGACAAACCATAGGAGGAAATAAAAGAATGTCTTCAAAGAAAATCGTCATACCGGCATTGTTTCTATTGTTGCTGACGCCGGTGCTCGCAGCTTGCGGGACTGAAGCGACACCCACAACAGTAACGGGTGGCGTAACCGGGGGCACAACAGCCACAACGGTTATGACCGGCACTGAATCTACAGCCACAACAGCCGTAGGTGGCGCAGCCGACACAGCCACCGCGCCCGCAGCCACGGCGCCCATGGCCACTACGGGCACAAGCGGCTCTGCAACGACCTTCCGCTGGCGTGCATTCGCTGAGCCGGAAACATTCGATCCGGCGTTTATGCAGGAGTTCGTTTCAATTGACCTCGGTCAGAACCTGTACGACGGCCTGACTCAATTTAATCCGCAGACACTGGTGTCCGAGCCTGCTATCGCCAAGAGTTGGGACATCAGCCCCGATAGCAGTGTCTACACCTTCCATCTGCGCAGCGACGTAAAGTTCACCAATGGTGATCCCGTCACGGCGAACGACTTCAAGTACTCATGGAACCGCGTGCTCAACACGCCACAGGCCCCTTACGTCTATGTGTTGGACGACATCAAGGGCGCAAAGGATGTAGAGGCATCGGTCGTTTCCACTGATACAACCAAGCCAAAGGTAACAGAGGCTTCGGGCATCGAAGTTGTAGACCCTTATACACTGAAGGTAACACTGAACGGCCCAAGTGCTTACTTCCTGGCGCAGACCTCACTCTGGACCTACTATGTAGTTAACCAGAAGGTGGTCAGCCAGTGCCCCAAGGATAAGCCGTCCTGCTTTATGGAAACGGGCAAGCAGATGGGCGCGGGCACAGGCGCATACGTCCTCGACACATGGGAGCACAATCAGCGGCTCCACATGACGGTCAACCCCAACTACTGGCAGGACAAAGCCAGTGTAGATGTCGAAGTGCCTATCGTCAAAGATACAGGCACAGCGCAGGTTCAGTTCGAGAATGGGCAACTTGATGCTCTTGACGGCCCGGACCCACAGTCGATCAAGCGCATCCAGAGTGACGCCAAGCTAGGGCCTCAGCTATACAGCGTCGGCCAGGCTCGCGCAGTATGGATTGGCTTGAACGTAATGCAGGCGCCTTTCGGCCCGGTCGGTGATCCCAAAGCCGATGCGTTGCGCCAGGCAATCGCCATGAGCATTGACCGCCAGCAGCTTGTTGACCTCGCCCTCTCAGGCGTCGCCGGAGTGCCAATGACCACGCTATTGCCCAAGGGTGTACCTGGCTACCAGGACTTCCAGGCGTACAAGTTCGATGCGGCTGCTGCCAAGCAGAAGCTGGCAGATGCGGGCTATGCAAATTGCCAGGGTCTCAGCCTGACCTACACCACCCGTGATCGCGATGTTGAGCAGGCCGTGGCTACCCAGCTACAGGCCCAGCTCAAGACCAACCTCGGCTGCGATGTCAAGGTTGACGTTATCCCCTGGAAGGATATGCTCACGGCTCGCCAGGCCCATAAGTACACCATGTTCTATGGCTCCTGGGGGCAGGATTATCCCGATCCGCAGGACTGGCTTTATGCTCTCTTCGACTCAAGTCAGATCCAGGGCGTCGGCCCCGGCTCAGGCAATGACCCCGGCTACAGCAACCCTGCCTTCGACAAACTCATCCGCGACGCCAATGTGCTGGCTGACCCCTCCAAGCAGGCAGACCGCATGAAGATGTACCAGCAGGCAGAGCAGATGCTGCTCAAAGACGCGCCGATAGTACCTCTCTACCAGGCGACTCGCTACTGGGAAGCCAGCCCCAAGTTTACGGGCTACAACACCAATGCCGAGTTTATCTACCCGCTACGCCTTGTAAAGCCTGCTCAGTAACCGGTCAGGCCAACGTATGGCCGGGGCATCCCGGCCATACAGACTTTTCATAAGAGGCAGGAGCGTGGAGCCGTTATGGGGTCCATCAACCCTGCCTCTGATACTTTCTACCTCTA
>JADEYI010002066.1_pt1 | contig 11444 bp, 13 predicted proteins | sample 8542331 | NCBI WGS metagenome assembly JADEYI01 (sample SAMN16510988, study PRJNA670497) | mine drainage metagenome | isolation source: biofilm near Copperflume 1 | place: Germany: Marsberg coppermine Kilianstollen | collected 2018-02 | reverse complement strand
CCAGTGTGCCCGCGTTGATCCCCAGATCCTTCGCGACCTGCGCGATCGGACGCCCGATGCTCGCCGCGCTGATCGCCGGGCAACGCAGCCCGAGGATGCTGGCGGAGATGGCGCGGGGCCCCATGCGGTCCAAGACCGCCATCTTGGAAGAGGTGCTGACCGGGCACTTCGAGGACCACCACGGGTTTCTCCTGAAGGCGATGCTCGACCACGTCGACGCGCTCACCGCGCAGGTTGAGGCGGTCAGCACCCGGATCGAGGTGGTGATCGACCCTTTCTCCCATGAGGAACGGTCCGGTCTGGAAATCGACCGATCACCGCTGTCGGATGATGATCATGCTCGGGGGGTGGGCACCACCGTCTCGGTCGCGCTGCACGCAGCGCTACAGGCCTACGGAGCACACCAGGGCGGGGTGTTGACGCGCCCGCGGCGGGGTTGGCGCGGCGACGCCGAGGCCGCCCAGGCGCTACGGCGGATCGTGCGCTCGATCCCGGTCGCGGCCTGCCCCGCGCTGACCAACTACGCCCTGACCCGTGATGGCTACCACCGTGCCGGGCGGGGTACTCATCGTGCAGCTGCCCTACCAGGTGTTTTATGCCCTGTCGTTTCGTCGGTGCCCGCGCGGTGTCGGCCGCGGCGCTACCCGGACTCGCCAAGGCCGCCGCCGCGCGCGACCTACGCCGCTTCGGTACGGCGGCAGGCCTGTACGTCGTCGCCGCCGCTATGCCGTCGCTGTGTCTGCTGGTCGCGTTCGCCGGACCGACCGCAGACCTGCTGGCCAACGGTGAGTCTACGCCAGCCCGCCCTCATCGCTGAGCTTGCCCCTGCCTGGCCATCGCCGCGCTCGCCCAGGTTTGACGACGGCGGACCCCGCCTGGCCAGCGCTGTCTCCCTGGCCACCAGCGTCACCGTGTCGGCGGCCACCCTGCTGCTACCCGCCTACGGCGCACGCCTGCCCGGGCTGGTCGTGGCCATCCTGGCCGCCGAGATCGCCGCCGCCGTCACCGTGCTGACCCGGCTATGCCGCGCGATCGCCCCCGAGCCGATGATCGACAGGTCCCGCACCCGCGCGACCGCGGCCGCCACCGTCGCCATGGTCCCGGTCATCGCCTCCGGCTGGTAGCTGTTGCATGCCCTCAGCAGACGCCGAGATCACAGTCAGAGCAGGCCGCCGGTACCGCCGCCGGTGCGGCCGCTGCTGTAGCTCGGCGTGGCGTTACGGTGCTTGGCGCCGGTCGCCTTACTGTGCGATTTGCGGTTGGCCGAGCGGGAGGTGGCCGAGCTCGGGGTAGCCGAGCTCTGCGTGGCTGGGGTGGTGCTGCTCGACGTCGGTGGGGTGTAGGAGGAATTGCGCGAGGTCCGCAGCGATGAGCTGCGATGGGTCCTCGATGAGCGGCGTGACTTGTTTTGGGCCTTGCCCGAGCCGTGTGCCTTGGGCTTGGCCTGGGTTTGGGTGTGGGGGAGAGCGGCCTGCTGGGTTGTGGAACTTGCCGGGCTGGCCTGCGGCGAATGGGTGGCCGGGCTGGCCATCGCCGGCGCGGCCGCGGCGACGACCGAGAGGCCCACCGCGACCCCGGTCAAAGTAGCCGTGGTCAGGGCCCGGGATGCAACCGACGGGACGCGATGACGTGGCATGAGGGAGTTTCCTTCCGGTGCAGGGTCCGACAGGGTTAGTCGACCTCGTACGCCTTTGGTCTAACGCCTCACCCCCGCCACGGGTACGAGGATTCAGCGCCCGGAACCACCGACCGGGGCTCGGTGATCGGTTCCCCGTAATTGTGGATCTTCGTTTCTGTTTCGTGACGCTGAGCCAGCCGGTGTCGGTGATCATCGTGGTGAGCTTGGCGACCACTGACCTCGCGCAGCGCGGCGGAGCAATAGTCAAGACCTGTGGATGAAGATTTTTAGGCAGCCATGGGTTGTGGTTGTTCGTCGGGTCGTTCGACGAGCTTGCCGGCCTCGAAGCGGGCACCGGCTCGGACGAGCGCGACCAGGTGGGGTGCGTTCACGGCCCGCCATCGGACTTGGGCGGCTTCGATGAGTTTGAACGCCATCGCCAGCCCAGCGGCGCGCGAGCCGGGGCCGCGGGTGATCTTGGTCCGGTGTCTGACGGTGGCGAAGGTCGACTCGATGGGGTTCGTCGTGCGCAGGTGGATCCAGTGCTCGGCCGGGAAGTCGTAGACCGCGAGCAGCTGCTCGCGGTCGTCGGTGATCTTCGCGGTGGCCTTGGGGAACTTCGCTCCGTAGGCGGCTTCGAAGGACTTCACGGCGTCGAGGGCATGGCGACGGTCCTCGGCGTTCCAGATCTCCGCGAGCGCTTTCTTCGCCCCGGGATGCGCGGATTTCGGTAGCGCGCCGAGGACGTTGGCGATCTTGTGAAGTTTATGCCGACGTCGGCATAAGCGACATTATGCCGACCTCCGGATTATGCCGATCGCGGCGTGAAGTCGCTGGTAGTCGCGGTGCCCGGGCTGTCGAGGTCGGCATAATCAGAGCCCTTCGATTCGAGCCAGGTGAGCAGGCTGTCGGGTGGCTGGTATCGGCCGGTCGGACTGTCTAGTGGCCGGGTTCTGGCCAGCGCTTGCTCCTTCAGTTCGAGGTCGGCGTGGAGGTAGATCTGTGTGGTCTCAACGCTGACGTGTCCGAGCCAGAGGGCGATCACGCTGGTGTCGACGCCGGCATGCAGTAGCCGCATCGCGGTGGTGTGGCGCTTATGGGGAATTCCCCATAAGCGCCATTATGTGGACGGCCGTGTTATGTGGCCGGAAGCAGCATCTCCTCTGGTAGCAGAGCCGCGCGTGTTGATTCCGGCCACATAACGCAGCGAAGAATCGCCTTGTCTGTTGACCACGATCAGAAAGGCCGATTCGCATGGAGACAGCAAGCGTCCGCGAGGCATCAGCTCGGGTGATCGCCGCGTTGAGTGCGGCAGGCAGATCGCGTACGACGATCAAGCGCCACGAGGCGGAGCTGAACGCGTTCGCCAGGTTCCTGCAGGCCCGCGGTCAGGACCGCCCGACAGAGGTGGACTGCCTCGATTTCGTGGCCTGGCGGTCCGGGTGCAGGCTGGCGGGCCTGCGTGAGCCTGCGAGTTCCCGGCAGGCCCAGCTCGCACGCCGGCCCCTGGTGTTGCTGATGGAATGCCTGGACGGTGGCATTCCGCAGGTGGGCCAGGCCACCGCGCCGCTGGTCGACCGGTGCCCGCCATGTTTCCGCGCGGCCCGGGACGAGTACCTTGCGGCGTGCCGGCGGCGCGGTAACGCCGAAGCCAGCGTCGTGACCAAGCAGCGCGCCGCGGATGCGTTCCTGGCCTACCTGGAGGGGGTCGGACGGGAAACCCTCGGCCAGGTGCAGGCCCGGGACCTGGCCGGATTCTGGGCCCGGCGCCAGAACCGGGGCTACGCGGCGAAAACCACTGGCACGCTGCGCTCGAGCCTGGCCGATTTCCTGCGCCACCTGCACCAGTCCGGTCAGATCGGCGAGGATCTGGCCGGGCGGCTCCCGCCGCAGCGCTATCCCCGGCGCGGTCAGACGGCACCCTATCCGTGGACGGCTGCGGAGGTCGGCCTGGTCCTGGACCAGATCGACCGGCAATCGGCGATCGGCAAGCGCGACTACGCGATGGTCTTACTGACCGCCAGGCTCGGCCTGCGGGTCGGAGACCTGCGCTGCCTGGAACTGGGCTGGTTCGACTGGCGGGCCAAGACCCTGACGCTGACCCAGCACAAGACCGGCGTGGCGCTGAGGCTGCCGGTGCCCGGCGACGTGGGATGGGCGGTGATCGACTACATCCGCCACCTGTTCTCCGCCGGGCGGTCGCACGGCCTGCACTCGCTGCGCAGCGCACTGGCGGTCGCGATGCTCCAGGCCGACACTCCCCCGCCAGTGGTCACGGCGGTCCTGGGTCACGCAACTGCCACGACAACCGCCGCGCACTACCTGCGGCTCGATACCGAGCACCTGCGCGGCTGCGCTCTGGACGTCGAAGACCTCCTTGCCGCCGGGCAAGGAGCACGTTCGTGAGCGCGGCGACGCTGGGCGACCTGATCGGCACGCTGGTCGCCGCCCGCCACGCCGGCGGGTACCGGTACGACTTCCCCGAACGGGTGCTGCGCCAGTTCGCCGGGCACTGCCGCCGGGAAGGCTACGCCGACGGCTCGATCGTCAAGGAAGCCGTCGAGGAGTTCCTTTACGGCCGCCACCTCAAAGCTGCCACCATCCGCCGCGAGGAACTCGTCCTGCGTGACCTGGCCGAACACGCCCGCCAGTTCGGCTGGCACGCGTGGGCGCCGCCGGCGCTGACAGCGGTGAAGAAACCGCACCGGCCGCCACCGTATGTGTTCAGCGACGAGGAGATCCGCCGCATGTTCCGCGTCATCGACACCCAGCCGCTGTCAGAGAACTCGCACCGGGCACTGGTCGACCCGGTGCTGTTCCGGGTGTTCTACGGCACCGGGCTGCGGCTGTCCGAAGCACTCGGCCTGGAACTGCGCGACTTCGACCCGGCCGCGCGACTATCGAGATACGCGACGGCAAAAACCACGAGAACCGCCTTCTGCCCGTCACCAGGCGCCTGGCCGCCACCGTGGATACCTATATCGCCGCCGCCCATCCCTGCCCCGAACCCGGCGACAAGCTGTTCCACACCGGCAACCCTGCCAGGCCGGCGGACAAGTCCACGGTTTACAACAGGTTCCGGCGTTACCTCGCCGACGCCGACATCCCCCATTTCCCGGGAGGACCGCAGCACGGTGACCGTGTTTCTGGTGAGCGGGGTGATCCGGTCTTTGCGGCCTTTGCCGTGGCAGGCGACGTGCGGGCCCGGGCCGAGGTGGATGTCTGCGCGGGTGAGCCCGGTGAGTTCGGAGATCCGTAGCCCGGTCTGGACGGCGAGCAGCAACAGGGCGTGGTCGCGCCGCCCGGTCCAGGTCGTTTGGTCGCAGCAGCCGAGCAAGGCGTCGATCTCTGGTTCGGTGAGGTAGGTGATCAGCGTCCGGTCGAAGCGTTTGGGCGGGATCGCCAAGACCCGCGCGATGCTCTGGGCGTGTTCGGGATGTTCCAGGGCGGCGAACCGGAACAGGGAGTGGATCGCGGCCAGTCGGGCGTTGCGGGTGCGGACGCTGTTACCACGCTCGCGTTCAAGATGGTCGAGGAAGCTGGCGATCAGCGGTGCGTCGAGGTCTGCCAGATCCAGCCGCGAGGGTGGCTGTCCGGTCCGGGTGGTGGCGTAGCCGAGCAGCAGCCGCCAGGTGTCGCGGTAGGCGGCGATGGTGTTTCCGCTGGCGTGGCGTTGGCGAATGAGCCGGTCGGTGAAGAACGCCTGCAGGGTCGGAGCCAGCGCGCTCACGATCGACCCTTCGACTGGTTCGTCAGGTGCGTTTCGAGTCGCTGTCCGGCAACGGCCATCAGTTCCGGGGAGGCCGACAAATACCAGTAGGTGCTGGCTGGGTGGACGTGACCCAACCAGGTGGACAGCAGAGTCAGACGGGTCTGTCCGTCTTGGCCGGCGGCGTAGGCATCCAGCATCGCGGCGACGGCGAACGAGTGGCGGTTATGCGGAATTCCGCATAAGCGCCATTAGGCGGACGGCCGGGTTATGTGCCCTGTCGGTGTGTTTCCGCTGGTGAGGGCTACGCGGGTGGTGCTGGCGTCCGCATAATCCGGGCGGTGGCCTCACCTGCCCAGCGAGTCGAGCCAGCCGATCAAAGACGCGTCCGAGGTCCAGTCGGGCAGCGTGTCTGGGGTGAGCGGCTGGTAGGCGTTCTCGATGGCTTTGCGCTTGGTCTCGGCGTCTGCGCGGGCGTAGATCTCGGTGGTAGCGATGTCGGCGTGGCCGAGCAGGTCACGGATGTAGATCAGGTTGACGCCGGCCTGGATCAGGTGCATCGCCCGGCTGCGCCGCAGGGTGTGGGGGGTGACCGGCAGGCCGGGAGCCCAGCCGGGGTCGCGGGCCCGAATGGTTCGCACGTGGCGGGCCAGGAGCTTGGCCACCCCGGAACGGGTCAACCTGGAGTGGTTCGGTCCGCGAAACAGCGGGGTCGCGTCGGCGCTGAGGCCGGGGTGCGGCTCGAGGTGTTTCAGGTAGTCGGCGAGGAGCCGGGCGGTGGGGTCCATCACGGGCAGGTACCGAATCTTGGAGCCTTTCCCGCGGACCACGACAGTCATCGGGGTGCCGTGCCGGATGTCGGCGACGTTGAGGTCGCAGAGCTCTTGGACGCGGGCGGCGGTGTCGTAGGCCAGGGCGAGCAGGACGGCGTCCCTGACGGCGCGTGCGCCGTTCGTGCCGTGAATGCGCGGTCTGCATGATCGAGAACGCGGCGTGAGTCCGGCTTGAGCGACCAGGCGGTGGAAGGTGTTGTGGACGTTGCAGTAGATCAGCCGGGTCCCGGCGGTGGATACGAACAGCGCCGATGTTCCGGTGGCCGGGGCGGTTCGGTTGCGTAGCCGCAGGTAGCGGCGCAGCGCCTGGATGGTCGAGGGGTGCAGGGCCAGTTCCCGGGTCTTGCTGAACTTGCCGTGATGAACCACCAGCCGCCCGCCGGGCAGGTCGAGGGCGCTGTTGAGCGCGATCGCTTCACCGACCCGGATCCCGGTTACCGCCAGCAGCCCGATCAGCGTGGCGAACGTGGCCTGCCGCAGCGGGGTGCGTAGCGAGTCGGTGGCTGCGATCAGCGCGGCGATGTCGGTGGCGGAGTACAAGTACGGGTTGGCGCGGTGCGGGCGATGCGGTAGTAGTTCCGCGGCGGGCACCTCGTGCGCGGGGTCGAGGGCGTGCAGGTAGGTGGCGAGCCCGCGCACCGCGCCGAGCCGGTAGGCCCACCAGTTCGAGCCGCCGACTGCGGGCAGCCGCGCCCAGTCCAGTGCCACCGCGACGGTGATCCTCGATTCGCCGGCGGCCTCGAGGTGGTCGAGGAACTGGTCCAGCAGCTTCTCCGGGCGCGCCAGCCGGTAGCCCAGCGCGCGGCGCAGCGCGAGGTAGTCGCCCAGCCCATCGCGCAGCGGACCGGTCACGACACACCACCCGAGGCGTCATCCGAGTCGCTGACCGGCCAGGGTCGGGCGAGCACCGCCAGCGCGTCCCGGTCGACCTTGGCGTAGATCGCGGTCGTCAACGGTGAGCGGTGCCGCAGTACCTGCCCGACCTCGCCCAGCGGGGCACCGGCGCGCAGCATCGCGGTGGCGGCGGTATGCCGCAGCCGGTGGGCGTGCATCGGGCCCAGACCGGCACGTTGCGCGCCGTCGAACACGACCATCGTGACCCCGCCGCTGCTCAATGCCCGATGCGGGCGTGGACACGCACGAACACGCTGCGACCCTGCGCGGTGGCGGGCCGGCCACGACGCAGATACGCCGCGATCGCCGCCCCGACCTCGGCGGGCAGCGGGAGCCGTTCGGTCCGGTTGCCCTTGCCCAGTACCGCGATCTCGCCGTGGCGCCAGTCGATGTCGTCCAGTCCGAGGCGGGCGACCTCGCCCGCGCGCAAACCCAGCCGCGACAGCAGCAGCATGATCGCGTAGTCACGCAGACCGGTCGGCGTGCGTCGATCACAGCTGGCCAGCAGGCTGCGCAGCTGGCCTGGTTCCCTTCGGCAGGCTCGACAACCCCCAGCCCGCGACCGAGGGCACCGCGGCCGCCAGCGACACCGGGATCGTGCCGGTCAGGTGCAGCCACCGCAGCAGCGACCGGAGTGCGCAGACGATCAGCTTCGCGGACCCGACAGCGCGGCCGGGACAAGCCGCCAGCACGAACCCGGTGACATCACCCGCGGTCACACCGACCAGATCCAGGACCTCACCGCGCAACCGGCCCGCCACGAACGGCCGCACGCAGTCCACATAGCCGCGCACCGTGCCGGCAGTCAGACCGCGCTCGACGAGCAGATAGTCGCCGTAGCGGCCAAGCAGTTCCTCCACCAGACCGAGTTGGACTTCCGGCGGGGCGGGAAGCACGCCCAGCGGTGCGAGGTACTCCAGCAGCGGCGCCAACGCCTTCGGTGACCGGTATTGCCGGTATCCGACGGCACAGCGCGCAGCCAGGTAGCGCTCGATCACCAGCCCGTTCAGCTGGTTCACCTCGACGCCAGCCGCCCGCATCCAGCGATCCAGATGCGCGACGAAGCACATGTGCTGCTCGGCCCCGGACCGCATGTAACCCTGACGGAGTAGCTCCTCGGCGAACCCGCTGGCATACGGCTCCAACGGACCCGAGACCAACGACCGCAACACTTTGACCATGACGCTCTCCTCTCCACATATGGAGAAGCAAGCGTCGATCAACTCACCGGATTATGCCGACCTCGACAGCCCGGGCACCGCGACTACCAGCGACTTCAGGCCGCGATCGGCATAATCGGGAGGTCGGCATAATGGAACCAGCAGCGCTGCTCCCTGGCCTGCGGGAACACCTCGCGCAGCGCACCCCAGAACCCGAGCGCGCCATCCCCGACCGCGAGGACCGGGGCGCGCATCCCACGCCGGGCGCAGTCACGCATCAGGTCCGCCCAGGACTCGACCGACTCCCGGTAGCCGGCGGCCAGCGCAATGAGCTCCTTGCGGCCATCGGCTCGGACACCGATCATGACCAGCAGGCACAATTTGTGCTCTTCGAGGCGGATGTTGACGTGGTAGGGGTCGACCCGGGGCGCGGTGCCGGTGTCTCCACCGGTCCGTTTCCCCGGGCCGCCCTCCGAACCGGACGTGCGCCTCGTCGACGCATCCGGCTCTCCACAAACCCCGTTTGATGTCGCGGTGGGGTGCTCATGCGGTGCTCGGCCATGGCGAGGGGATCTTCGAGCCTCGGTAGCGGTAGCGGGTTGTCCGCACCGCACCGGGGTTGAACAAGATCACTTCACCGTCGGCGGGCCACCACCGGTTGCCGCAGAAGCGTCGCCGGAGTTCCTTCCAGGTGATCCTGGGGTGTTTGCGGCGTAGCCACTGGATGACCTGGCGCCAGGTGAATGCGCGAAGGTAGCCGAAGGCGATCGCCGACACCCCAGGTCGGAAGTGGGCGGTCCAGCCCCGCAGTACCGGGTTGAGCCGGCGTAGCAGGGCTTCGAGCGGCAGGTTGATGTTCTGTCGGCACCGTGTCTTCACCGTGCCGGTCACGGCCTTGAGGGCCTTGGCCGAGGGATAGGTGTAGACGTAGCGCCTGTCGGTGCCTCGTTTGCGACGGCGCTGGATGTGCCATCCCAAGAAGTCGAGGCCCTCGTCGATATGGGTGATCCAGGTCTTCTCCTCCGACAGGCGCAAACCCATCGTGGACAAAACCACGGCGATCTCCTCACGGAGATGTTCGGCGTCGTCTTTGGTGCCCGACACGAGCAGGCACCAGTCGTCCGCGTACCGCACCAGACGGTAGTTGGGCAGACCGTGACGACGTCGTTTGAGCCGCTCGTTGCGGCTGATGCCCGGGCCTCCCGGCGCATGGGCGATGTGCTCGTCCAGCACCGACAGCGCCACGTTACTCAGCAACGGTGAGAGGATCGACCCCTGTGGGGTTCCGGCGTCGGTGTCCCTCAGGACGCGGTCCTCGCCGAGGATCCCCGTCTTGAGGAACGCCTTCACCAGCGCCAACACGCGTTTGTCCCCGACGCGTTGTCGCACTCGGTCCAGAAGTGCCGAATGCGAAATTTCGTCGAAGCAGGCTTTGATATCGCCTTCCACGACCCACTCGTAGGTGCGGGTCGTGAAGTGGCGCACCTCGGCCACCGCGTCGTGGGTCCGGCGCTTCGGGCGGAATCCGTACGAACACGGAAGGAAATCCGCTTCGAAGATCGGCTCCAGCACCAGTTTCAAGGAGGCTTGCACCACCCGATCCCGCACGGCGGAGATCCCCAGGCGGCGACGCTTCGTCGTGCCCGGTTTCGGGATCATCCGTTCCCGTGTCGGTAGCGGGTGGAAGCTGCGGTCCTTCACCTCGGCCCGCAACTGGTCGAGGAATACCTCGACCCCTACCTCGGCCTCCACGTAGTAGGCGGTCTGTCCGTCCACTCCGGCCGTGCGTGCCCCCTTGTTGCCCCGCACCCGATCCCAGGCCACCAACAGGAAGCTGGAATCGGCGACGAGATTGAACAGATCATCGAACCTGCGATGAGGATCATCGCGTGCCCAACGGTGCAGCTTGGTCTGGATCTCCAGTACCCGGCGTTCCGCCCTGAACAGGGCGAGCGCCAGTTCGTCGGTGTTCACCGGCGATCTCCTGGTGTTCCCTCACGTCTGCTGCGGACTTGCTGGCCTCCTTCGCCCTGCGACCGGTTTTCCCGGCCTCCATGACGGGTCGTCACGCCCGCGACTACTACGAGGCCTCCGCCCCGACCGGTGCCCACAGCGGACAACGCGCCTGCCCGTTCCCGCGCTGGCTGCGCGAGACGAGGGCGACACTGGACGGTTCCCACGTTCACCACACGACCGATCGGCGGGGTCGACGCCCAGCTCTGCCCCAGCGGCATCGCCACGGCTACGCCGTGGGCATTCACCGTGGCCTCCCGCCGGAGGGAATCAACTCCGGCCAGGAGTTCCCGACCAGCACCATGCCGGTCGGTGCGCACCGCGACCCAGCCCATATCCGCCAGATTTGAGCTGGTGGGTCGATTGAGGGGCTTTACGCACTGGTTTCTCACGTACGCCTTTCCGCCTTGCTTGCCGGACCCGCGTCGTCTGGCAGTGCCAGCGCGTCCCGGCGTTGTCAGGGCTGCTTCCCGCCCTCCCCGGCGTTCCCCGGCTCGGACTGCCCTCAGCTTCACCCGGTTGCCACGACAACCCGGCGGTGGAGGTCTCTCACCCCCACCCGGTCATGCAGCGCCTCGTGGCGCACGATCCCGTCGGCCCAGAGATAGACGAAGTCCACACCGGACAGATCCCGGGCCGCGAACGTGCGCTGCTCGGCCTTCCAAGTCTCGGTCAGCTTCGTGATCACCGGCGCGGACAGCCCGGCCGTGGAGCCGAGGAACTGGCCCAGCGCGGGCACGAAGTCCCCGGTCGAGAGCCCGTGCAAGTACAGCAGCGGCAACACCTCGGTGACGCTTCGGGGTCTTGCGGCACCAGGCAGGCAGGATCGCCGAAGCGAACCACGCCCGCTCCCCGGTGTCGGGATCCACTCGCTTGTCGTTGACCCGCGGCGCCGTTACCGCCACCGCGCCGGCGCTGGTGAGTACTTCGCGCGGCTGATGCGAGCCGTTGCGCACCACCAACCGCCGGCCGTTTGCGTCGCGCTCGTCAATGAACTGGGCGATGTAGGCCTAGACCTAGGCCTGCAACGCCTCGGCCAGCATCCGGCGGGCGCCATCACGCACGATCTGATCGATCAACGATGAACCCCCGTCCGGACGGGGGTCCCCGGCGTCGGCCGCTCAGGAACTACGGTGAGCATCGGGGTCGTACCTTGCCGACCGGCGGTGCTGGTGCGCACCGACGCCGCCGGCGCCACGAAGGAGTTCGCCGCGCAC
>JADEYI010002065.1_pt1 | contig 11462 bp, 9 predicted proteins | sample 8542331 | NCBI WGS metagenome assembly JADEYI01 (sample SAMN16510988, study PRJNA670497) | mine drainage metagenome | isolation source: biofilm near Copperflume 1 | place: Germany: Marsberg coppermine Kilianstollen | collected 2018-02 | reverse complement strand
CAGTCGCCGTTGCTAAGGCCGCTTCTAAGGCCGGGGTTTGCAGGTTCGGCGGCCCTGCCCTGGAGGCATCCAGGTTCGGCATTTCCGGAATACTGGCGGAGTCGATGGAGATCGAGCCGGCAGGCAGACCCATCAGGTTTGAAATATGGTCCCGCAGCTCATCCGCGCGATCAGCCAGCTGGATTTGCTCCACGCGCATTTGCGCGCGTGTCAGCCGGGCGCGCGTTTCCTCCACGTGGCTGTCCAGCCCGGCTGCGAGCCGGTCTCCGACGATGGAGATCAGCCGGTCTGCATCCGTCATGGCATCGTTCAACGCTGCCATCTGGCGGGTGGTTTCGTCCAGATGAAGAAAGGAGGTCGCCATGTCCAGGATGACCTTTTGTCTCGCATCCTGCAGGGAGTAGTCTGCGGCCTTCACAGCGGCACGCGCCGAGCGGATGTAGTCCAGTTGCGAGAAACTGAAGATCAGCGATTGCGAACCGGCGTTGAAGATGTTCGGCGTCCCTAGAGGAAAGCCGTAATTCGGCGGCCCAATTCCGGAACCGACAGTAAAGTTTGGAATGTAGGCTTTGCGCAGCTCCAGCAGCACGGCCCGCGCGCGCTTCTCGTCTGCCGTCGCAATGCGGACCGCCGTGCTGTTGCGCAGAGCCAGATCGACGCCTGTGTACAGAGAGATTTCACCCGGCGATTGCGGATGGGTTGTGTCGGATGTGGTTGTGTCTTTATCCGGAGCCAACGACGTCTTCGACAGGGAGGCTTTGAGCACAGGGGTATTCGGAATCGGCGCGTCCGGCATTGCAGTCTTTGACGACTGTGCAGTCGCGGATCCGATAACAAAAAATGCAGCGGCCACGCCGGCAAGGCTGCGCGTCAGAACCGGATGGCTGCGAAAATTCCGGAACGCAGGTTTCGCGCGCCGTAACGATACAGGGAAGCGCATATTTTATTGCCCGCCGCGCACGGCCAGCCCGGAGTGCAGCGTGGTGCCATCGGGCGCGGAAAGGGCGACGACGGTGTTCTCCGTCACCCCGGAAAGCACCTGGACCTGGGTCAGGTTCAGGCTGCCAATTTTGATCGGGACCCTTTGCAGGTGGCCGTCAACAATCTTGAAGACGTAATCCCCGCTTTCGTCCGCGTGCAGCGCCTCGCGCGGAATGATGAGCGCATCCTGCAGATCGAGCAGGGTCACGGTGATGGTGACATTGGTGTTGGGCAGCAGGGTTTCATCGGCGTCATCGACTGAAATCAGGGCCTCGCCGACGTTGCGGGTTCCATAGCTGACGATTGTTGTCGGGGTACGAATAACATGGCCGTGCCAGGTGCGCGTGGGCTGGGCCTCCCAGACTATCTTGACCGGCTCTCCCGCGACCAGTTTGCCAATCTCCGGCTCGTCGAAATAGGCGCGCACCTGAATCTGTTTCAGGTTGGCCATTTGCAGCAGCTTGTCCCCGGCCTGCACGAAATCGCTGGGATGCACCAGCACGGAATACACGGTGCCGGCGAAGGGGGCACGCACGTTCTCTTGCTGCAATACATCCAGCGAGGAAGCATAGGCCGCCTTGGCGTTTTCAAGGTTTGCTTCCGCATGTTCAAGGTCGATCGGAGCAAAATTCTGTGTCCGCTGCTGGTTCAGGACATGCAGGCTTGCTTCCTCCGCCGCCAGTGCCCGGCGCGCCGTCTCCACCTCGCTGGCTGAGGCCGCGCCCTGCTTTTCAAGCTGCTGGAGCGTGGCAAGTCTGGCCGCCGCCTGATCGCGCGCGGCCTGCGTTCTGCCGATGTTTCCGGTAAGCGTAATCTGCTGGGGCCGCGTGCCGCCATGCTGCAATGCCTGCAATTCCGCCTGCGCTCCGCGCTCCGCCGCCAGGGAGGAAGCGACATTCGACCGCGCCTGGGAATCGTCGAGCGCAAGCAGCAATTTGCCCGTCGGCACTTTGTCTCCCTCGTGAACATAGACGGCCTTCACGGTGCCTTGCCGCGGACTGTAGGCAGCAAAGTTGTGGGTGGGTTCCACCTTACCGTTGGTGCTCAGGGTGCTGATAAGTCGTCCGCGGTCGGCAGTCGCCGTGCGCACCGTGACCACGCTGCGCGTGAAATAGCGCAGAAGCGCCGCGCCCGCCAGCAGGGCCAGGGCCAAAACGATCCAGAATCTTCGGCTTTGCTTGCGGGGTTCTTGGGAAAGCGGATCGGCCATAATCGTATCGAAAGTAATTACTTGAATTGTCAGTATATAAGACGGTCGAGGCCGCTAAGCGATTCAATGATCTCAGGTTATCTCTCGTGTCATGGGCAAGCCTGCGGCCCGTTTCGCGGGCGCCCGGGGAAGCGGGCGTCCCCTTTTCGTACAATCGGAATGTATGTCATCCAATAGAAAAAATCCGACACCCCGCTATACCGACGATCACGCTCGTTCCGGTCTCGATTTCCATTTTCCCGAGATTGAAACCTGGCCGAATCAGTTTCCCGCCTATGAGATTGTGATCGACAGCCCGGAGTTCACCTCCGTCTGCCCTAAAACCGGTCTGCCGGACTTCGGCGTCATCACCCTGCGCTACATGCCCCGCAAGGCGTGTCTCGAACTCCGTTCCTACAAGGAATATCTCTTCAGCTACCGTCAGCTCGGAATCTTTCAGGAGAACATCGTCAACCAGGTGCTGGAAGATGTGGTGAAGGCCTGTGCGCCCGCGTGGGCTTTTGTGCGTGGAGATTTTCGTCCCCGCGGCGGCATCTCGACTGTAGTCGAGGCACGCTGGCCCCGGCCCAAGGATGCTGCCACGAGGAAGTAACTGGTGCGACCCTCGCGCCACAATCCACTATCTTTCCCCCCGGAGATTGTTGTAGCGTGACGCATGGCTTCTCCTGTCCATGCAGCGATCAGTTTCATTGAACTCGGTACCGCGATTATTGGACTGGCCGTTCTGGCCCGCATTGCCAGCCGCTGGGGATTTTCCGCCATTCCGCTCTACCTGCTGGCTGGCCTGGCGTTCGGCAACGGCGGCGTTGCCCCTCTTAACGTCAGCACAAATTTCATTCACGGCGGCGCGGAAATTGGCGTGCTGCTCTTGCTCTTCATGCTCGGCCTGGAGTACACCGGCCAGCAGTTGATCGCAACGCTCCGCACCGGCTTTTGGTCCGGCGTGGTGGACTTCTTCCTGAACTTTTCTCCTGGAGTGATCTTCGGCCTGGTAATTGGATTGCGTCCGATCGCGGCTGTCATTCTCGGCGGTGTGACTTACATGTCCTCCTCCGGCGTTGCCGCCAAGGTGCTGACGGAGTTGGGACGTCTGGATTTTCCCGAGACGCGTGTCGTCCTCTCCATTCTGATCCTGGAAGATCTGGTGATGGCCGTCTATCTGCCGCTGGTTGCGGTGCTGGTTGTCGGCGGCACTGCGCAGCGCATTGCAGTGTCGGTCTCCATTGCCGTGGCGACGGTGGCCGTGGTGCTGTTCGTGGCCGTCCGCTACGGCGCTGCTCTCAGCCGTTTCGTCGCTCATGAGTCGGATGAGATCATCCTGCTGACTACTCTTGGTGCGGTGCTACTGGTCGCGGGCATTGCCGAGCGGTTTCAGGTCTCCTCCGCCATAGGAGCTTTTCTGGTGGGCATTGCTGTTTCAGGGCAGCTTGCGAAGCAATCGCACAGGCTGCTCGCGCCCTTGCGGGATTTGTTCGCCGCCCTCTTTTTCTTCTTCTTCGGGCTCCAGATCGACCCGCGATCTCTCAGGTCCATGCTGGGGCTGGCAATTGTGCTGGGGCTGATTACCGCCGGAACCAAAGTCCTCACCGGGTATTTGTCTGTCAAAATATCCGGGGTCGATCGTCAGGGACGGTTTCGCGCGGGATCGGTCCTCATATCGCGCGGAGAGTTCTCCATAGTCATCGCCACGCTGGGCGCGGGGCTGGATCCGAAACTTGGGTCTCTGGCCGCCGCATACGTTCTGTTTCTGGAGATCCTCGGCCCCATCTGCGCCCGGCTGGCGAAGTGAGGGAGAAATTCAGTGAACAGCTGTCCTTGCTCCAATGAATAAGGATTCACTACACCCTGATAGTATGGCCGCTCATGCCGACTGAGTCTTCCGTAATCCGTCCAGCCGTTCCGTCCCATACCGCCCGCGCCGCCTGGACCGCACTGGCGCTGCTGACCGCGCTGAACCTGCTGAACTATATCGACCGCTACGTGCTGGCCGGGGTTCAGCCTTTGGTGCAGCGGGCATTCCATGTCAACGACGAGCGCATCGGCTCGCTTACCTTTGCATTTTTTATTACCTATATGCTGGCGGCCCCGTTGACCGGCTGGCTGGGCGACCGCCTTCCGCGCAAGCCACTCATCATCGCGGGCGCCTTGCTGTGGAGTGTGCTCACGCTCTCGACCGCGCTGGTCCATACCTTTGGCGAGTTGTATTGGCGCCACGCGCTGGTGGGTATCGGCGAGGCCAGCTTCTGCATCTATGCCCCCGCGTTGCTGTCCGACTACTGGCCGCCGGAGCAGCGCAACCGCATCCTGACCCTGTTCTATCTTTCACTGCCGGTCGGCGCGGCCCTCGGTTATATTCTCGGCGGCACGCTGGGGCAGTCCCACGGATGGCGCGCTCCGTTCTACGTAGCGGCTGTGCCGGGGCTCTTGATCGTCCTGCTGGTATGGCTGTTCATGCGCGAGCCTGCGCGCGGGGCCTCCGAGCCGCTGGCGCTCATGCCGGACCGATCTACGCTGACCGGCCTGGCGCGCAACCCGGCTTACTGGACGGCCACCCTGGGCATGGCGATGATGGTCTTTTCGCTCGGCGGAATCTCCGTCTGGATGCCGACTTTCCTCTACCGCTTCGGCCACTATTCGTTGGCGGGCGCAAGCCAGATTCTCGGCGCCATCACCGTCGTCGATGGCATCGCAGGTACCTGGCTTGGCGGATGGCTGGCCCAACGCTGGCTGCGCAAAAACAAAGCAGCACTCTATCTGCTTTCTGCCTGGAGCGTCCTGCTCGCCGCCCCGTTCGCCCTGCTCACCTTCTATGGCCCGCGGTCCGCTATGGTCCCATGCCTTGCGATTGCAGAGTTTCTTCTCTTCCTGAACACCGGGCCGTTGAACGCCGCGATTGTGAACGCCGTGGATGCGCCTATTCGCTCGACCGCCATCGCCATCGAGTTGTTTATGATTCACGCCCTCGGCGATGCGCCTTCGCCGCGCATCATCGGCTGGGTCTCCGATCATTCCTCCTTGCGCCAGGGCCTCGCTGTCACATTGGTCACTCTGCTCATTTCCGGCATCCTGATCTTCGCTGGCGCGCGATTTGCTCCGGAGATGGACCTGTCCGCTGTTTGAAACGCCACAGAAAAAATTTGTCTTCCTGTACTCTTCTACTTGAGAGTCGCTGCGCATGAGCATGTCATGGCTGCATATGCCTGGGATAGACGGGGAAATATTATTTGCGATCTTTGCGTGGACGATTGCAGCCGCATGGCTGGCGCGTGTGCTGCCCGCGTTGTGGATGTTGCCGCACGTTCCCGATCTGCTCGACCAAAAATATTTATCTCCTGACGCAGATATGGAATGGCCGTCGATCACGGTAGTCGTTCCGGCGAAAGATGAGGCGCGCGCCATCGAGCAATGCCTGCGAAGTTTGTTGCAGTGCAACTACCCCCGCCTCCATATCGTTGCTGTCGATGACCGCTCCACCGACGCAACCGGCGCGCTGATGGAAAAAATTGCTGCCGGTCCGGAAGCGCAGGGCCGTTTGCGCGTCCTTCATGTTGCGACGCTGCCGGAAGGCTGGCTGGGCAAGCCGCACGCAATGGCCCTGGCGGCCAGCGGCGTGGAAACGGATTGGCTGCTCTTCACCGATGCCGATGTGATCTTCGCCCCGGACACAATTCACCGCGCCATCGTGTTCGCAACCCAAAGCCATGCCGACCATTTTGTTCTGTACCCCACGTTGATTCTGCATGGCTGGGCGGAGCGGATGCTCGTCGCTTTTTTTCAAAGCGTGTCGGTCCTCGCCGGCCAGCCCTGGAAGATACCCGACCCCAGGGCACGCCGGGCATATATAGGCGTCGGTGCGTTCAATATGGTCCGTCGGCCCGTGTACCAGGCTCTCGAAGGATTTTCCGCCCTCCGCATGGAGGTGCTGGAGGATGTGCGTCTCGGCTATCGGGTGAAACGCGGCGGATACGCGCAGCACGTGGCCTTCGGGCGCGACCTGATCCGCATTCGCTGGGCGGAAAGCGCAGCCGGAATGCTTAAAAACCTCACCAAGAATTTATTCTCTGCGTTTCGCTTTCGCCCCCCGCTGGTATTGTGCGCCTGCGCCGGTTCCGTCTTGTTGTGCTTGACTCCGTTCATCGCTCTTTTATTCGGCGGGCCGGCGCGGTGGGCAGGCATAACGACGCTGCTGGCTCTGCTGCTGGTGAATCTGCGGTATTGGAAGCAGACAAGAATATCGCCGGCCTATGTTGTGCTGCTGCCCGTGGCGACGTTGTTATTTGCCGGGGCGTTGCTGCGCTCCATGCTGCTGGTTCTTTGGCGGGGCGGGGTTTTATGGCGCGGCACGCTCTATCCCTTGAAGGAGCTGCGGCGGCAGGCCGGTCCGTTATGGTAACGATGCCGCCGGGCCTGCCAATGTGCGCCGCGTTATTTCCCGCGATGACTGAAGTGGACGCCATGCTGGCCGCCCACCCCATTGTGCGAGCTGAAGGCCTGTCCGCCATTTTCCGCCGAAAAACTTTTGACCAGTTGCGGGTTCGGATGGAACTTTTCCTTGCCGCCGTGCAACTGCTCGTGGCTGCTCAGTACGATTTCTGCGCGGCCCTGAATGGTGTGCACCGTTCCTCGAATCCGAATGGTCTGGTCGACGAGACTCTGTAGGTCGCCCACGGACGCCTCATCCCGGCTGAGACTCAAAATGAAGAAATGACAGTCCGAATCTGCCGTTTGCGGGCTGCACACATCAAGAAAATGAATTCCATTTGCGGCATCCACCAGCCGGTAGACATGCGCCTGCACGCACACATTTTTATTCACATGGCGCAGGGCCTCGTCCGGCGATATGCAGACCTGTTTCGTGGCAGCCAAAGCGCATGGCGGCATGGCGGCAAGCAATGTTGCAATCAACAGGGGAGTGCGCATGGAAGAGTCCCGCTCTCGAAGCTGCAAATCTCGTAAGTCGATTATCTCTTGCGGGCCTTCGCCGATCCAGCAGGAAGTTCTCAGGCGCAATTACAAATTCTGCGCCGCGGCCGGCTGCACGAAGTGCCCGATTGCAATTCGCGTGGCTGTTCTCAGCCTTAGTGCCAGGGCATCCACGTGTCGCTGCTCGCTCAGGTAGCTGATGACCATCATGCGCAGAACGCTGCGGCCCCGCACGCGTGTGGTTGAAATCCATTGCTGACCGTCGCGTGAAAACTCCTGAACAATCTCGTGGTGCAGCCGCGCCGTCTCTTCCTCTGCCATGCCGTACTCGACCGCGGCCTTCGCGCGAAAATTAAGAATGGTCAGCCGGCGCGGAGTTGCCAGCTCAAACATGCCCGTCCCCAGCACGGCGTCTTCAAGATACGCCGCCAGTTGCAACTGGCGATCGATCAGCTCCTGATATGCCGCGCGGCCATGCACGCGCAGCGTCAGCCACAGCTTCAGGGAGTTCATGCGGCGCGACCACTGCGTCGAAACACGAAAATTATCCGGCAGGGGATTGGACGCGCGCGGCAGATAGCTGGTGTCCAGCCCAAACGTCGGCTCCATCAGGCCAGGATGGCGCGTCAGCACGATGCCGGCGGAAAATGGCATCGCCAGCCACTTGTGCGGGTCAATCGTGATTGAGTCCGCAAGTTCCACTCCATCGAGCAGCGGCCGCTGCGTGTCGGAAAAAATTGCCGCCGCGCCGTAGGCTCCATCCACGTGGAACCATAAATCTTCCATGCGGCAAAGCTCCGCAAGTTCGGGCAGCGGATCGATGGCGCCGGAGCTGGTGGTGCCCGCCGTGCCCACAATGGCCAGCGGTTCGCAGCCCGCACGGCGGTCGGCGGCAATCTTTTCCTTCAGCGCTGCCCGGTCTATTTCCGCCCGGTCCGTGACCGGCACCCTGCGCAGCGCCTTGCGGCCCAGGCCCAGCAGCCCCAGAGATTTCTCCAGTGAATGATGCGCTTCGGACGAAGCATAAACCACCGGCTGCTTTCTCAGCGTCAGCAGCCCTTCATCGGCGGCTTTGGGATAGCGGCGCGCAATAGCCAGCGCCAGCGCGGTCAGGTTCGCTTCCGTGCCGCCGCTGGTGAACGTGCCGCCAAAGGCATCGGCCACCCATCCCACACGCTGCGCGATCCAGCCGACCGTCTCCTGCTCGATGCGGCTCGCCATCTGCGACCGCGCCAGCGAGGCAAGCTGAGGATTCAGCGCCGCCACCAGCGCTTCCGCCAGCACCGCCATATAGGTTGGCGTCGGGTTTGCCAGGCCAAAGTAATTGGCGCTGGGGATGTGAAATCCGCTGTCGATCAGTTGTGAACAAATGTCGTCGAGTACGGCCCCGGCGTCCGCGCCCAGTTCCGGAATATCGCTCTCCAGGGTGGGGAAATTCCGCTGACCCGCCGGCTGTTGCACGGGCCGGTCCTGCAGACTGGAAAAATATTCATTGATGCGGTCGATGAGACGATAGCCAAGCTGCTGGCGCTGGCTGCTGTCCAAGTCAAATCCCATACGGGTACCTGCCTTGCCGGTTGCGGCGTGAACTTTTCGAACAAACAAGCACGAAGCGTTCTCGCATCCAGGGCCAGGAAAGGCTCCCGGTGCTGAACGGCGCATGCTGTTCGATTGTACGTCCCCGGCTAGCCGGTTGGCTCGCCAGGCTCTAAAGTGTCGGCGCCCGTTGCCTGTGGCCGCATCAGCGGAAAAAGAATCACGTCGCGGATCGAGCGCGAACCGGTCAGCACCATCGTCAGCCGATCGATGCCGATGCCTTCTCCGCCGGTTGGCGGCAGGCCAAAACTGAGCGCACGGACGTAATCTTCATCCATCGCGTGCGCCTCATCGTCGCCGCGCGCGCGTTCGCCCAGTTGCTGCTCGAAGCGCTTGCGCTGCTCCACCGGGTCGTTCAATTCGCTGAAGGCATTGCCCAGTTCGAAGCCGCCAATGTAGAACTCGAACCGCTCCACCCAATCCGGCTCGTCCGGCTTATTTTTCGAAAGCGGCGAGACAGCGGCAGGGAAGTCATAGATGATGGTCGGCTGAATCAAATGATCTTCTGCGACAGCTTCAAATATCGAAGCGATGTTGTTTCCCGCCGGCGCATTGGCGTCAAGGTCCACCTGCACGCGGGCATCGCGCAGGCGCTGGCCCATCGCCAGCGCCTGCGCCGCGCCGGCAAAGTCGTGCATCTGCGGCTTTGCGCCTGCCGCCTCTGGCCAGAAATGAATGATCGCTTCTCTCATCGTGTATCGCTTCCAGACGGCCAGATCGATCTCCACATCGTTAAAAATCGTCTTGGTCGTGCCATTCACCTCCATCGCCACATACGCGATCAACTCTTCGGTCAGGTTCATCAACTCGTGATAATTTGCATACGCCTGATAAAACTCCAGCATGGTGAACTCTGGATTGTGCTGCGTCGATACGCCTTCGTTGCGGAAGTTGCGGTTGATCTCATACACGCGATCCATGCCACCGACCACCAGCCGCTTCAAATACAGCTCCGGCGCAATCCGCAGATACAGGTCGATGTCGAGCGCATTGTGGTGCGTCGTGAACGGCTTGGCGGCAGCGCCTCCGGCAATCGGCTGCATCATCGGTGTTTCCACTTCCAGATAACCGCGTTCATCGAAGAACTTGCGCAGCGCCCGCAGCACCGCCGCCCGCTTTACGAAGACTTCGCGCACGTCGGCGTTCATGAACAGATCGACATAGCGCTGCCGGTAGCGCAGCTCGACGTCCGCCAGCCCGTGATACTTTTCCGGCAGCGGCAGCATGGCCTTGGACAAAAAGGTGAGCGTGTCCACGTGGATGGTCAGCTCTCCGGTGCGCGTGCGGAACAGATAACCGCTGACTCCAATGTGGTCGCCCATATCGAGCAGCTTGTAGAGCTGAAATCCCTGCTCCCCCACCGCGTCCATGCGGACGTAAATCTGCAACCGCTGGCCGTTCTGTTGCAGCACTGCAAACCCGGCCTTGCCCTGCGCGCGAATCGCCATGATGCGCCCGGCGGCGGCCACCTGCACGCGGTCCTGCTCCAGCGCTTCGCTGTTGAGCGCGTCGTAGCTGGCATGGATGGCCGACAGCGCATGGCTGGCCGCAAAGCTGTTGGGATAAGCGGTCTGGCCCAGCGCCTCAATCTGCTGGATCTTGTCGCGGCGAAGTTCAAAAACGCTTCGTTCAAATTCCGATTCGTGCACGCGGGTTTCCTTTAATGTATGGCTGGATGCAATGCCAGTATAGTGGTAGCTGCCCGGACATATCACCGGCCACGGAGACATCAGCACATGACGATAGCCGAAGTTCTTCTCGCAGACTTTGATGTGGAAATTGCCAGCACGCGTCGAACGCTGGAGCGCATCCCGGAATCCGATCCACAGTGGAAGGCACATGAGAAGTCCATGCCAATGGGCCGCCTTGCAGTGCATGTGGCCCGCCTGCCGCAATTCTGCACACGCATCCTTACGACCCCGGAGATAGACATGGACAAGGAAAAATGGCCCGATCTGGCATTTGAGTCTACCGCCCGGCTTCTGTCGGAACTGGAGTCTTCCGCCGCGGAAGCGAAAGGCCATCTTGCCGCCAGTTCAGACGATGACTTGAAAAAACTATGGAAGCTTTCCTTCAAAGGCAAAGTCCTGGCGGAAGGCCCCCGCATGCTTCTTTACCGCACCATGTTCCTGAACCATCTGATCCACCATCGCGCCCAGTTGGGGGTCTACCTGCGTTTGTTAAACGTCCCCGTGCCCGGTCTGTATGGGCCTTCCGCCGATGAACCGTTTATGTAAGCGTGGGCCAGCTCGACGGTAATGCTTGTTAAAGATATCGTCGAGATTTTGCTGAACACCCCTCGTTCCTTGGCCTATGATCGTTCTCTCGGAGGTGATGTGATGAATCGCTGGCTGAAAATCGGGCTGGTAGTTGTGGGAGTGCTGGTCGTCGGGCTGGTGGCTCTGTTCGCTCTGGTGAACGCGAACACGTTTCGACCGCTGCTCGAAAGCCAGATGTCCACCGCTCTCGGTCGTCAGGTCAAACTGGGAAACCTGAGTTTCTCGCCGTTTGCCGGCAGTCTGGTTGCGGACGACCTGAGCATTGCCGACGACCCGGCCTACAGCGCCACTCCGTTTCTGACCGCGAAGCAACTGCGCATCGGCGTCGAAATGAGGCCGCTGATCTTTTCGCGGCAACTGCGGGTGCAAAGTTTCGTTGCGGAATCTCCTCAGATCCACCTGATTCGCGGAACCAATGGCAGCTGGAACTTTTCCAGCATAGGGAAAAATGCCCCCAGCCGAACGGGCAACAC
>JADEYI010002064.1_pt1 | contig 11462 bp, 11 predicted proteins | sample 8542331 | NCBI WGS metagenome assembly JADEYI01 (sample SAMN16510988, study PRJNA670497) | mine drainage metagenome | isolation source: biofilm near Copperflume 1 | place: Germany: Marsberg coppermine Kilianstollen | collected 2018-02 | reverse complement strand
GTCGCCTATAGCCTGGGTGGAGTTTTATCATCCGCCATTATCGCGCCATTTTCGCTGGCCTGGTGGACACTGATGTATTCCATTGCGAAACGCGAAGACGCGAAGCAGGTATTCAAGTTGATCTTTCGCGGGTTCAGTTTCGTTCTGCTCTTTGCTACCCTTGGCATGTCGCTCTTTGCAAGCAGCGTTTTCGATTTACTGTTTCCCGCGTCGTATCATGCCCAGACGTCGATCATTCCGATCATTGCTTTGTCGGTCATGTTCAACGGCATCTTTATTGTAGTAAACCTGGGAACATCATTGAAGCGCAAGACCTGGTTATCGTCACTCTATTACATTTGCTCTGCGCTTGTTAATGTTGGTCTCAACCTTATGTTGATACCTATCTTTGGCACGATAGGCGCGGCACTGGCTACACTTATCGCCTATCTCGCGCTGGTGGTGATAGCCTACCTTTTTAATCGGCGAATTTACCCAGTTCCGTTTGAGATAGGTTTGTTTCTGCTCGCTTTAGGGATCGGCATCGCACTATACCTCGTCAGCAATAGTTTGGCCCAGGGACAGGGTATTGTGATGGTCTGGGGCATTCACATTGGTGTGATTCTTCTCTATGGATTATGCCTGGTGTTCCTGGGATGGTTTTCGCTAGTCGCGAGAATAACGCGTTCCTTTACTAAGCGTCTATCAAGCGTCATTCTTAATGGTTTGTAGGAGGTTCTATATCTTGAAAAGTGTAGTTGAAACTGATGATAGAGTAATACCATCTGATTCTTCCGGGATAACACGTACCATAAAGGTGTGTCAGCATATTCTGAGAGAGGCCTGCAACGATGTTCGCTCCATGCGTGCGGCTACAACATTTTGCAATGAAGGGTTTGCTGTCTCCATCATTGATGTTGTGGAGGCATCAATGCAACCAGTCGAGGAAGATATTGATGGCATCCGCTTGAAACATATAATCCTGCCTGGCTGGCAGAGCTCCAGACGATCAGAATGGCTGTTTCTCATCACAGCTCTTCGTACATTCTTTCGGAGCCTGATCCTGTTGCTACAAAGCGAGGCGGATATCTATCATGCCACTGAATTAAACGCGCTCCCTGCCTGTTGTATCGCTGCTGTCCTACGTCGTAAACCATTAGTCTACGAGGCCTATGAGTTGCATCTACCCTATCCAGAGACGACTATCGCGTTCTGGCGGCGGTCAGCTAAGCTCATTAATCATCTGCTCGCGATTATCTTGCCCCGTTGTGCAGGGGTCATAGCTACTACGCCTTTTTATGCGCAGGAGATGCAAAAGCATTTTCACCTGAAGGAAGTATCGCTGGTTCGCAATATTCCACCTTATAGAAGCATACCCCCAAACGATCGTATAAGGCAGTATCTTGGGTTGGGTCAAGAGACCAGGATTGCGCTTTATCATGGACGTTTGCAGAGGAATCGAGGGCTTCATACATTGGTGCGGGCGGCCGCATTTCTAGAGAAGAATAACGTAATCGTGCTGATGGGTGAAGGATATGGTGCGACACAGAAGGAGCTTGAGGAGCTTGTCGCTCGTGAGGGAGTCGCTGATCGTGTCAAATTTGTTCCGCGCACGCCACTTTACGAGGATCTGCTCAACTGGGTGGTTTCAGCAGATATAGGTCTGGTTCTCTACACACCGAGTTATTCGCTGGCTGTCAAACTGATCTTGCCGAACAAGCTCTTTGAATACATTATGGTTGGTGCGCCTGTTCTGGCTACGCAACTAGATGCGGTCGAAGAAGTTATCAGGACGTATGATGTCGGGCAAATAGTCACCTCGGTTGAACCTGAAGCAATCGGTGCGGCAATCAATAGCATGTTGGCAGATGTTACTGCTCTGGATCGTATGGGGCAAAATGCCCTCGAGGCAGCAAAAAACGATCTCAATTGGGAGAAAGAGAGCCTACAGCTTGTTCGCCTCTACGAAGTCATTGTAGAAAGGGTAAAGGAGAAACGGAAATAAATTATGAATAAGACAGACAATTGTCCCCAAATAGCCTATCTCACGTCTGACCCTGCGCACAATAGACGCAGCTTTTCCGGCAGCACATACTACATGGGCAAGGCGCTTGAACAGTACTGTGGTCAGGTCACGTATCTTGAATATGCTATCTCATGGGAAAGGCGTGCTTTGGGATGGATCACGCGCGAGGCGGCGAAGCGCCATTTCAAATGGCATATTGCTTACAAACGTCTGCTATTTGTGGCGAAAAAACAGGCGAAAATTGCTGCTAAACGGTTAGCTGGGAGTCACTTTGACGTGATCGTCGCTCTCGACTGTGTGCCGGAGATCGCTTTCTTGCAGACCGATATCCCCATCCTGCTGATAGTAGATATAACATTTCACCTGCAGCAGGACTATTCCGCTGAGTACTCAAATCTGCTGGCATTTTCAGTGCGCCAAGGAGAAATAATCGAGCAAGCAGCTTTTGAGAACGCCTCAAAACTGCTTTTTGAATCCTCCTGGGCAGCTCGTTCGGCTATCGAGGACTACGGGATCGATGCAAAGAAAGTCCATGTTATCGCTGCCGGAGCGAATCTTGATCATATTCCGTCACGAGAGCAGGTGCTTGCCAAGAAGCCGTCGAAACAGTGCCGATTGTTGTTTGTGGGCGTCGATTGGCAACGCAAGGGAGGTGACATTGCTTACGAAACGCTGCTCAAGCTGCACGAGATGGGCATTGAAGCTGAACTGACCGTCTGTGGATGCGTGCCACCCACTAATATAACTCATCCAAGGCTGACCGTTATCCCCTTCTTGGATAAAAATGACGAGCGGCAGGTACACGAGATCGAGAAGCTCTATGCCATGTCCGACTTCCTTATCGTGCCGACGCGTATCGAAGCGTTTGGGGTCGTGTTCTGTGAGGCGGGTGCTTTTGGGTTACCTGTCATCACAACGCATACAGGAGGTGTTCCGGAGGTAGTCATAGATGGCGAAAATGGTTTTTTGCTTCCCTTAAATGCCAGGGGAGAAGCGTATGCTGAGGTGATTGCGAAGATATACCGGGATGATCAGCGTTACGCTCAAATGGTGAGATCAAGTAGAGCTGCTTTTGATGAACGGCTCAATTGGGATGCCTGGGGTATGGCGGTAAAAGATATCTTGAACGAGATACTTGCAGCGAAAAACGAAGTTCCGCATGGTAGGTACTCGTAAAGGTGTTAAGAAGCCGAAACACTGGGCGACGCTTGATTATGATGTTGTGAATTACATTGCATTAGGAGGACATATTATGGTTAGTGACCTGTACGTTAACGGTGAATATCTAAAGAAAAATCCAAATTGGCATCTCGACGAATCCCATTGGAAGGCAAGGGAGATTCTCAGCATGTTGGCTAAAAATGCGCTCGCGCCTGCAACGATCTGCGAAATAGGGTGCGGCGCAGGAGAGATATTGAGTCAATTGCAACAGCAGATGCAGAACGGATGCCTGTTCTGGGGATATGAGATTTCTCCCCAGGCTTTTGAACTCTGCCAGAGTAGGATGAATGATCGACTTCAATTTAAACTGGCGGATGTAAGACAAGAAGAAAATGCTACCTTCGACCTTGTTTTAGTGATGGATGTCCTTGAGCATCTAGAGGACTGTTTTAGCTTTCTAAGAGAAATAAAACCTAAGAGTCAATACAAGATATTCCAAATCCCGATGGATTTATCTGTACAATCAATTCTCTTTGGTCATGTTATTGAGTATCGGGAAAGATATGGGCATGTTCACTACTTCACCAAGGAAATTGCACTTGAGATGTTGAAAGACGCTGGTTATGAGATACTGGACTACTTTTACACCGAGGAGACGGTTACAAGCAGGAAATATGACGCTGAAATGAATCTTCTCAGAAGGCTAAGGCGACAGCTAGGTAACGTTAAACTGACCCTTTGCAAACTGCCTGGACGATTACTATTTGCGATCAATCAAGATGTAGCTGTCCGTATGTGGGGTCATTGGGGGCAATGGAGATTGTTGATATTGACGAAGTGAAGTCAAGGTTTCTGATACATCATGCTCGGTTTTCTCTGCAAAGCCGGATATAAAGAAGAGGAAACTCTGCGCTTTACATGACATGCTTACTTTAAAGCGTTCTCGATAGCATTACTTTTGGAGGTATAAACTTGAGTATTACTACCACTTCCAGGAACTTTCGTGACTCTGTAACTACTGCAACCTATGATGCTGTAGTTGTGGGAGCAGGGCCGTATGGGCTTTCTATTGCTGCACATCTGTTGGGGAGAGGGCTGAATGTAGCAGTGTTTGGAAAGCCGCTGCAACTCTGGCGTGAAACCATGCCAAATGGTATGCTCCTGCGTTCGTACTGGTGGGCCACAAATCTTTCAGATCCTGATGGGAGATGTGGGATGAAGCAGTATTTCCAACTCCATGGTATGGAGACACCTGATCCTTTGTCCAGAGAAACATTCATTGACTATGGCATGTGGTTTCAAAAACACATGGTACCTGATGTGGATGAGACGTATGTGAAGTCAATTGAGCATATGAAAGATCACTTCGAGCTCGTGCTTGTTGATGGTCGAATCGTACATTCCCCAATAGTTGTGATGGCTCCTGGTCTGCACTATTATGTTTATCGTCCGGAAGCGTATGACCAGCTATCGGCAGATCGTGTGTCGCATACATCAGATCATCACGCCTTTGACCGTTTTATTGACAAAAAAGTCGTCGTGATAGGGGGAGGACAGAGTGGGTTAGAGTCTGCTGCCCTGCTGCATGAAATTGGTGCGGATGTGGAAGTGATCACGCGCCGACCGATCCATTGGTTAGAAGACAACAAATCATTAGAAAACCGCCCCTTCATAGAGCGCATCAAAAATCCAAAAGCGATGACTGCGGTGGGTTGGTATCACTGGGGAATAGAGCATCTACCTTATGCTTTCCATGGACTTTCCCGCAATGTAAAAGATCGGCAGATACAGAGTCGTTTTGGCCCTGCCGGTTCTGGTTGGTTAAAGCCACGCCTACTCGACCTGGTGCCAATACACGAAGGCATCATAGAGGAAATCAAGGAGACGGACACTCATGTAACGCTCACGCTGACGAACAGCAGAGAAGTTAGAGCCGATCATGTCATGCTCGCGACTGGATATCATGTAGATATCAAAAGATTGCCCATGTTAACTCCTGCGCTGCTCTCAAGTATCCAAACGTATCGAAATGCCCCAATCTTGAACAAGCACTTTGAGACCACAATACCTGGACTCTATTTTGTGGGTATAAGTTCAGTATCAAGTTTTGGGCCATTTTATCGTTTCGTGGCGGGAACGCAAGCAACGGCACGCAGTGTATCTTCTTCTGTTGCGAAACGGGTGAAGCATGCGTAGAAAAGTGGCGATAGTCGTAGCTGCACTGTTTTACTACTCAGGGTTAGTGAATCTCGTAGTATGGTGCAGAAGACTATCAAGTCGGAACGTAATCATTTTGAACTATCATCAGGCGTTGGGGGGAGATTTACGTCGGCATTTGCTGTACTTTCGTCGCTTTTACCGGGTGCTTCATCTTGAGGAAGCATTAGAAGAATTATATGCAGACTCTGGCAAGACGAAACGCAAAGATCGGCGCACTCCCCTGGTTATTACTTTTGATGATGGACACAGAGATAATTATACCTATGCATTCGCATTAGCCCGCGAGTTACAGCTTCCGATTACCATTTTTATCGCAACAGGATATATAGAAAGCGGTGACAACTTCTGGTGGCTAGAAAGTAGGAGGATTGTAGAGCATACAAGCTTGAAAGAAGTAACCCTGGAAGAGTCTACCTATCAACTTGATGATGCAGAAGAGCGAGAGTCACTCTATCAAATGATTGATGCTCATTTTCATAACGCAAAATCTGTCGCGGAGCGCGAAGCCTTTCTCATAGAAATGCGGAGCACGTTAGCTGTACCTATGACTTTTACGTCGGCGGAAGAATTGTTGCTGCCAATGAACTGGGAACAGGTACGTGAAATGGACAGTAGTGGGTGGGTTACGTTCGGAGCCCATACCGTAAATCATCCTACCCTATCGTGCTTGATTGATGCTAGTGAAGTGCAACAAGAGGTGAGCAGATGCCGCGTTGTATTGGAGGATCAACTCGGTCATCCGGTGAGGGCTTTTGCATATCCGATAGGAAAACCTAAAGATATTAGTGAGAAGGCTCTACTCGCAGTAAAGGAAGCGGGCTATAGCTGGGCTGTAACGACGGTGAGTGGCGTGAATACTCCAAACTGCAATCCATATCAGCTTCTGCGTCTATCGAGTAATGTCTCTGATCACTGGCTCCTGCAAGCGGCTTCAGTGGCGGGAATATGGAAGTTCGTCTCTCCTAAATGGAGGAAAACATATCGGTCCTCGAATTGATCGTTTTTCATGCTGTCAAAAAGTAGTGACAGAGGATAGTGAAGTAAAGTTTATGGTCTGGAAATATTATGAAAGATTACATAACGTCTCAACACGAAACATCTTTTCGTGATGGTGGACAAAAAAATACTACGGTAGCAAGAGTTGATGCTAGTGAGCAGCAGGTGAAGGGTTTCCGGCGCGAAGGGCAGAGCAGTAAGTACGATGCGCTCATACTTGATGCAACACTTAGACAGTCTTTGGTCGCTCTACGTTCGTTGGGCCAACGCGGTATGCGCGTAGCGGCAATGGAAATTGTTGATAGTGGAAATGCCAGGGCTTATAGTCGCATACCAGCTTTCTCATCGCGTTGGTGCCAGCAATCGTTTGCCGCTCCAGGGTTTGAGCAAGGGCTTGAACCATTCCTGACCTGTCTGCGACAGGCTATTGAAACCACTGGAGCAGCGGTACTGATTACTTCATCAGATGCCACTTTGGCGTTGATTCGTCAGTATCGAGAGGATATCGAGCGTTGCGTAAATATTGCCCTGGCCAAAGAGTCTGCTCTGGCTATTGCAGTAAACAAAAAGCGAACACTTGAGATTGCACATCAATTGGGAATCGGCGTACCCAGAGGTATCGAAGTTGGGAGTGTCAGTGAAGTAGAGGCTGCGGTGCTGGAGCTTGGCCTGCCAGTGGTCATTAAACCGGTTGAGTCCTGGTTATGGGGTACACAACAGGGTGTACGATTGGTTTGCAAAGTCGCAAAGACGCTCAAGGAAGCGCAACTTGCTGTTGAGGCATTAATACAACAAGGTGGAACGACTCTATTTCAGCAGTATCTCTCGGGTAGGCGCGAGTCTGTGAATCTGATGTATGCTCATGACGTGATATATGCCAGATTCGCGCAGTGGGCTAAACGGACCTATCCTCAGTTAGGTGGAACTTCAGTTTACCGTCAAAGTATTGCTATTCCGTCAGATATCGGGGAACAAGCAGAACATTTGGTACGTGAGATAGAGCTGGAAGGATATGCTGAAATAGAGTTTCGGCGAGATAACACCGATAAGCCCTACCTGATGGAAATCAACCCGCGCCTCTCCGCGTCGGTTGAGCTTGCTGTACGCTGTGGAGTTGATTTCCCTTATCTGCTCTATCAATGGGCAAACGGGAGTCAAATAGATATGGTGGAGAGCTATCAGGTGGGTAAATGGATGCGCCATCTAGGAGGCGATATCACTTCAACTATTGAATCGTTCACTCATCCCGACAGGCCAGAGGTAACACCAGCAGTGCAGACTGTCTTAGCCTTCTGCGTCGCATTTTTTGTGCCTGCTGCTTATGACTACTTTGACTGGAATGATCCTGCTCCGGCATGGAAGGCAATCGTTGATTTTGTGCAATCTGGAGCAAGGCAATTGACAGGTGCAAAGCCAAAAAGTAGGTGAGAATGTTCAAAAACTCATTTGTAAACGTTCGCAGTTCTTCAGAAGAAGGTCTACCTCATCACGGTTGCTTCCCGCAATTGGGGTTACTGTTAGTGTAGAAGTTGGAGTAGGAGTAAATGGTGCGCCCGCTGCTCCGATGAGATCTTGCCAATGCTGCACTGAATTGGTTGTTTTCAGCAGATCATAGTAGCTATACCAGAGAATAAGACGAGGATGAGCATTTTGCAGGGTTAAATCTCGCATTTGTCGCATCTGCTCTTCAGTTGGAAACGGCGCACAACTTGGAAAAGGATCACATTGATGCTGTATATCATTCCATGAAAATGATTGCAATACCATTGCTGTCTGCTTCCCATTGTGATCAGCAAGACCTTGCAGAGCTTTTGCAATACTCCCTGTTTGTGCTATCGTCCATCCGGGTTTTAGCGGATAATAATCTACACCAATAACATCCGCCGAATCGTCAATAAATGGTCTAATGCCAAGAAGAGGATCATGTGCGCATTGGCCGCATGCTACAGACAAGCGAGGATGCGTGGGATCAAGTTGGTGAACTAATTCACTGAATACTTTCACTCGTTGATGCTGACTCGGTGGTGCTTCGTCGTTGATATAGTATCCCCAAGTAGCAGGGTTGTTTTTGACAAGCGCAATAAATTTTTTAACAACAGTGGTATCGGGTGTTGCCCACAGGTCTTTTAGCGACCAAATGAGTTTAAGGCCCACAGCGTGTGCATGATTTGCATACGCAATGATATCTTCATTACTTCCTGAGATAGAACTATAGTTGAGTACTAATTGAAATCCTCCTTGTGCGATTGTTTTAAGTCTATCCCAACACACCTGTCCCTTAGCAGGAGAACAGCTTTCATAGACGCCTTGTCCATCAAGCGTAAGTGCTGGTCCTTTAGCCCGCTGTTGAGATAAAAAAATAGCCATTGAAAATGTAAGAACGAGGATGCCCAAGAAAATTAGACCGAATTTTTGCAATCGTCTCATATGCTTCTCTCCTTGCGGTTCAATCTTGCACTTAACGGAGTATAATACTACGTAGTTTAGTGAGACACCATTTTCAGGAAGGTCTGTACTATGAAACACATCGTTGGTATCTCTGAAATCGTACTATGGACGGCAGATAAAGACAAGGCCCTCCACTTCTATCGTGACTTGCTGGGATTAGCAGTAATCTCGCCTCCTACTTTACAGAATGTCTTTCTCAAAGTCGGCGATGGCCAGGCAGGGATTCCTCTGAATAGAATGATCATTGTCCTGTTTTGAACAAATTGGAAGGAGCTGACCATGCGTTTACAAGGTAAAACTATTGGATATTTTGTCGCTCAGGAAGTTGAAGATTTAGAATTTTGGGTGCCAGTGATGCGGTTACGCGAAGAGGGGGCAAAGGTTATCGTTATTGGCCTATCAACTGAGACTGTGCGAGGGAAACATGGCCTGGAGATGACGCCGGACGTGAGCATTGCGGAGGCACCGGGCGCACATGAATTGGATGGGCTTGTCATTCCGGGTGGCTGGGCACCGGATAAATTGCGACGGAATCAGGGTGTGTTGCAGCTTGTTCGCGACGTACATACGCAAGGGAAAATTGTAGCTACGATCTGCCATGGAGGCTGGGTTCCCATTTCGGCAGGAATTATACGCGGACGTAAAGCGACTGGCTCAACCGGCATCAAAGATGATATTGTCAATGCCGGTGGCATCTGGGTTGATGAAGCGGCTTTCCGCGAGGGTACAATGGTTTGGGGTCGCGTCGTGGAAGATATCCCGGCTTTCTGTCGCGAACTAGTCAATGCGCTTGCCGATTGATAGGTTGATTGGGGCTGTGCGGATTGAGCAAGGCAATGCATCCTTATGAGTGATGTACGATTAGGGCGAGAACGGGCCGATATTACCTGTGATTACCTGTCCCCCAGACAGGGTGCAGACAGGGTGCAGGCAGGGTGCGGCGGTGGCCGCGCTAAAGCGGGCCCTACGGTTCACACATGAGGGTAAGTGCGGAAATAGAATAGGAGCTAAATATGGATAGTGGGCAGATATTACGAAAGGTTAAAGTGGAAGGTGGCTATTTGCGCTTTAGCGCGGCACACTTTATCACCTTTGGCGGCAAGTGTGAACGCTTGCACGGCCATAATTATGGCGTACAGGTGGAGATAGAAGGAACACTCAACGAAGATAACCTTGTCTTTGACTTTACAATCCTGAAAAGATTGACCAGGGAGATTTGTCAGCGGCTCAATCATCGCTTTTTGTTGCCATTGCGCAACCCTCATTTGCAGTTAACAGAGACACCTGACGCGTGGGAAATCCAGTTTCGGGACAAACGCTATGTTTTCCCACGCAGTGATGTGGTCGAGATGCCGATAGAAAACTCAACGGCTGAACGGTTGGCAGAGTATATCTGTTACGAACTGTCTGCTATGTTAGAAGAATATGATACTGCACGCCTCTCTACTATTATGGTCGGCGTTGAAGAGGCTCCGACACAGATGGCTTATTATCGGAGATCTATGCGTAATGAGGGGTGAGTATGCGCACTTATATTGTTGAGGGCGCGGCCCTCAACAATATAAGTGCAAACGACCATAGGTAGTCAACTGGCCTTTGACAGAGGAAGTGTCTTCACTGCGAGACTTTTCATCTGGTTATGGAGTTGTTCCTGTCGTCCGGGCAAAGCTTTGCCGGAACGGTAGGCGGCTTTGTAGGCTGCAAAATCCCAGGTGGAGAAGAATTTTATGGCCGCTTGCTGGCCATTTTGGAACAGAGTTGTTGCCTCAGCTTTGCTGAGATTGAATTGGGTGCCACTGATGCCATTGGTTGGAATGGCGATGGTACGAACGTAGGTATGTTCGTCCATATATAGCCTGTCATGGGCGGTCAGCATAGTATGAACCAGAGCCTGAATGATTTCATAGGCATTACCGGTGGGCGTGAAAGCGACAGGATCATTGTCTGTTGTTGTCGGGAGCTGGTCTACGAGACGGAAGCCGAAGGTTGGGCGTGATGGTGTGCGATTGGTCACGTCAAAGATGGCGACGGGGAAGTTGCTGAGCAAGCCACCATCAACAATACGGCAAATGCTGCCATCAGTATAGGGCTGATCCACAGGGATATAGAAGAAGGGAATACTGGCACTCATATGGACTGCGCGTGCAACATCGATATCGTCGGGGTCTAACCCATAGTAGCTGTGAGCATCCTGGGGGAGACGGACCATACGCCCTGTACTGATATCCGAGGCGATGACGGTGAGCTTATAGCGGTAAGTTGGATCGTCTTCCTGGCCTTTGACGATCAAGTCACCGAAGTTCTTAATCCCTTTCGCGCTCAGTTTCTCGCGTATGAAGCTCTCCATATACTGTCCTGGATGGATACCGCCATGGATAGCGACGTTGAAAATCTTCTTTGCCATTAATCGGTCAAGTCCTGGCGAATCGGCAAAGAGGCTAAAATCGACCTCGCTCATGATATCGTAGAGTTCAGTCGCCTTGTAGCCAGCGGCTACCAAAGAAGCGACAAAGGCACCTGCTGAAGTACCTGCTACGTTAACCCATTGATAACCACGTTTTTCAGCTTCTACAAGTGCGCCTACATGACCAATGCCGCGAACACCTCCACCTTCCAGTACAGCGTCGGCCAA
>JADEYI010002063.1_pt1 | contig 11467 bp, 8 predicted proteins | sample 8542331 | NCBI WGS metagenome assembly JADEYI01 (sample SAMN16510988, study PRJNA670497) | mine drainage metagenome | isolation source: biofilm near Copperflume 1 | place: Germany: Marsberg coppermine Kilianstollen | collected 2018-02 | reverse complement strand
TCGAGCTGGCGGAGCGGGAGAAGCTGGAGCATGGCTCCCATCCGCCGCTGAATTTTGTCGTTGTCGGCGGCGGCCCGACCGGGGTCGAGCTGGCGGGTGCGATCTCCGACATTTCCAAACTGTATCTGCGGCAGGAGTTTCGTCATATCGACCCGGCCAAGGCGCGGGTCATTCTGCTGGAGGGTTCGCCGCGCGTGCTGGCCTCGTATCCTGAAGACCTTTCGAAAAAGGCCCGAAAGCAGTTGGAGAACCTGGGAGTGGAGGTGCGGACAGGGTTTCACGTCACCGATATTCAGCCGGGCTATGTGGTCGGCAATGGAGAAAAGATCGAGTCGGTGGTCACGCTGTGGGCGGCGGGTGTGGCTGCCTCGCCGCTGGGGAAAATGCTCGGCGTGGAGGTGGACAAACGCGGCGGCATTGTCGTGGACGAATATTTGAATCCGGCGGGGCATCCGGAGATTTTCATCTGCGGCGACCTGGCCCATGTGGTTGAAAACGGCAGACAGATTCCGGGCGTGGCCCAGCCGGCAATCCAGATGGGCGAACACGCTGCCAGGGAAGTCCTTGCTGACGTGGCGAACAAGCCTCGCACGAAATTCCACTACTTCGATAAAGGCGACATGTCTACCATCGGGCGCCATTCCGCCGTGGCCAATGTCGTCTGGCCGTTCCATGCGCACATGGAAGGATTTCCCGCGTGGCTCGCATGGCTGGTGGTGCACATTTATTTCCTTATCGGTTTTCGCAATCGCACGCTGGTCATGTTGCAGTGGATCTGGATGTATTTTGGGTTGTCCGCCGGGCCGCGGCTGATTACCGGCAGTCAGAAACTTCCAGGGTGGGGAACATTGATCGGCGAACCAACCGCCAACGGCGCGCAGTTGGACCCCAATTCTCCGGGCGCCGTGGAGAGCCATACAGAGTAAATGTGCGGCGGAAATTCTTTCCCCACACATATCGCAGCAAGAAAAAGGCGGCCATCTGGCCGCCTTTTTCTGCTGCGTATGACCAGATGTTTTACGCGCCCACGGTCTCGCCCACGGCCACTCTTACCGGCGTGAGCCAGTTGAAGCGGTCCGGACGTTTTCCGGTGGCGATGCCGAAGTACTCGGCTGCCAACTGTTTGGTGATCGGGCCGGTCTTACCGTCCTTGATCTGGATGCGATCGACAGAGCGGATCGGCGTGACTTCCGCCGCAGTTCCGGTAAAGAACAGTTCATCGGCAATGTAAAGCAGTTCGCGCGGAATCGTCTGCTCGACCACGGGGATGCCCATGTCGCGCGCCAGCGTCAAAATGGACGCGCGGGTGATGCCCGCCAGCACGGAGCTGCCCAGCGACGATGTCAGCAACTGGCCGTTGTGGACGACGAACAGGTTTTCGCCGGAGCCTTCGGACACATAGCCGTTCACGTCGAGGCCAATGCCCTCGTCGTAGCCATTGGTGGAGGCCTCCATGCGGATCAGCTGGGAGTTCATGTAATTCGCGCCCGCCTTGGCCAGAGCAGGCAGCGTGTTGGCCGCCATCCGGTTCCAGGAGGAGATGCAGACATCTGCGCCGTGCTCTCCGGAAACGTATTTCCCCCAGGGAAAATTGCCGACATAAACTTCGATCGGATTGTTCTTGCCATGCACGCCCAGTTCACCGTAGCCGCGAAAGGCGATGGGGCGAATGTAGCAGGGAGAAATACCGTTGGCTTCCACCGTCTCAACCACCGCGTTGACCAGTTGCTCCCGTGTCTGGGGCAGGTCCATGCGATAAATCTTTGCCGAATCCAACATGCGCTGCATGTGGTCCTGCAGCCGGAAAATCGCACCGCCCTGCTCGGTCCTGTAGCAGCGAATGCCTTCAAAAACCGAGGAGCCATAGTGGATGACGTGGGACATGACGTGGACGTGCGCCTGTTCCCAGGGAATCAGTTTTCCGTTGTGCCAGATATGTTTGGTGGGCTCGAGTGGCATGGTGCGGGTCCTCCTTGGTAGATGCGAACCTGTAATTATAGCGGGGAGAGACGGTCACGGGGGAAATGATCTGTCGAGGATCGACGCATTTCCTCGTCCCGTCCAGGCATTTCCTCATCCATCGAGGACGCGCTATAAAAGTCATTGGGTTATTTCCGGAAAGATTTTATGAATTTTTCACGGAACAGAAATGAATGGAACAGAAATGAATGAGACAGGGAATGAATCGTATTCATAAATTCCAACTGTATCTGGCCCACGGTTGCCTGTTGCTGTGCTTCGCCGCCCGCCCGGCGGTCGCCGTGCGGGAACCGTACTATCAGCCGCACTATTGCAATAACGCATTTACCTATCCGCAGGAGATAGCGGAGGGTAAAAAGGCCGAGCAGCAGGTCTACAAGCAGATGAAGGTGCTGCCCGACTCCAGCCCGATCACAAAATATGTGCAGAAGGTGGGCGCGAAACTGACCGCCTTCGCTCCCGGATATAAATGGCCCTACCGGTTTCACGTCGTGCAGGACAAGAGCATCAACGCTTTTGCGTTGCCAGGTGGCGCCATCTTCGTGAACACCGGCACCATTGCGGCGGCGCAGAACGAGTCGGAGCTGGCCGGCGTGATGGCGCATGAGATTTCCCACGTGGTGCAGCGTCACTCCACCTGCAACCAGACCCGGCAATCCAAGGCAAACGTGGGCTGGGGACTGGCCGGACTGATCGCAGGCGTGCTGGTGCCCGGCGTGGGCGGTGCGCTGGCGCAGCAGGGTGTGGGCATGGCGCAGAACCTGAGCTATCTACAGATGTCGCGGACGGACGAAAAGCAGGCCGACCTGCTGGGAACCGAGATCCTTGCCAACGCGGGATATAACCCTCGCGGCCTGCTCCAGATGTTTCAGATCATTCAGCAGGAGTCCGGCAGCGGCGGGGCGCAATTTTTGAGCGACCACCCGAATCCGGGAGATCGTGTTCAATATGTCGAGCAGGAGATTGCGGCCCTGCCGGTGCGATCCAATGTGATCACCAACACGGCGGAGTTCAATAAGATTCAGCAAATGGTCATTCGCAATCAAGGCGCGCCGCCGTCTGCGCCCGTGCCTGTTTCGTCAACACCGTCCGCTTCCGCGTCCGCCGCGCCGCAGCCCAGTCTGCCGTCCAGCATTTCTGTCAGTAGCAACTACGCGCTGTTTCGTCATCAGGGGTATCGGTTGACCTATCCCGACAACTGGAAGGTGTACGGTGACAGCGGCTCAATCGTTACGATTGCTCCGCAGGGAGGCATCCAGCCGGACGCTTCCGGCCAGAGCCAGGTTGCTTACGGCGTTATTGTGGATGGATTTCAACCGGACCAGGGATCGTCGTTGGCGGAGGCGACCCGGCAACTGGTCGAACGGTTGCGGCAGTCGAACACGCAGTTGCGTGAGATCGGGTCGGCGGAATCGATACAGGTGGATGGAAAAGATGCGCGCAGCGTGGAGTTGGAGAGCATATCGCCGCTCGGCACCTCTGCGAAACCCGTTACGGAGCGCGACTGGCTGGTAACCGTCGAGCGGCCCGGAGGCGATCTGTATTATCTGGTGTTCATCGCCCCGGACCCGGACTACCGCGCTCTGCGCCCCGCATTCTCAAATATCCTGGACAGTCTGCGGATTCTGGATTCCAGCCGGCAATAGTCCGCAGGCTCTCAGGAGCGCAGCATTGCCGCCGAAGGCGTGCGTCGTGCGCGGGCTTTCAGCGTGGCCCATTTCCTTCTGAGCACGCGGTTCCACCACATGACGTAGCCTGTGACCACCAGCAGCAATGGCGCCAGGCCTAGAATGGCCCATGCCACTTTGACCGGCAGCCCCCCGAAATCTCCATAGTGGATGGAGTAGACGGCCAGTGAGAGCCTTTCTCCACGGGTCCAGTTTGAGCTGGTCAGGTTGGACAGGACCATGCCGGTGCCCGGCTGCATGGAGATCACGTCTTCCAGTAGCGGCAGCGGGACTGCCGGGTTGCGGGAGAGAAAGATCTTTACCATGCCATGCGGGCGACGCACGTCCATATATAGGTACGCCAGTCTGTCCGCCGGATACATCCGCATCGCATTGCCGAGCAGTGTGTCGATGGGAAGTAGCTGTTCCGACGGAATCCAGTTCGATGGCTGCTCATCGAAATGCGATGTAGATGAGATCAGCGCCAGGGCGTGAAGGAACGGTTTGGGAAAGATGAAATAGGCCCCGGTCAGGCCCCACATCGCAATCAGCAGTATGCACCAGAAGCCGAAGGCGTTGTGCAGGTCCCAGTTCAAGCGGATCCAGCGCGCGCTCCATTGCACGCGAAGCGCGCGTTTCCAATGCCGCTTGCCCGGCCACCACAGGACGATGCCAGTCGCAGACATGATAAAAAGCAATGCGCCGCCGATGCCGTTCATAGTGGCCCCCGTGGCGCCCGCGGCAAGTTCGAAGTGGAGGCGTTCGAGAAACTTGAGCAGGGCGTGCTTCTGCTGAAGCACCTCATCTCCGACGATGCGCGAAGTATCGGAATCGACGTAGACCACGCGGTCCCGCCCTCCCTGTTGCAGTCCGACCGCAACGACGCGCCGGTCATTGGAGCGCATATCGATGTTGTCGAGCGAAGCGCCAGGATGGGCCTGGAGCGCGGCGGCCGCGGCCTGGCCGTAGGTCATATGCCCGCGGCGGGAATCGTTTCCGAGCCGGGGCGCATCGTCCAGCATGTTCCGTTCAAAGACCAGCGCGCTGCCGCTGGCGCAGATTGCGATCACGTACAGGCCAATCAGCACGCCGGCCCACACGTGCGTCTGGAAAAATGCCTTGCGCCACCATACCGCTCGCGGGTGTTCGATGAATCCCATCCGTTCTCCTTTCCACTCCTGGCATTTTTTCGCGTTGGCCGCCACGGTCTGCTATTCCAGCGTCCTTCCATAGTACTGAACCATAGTGGCAGTGAACCTCGATCCCGAACCGCTGTGCCGTGAGCATCAATGCGTTTCGTGGAGACGCGACCTGTGACTGCTTGACAGGAAGTGCATGCCCTGCAAAGGTCAGAAAGAAGGCATCCGCGACAGAACGGCGCATAGCGTGTACCCGGTAAAAATATAGGACTATGCTGTGCGTCAAAAAAATGTAGGAAAATCTTGGAGATGCCGATTCAAGCAGGAAAGGGCAGCAACGCCATGACAGGGACTTTCATTTACCCCGCACCGCACATCTCGCACGTTCCAGTCTGCGTCACGCGCACAGGCCGCGACTGATGATGACGGTTCCAGGGGTTTCTCTTGCAGAAATTGAGCGCGCGGAGGAGCGTATCCGCGAGCACATCCTTATCTCTCCGTGCTGTCATTCGATGGACCTGTCGGCGATGACGGGCCTGCAGATATATCTGAAGCTCGACAACCTGCAACGGACCGGGGCCTTTAAAGAGCGCGGCGCTCTGAATAAAATCCTGACCTTGACCGAGGAGGAAAAACGCCGCGGCGTCATCGCCGCCAGCGCGGGCAACCACGGGCAGGCTGTTTCCTATCATGCGACCCTGCGCGGCATCCGCGCGCAGATCGTAATGCCGCTGATGACGCCGCTGGTAAAGATCGCGGCCACACAGGCCTATGGCGCAAAAGTCATTCTGCATGGCGCCAACTACGATGAAGCGTCCGCAGAAGCGTATCGCCTCTGCAAGAAGGAAGGGCTGACATTTCTTCATCCCTTTGACAATGTCGCGGTCATCAACGGCCAGGGAACCATTGGCCTTGAGCTGTTGCAGCAGGTGCCGGGACTGCAAGCCGTAGTTGTGCCGATCGGCGGCGGCGGCCTCATCAGCGGAGTCGGCGCCGCCGTCAAAGAGACAAATCCCGCGATCCGCGTCATTGGCGTGCAGACGGAGCGGCTTCCTTCGATGGTGCGTGCCGTCGAGCAGGGCGCGCCTGTAACGATACCTGCGGATGCCACCATCGCCGACGGAATTGCCGTCCGACGCGCAGGCGAGCTGACACTGCCGCTGGTGGAGCGGTTCGTCGACGAAATTGTCACCGTCGATGAAGAGGAGATCGCCAACGCCATCCTGATCCTGCTCGAAAAGGAAAAGACACTGGCAGAAGGTGCGGGCGCGGTCGCGCTTGCCGCTCTGTTGCAGAAAAAAACTTCATTGCGGGATGAAAAAACGGCAGTGCTGGTCTGCGGCGGCAATATCGATGTCAGCCTGCTGGCGAAGATCATTGAGCGCGGCCTGACCAAGGATGGCCGCCGCGTGCGCATCCGGGTCCGCCTCACCGACCGTCCGGGAGCGCTGCATCAGTTGACGAAAGTTCTACTGGACCAGCAGGCCAACATCGTCGAGACCCAACACAACCGCTCCGCCTACGGAGTCAGCCTGGGAGACACGGCCATCGACATCACGCTGGAGACCCGCGGTAAAGACCATATCGCGTCCATTGCGCGCGCCCTGGATGCGGCGAAATATCAGCACGAGGAAATTCAATAAATCTTTTAATGAATCCGTGAATGCCAACCGTGACGATAAAATGAGTCGTTCTAAACAACAATAAGAATGGACCGACGATCCCAATGGAAGAATTTCCCAGGCTGACCCGACTGCCCGCGTATGTGTTCAACATTACCGGCGAGCTGAAGGCCGCGGCCCGCCAGCGCGGCGAAGACATCATCGACTTTGGCATGGGCAATCCGGACGGCGCGACGCCCCAGCACATCGTTGAGAAGATGATTGAGGCGGCGCGCAAAACAACCACCCATCGCTATTCGCTTTCAAAGGGCATTCCCCGCCTGCGCAAGGCCATCTGCAACTGGTACAAGCGGCGCTATGACGTCGATCTCGACCCGCTTACCGAGGCGATCGTCACCATTGGATCGAAAGAAGGCATCGCGCACCTTTGCCTCGCCACTGTGGACCGCGGCGATGCGGTCCTGGTTCCCAACCCCAGCTACCCGATTCATATTTACGGGCCGATCATCGCCGGGGCGGACGTGCGCAGCATCGAGATCAAAACGGCGGACACATTTCTCGCCGAACTCGAACGCGTGCTGCCGGCAATGACTCCGCGTCCGAAAATGCTGATCCTCAATTTTCCTTCGAATCCGACGACGCAGTGCGTCGATCTTCCTTTTTTCGAAAGAGTAGTGGCCCTCTGCAAACAATACGGCGTGTATGTCGTGCACGATCTGGCCTATGCTGATCTGGTTTTCGATGGCTACCGCGCTCCTTCCATCCTGCAGGTTCCCGGAGCGAAAGATATTGCGGTCGAGTTCTTCACGCTTTCGAAGAGCTATAACATGCCGGGCTGGCGCGTGGGTTTCATGGTCGGCAGTCCGAAGCTGGTGGCTGCGCTGGGCCGCATCAAAAGTTACTTCGACTACGGCACCTTCACCCCGATTCAAGTGGCGGCCATCCATGCGCTCGAAGGCCCGCAGGAATGCGTGCAGCAGATTTGCAATACCTACCGCAAGCGCCGCGATGTCCTTGCCGAGGGCCTGAACGGCCTTGGCTGGCAGGTGGAAGTGCCGAAGGCGACCATGTTTGTCTGGGCGCCCATTCCGGAGGCGTATCGCAAACTCGGGTCTTTCGAGTTTTCAAAAAAACTGCTCGACGATGCCAAGGTCGCTGTCAGTCCCGGCATCGGCTTCGGCGAGCATGGCGATGGGCATGTACGCTTCTCGCTGATCGAAAATGAGGAGCGCACGCGCCAGGCATTGCGCGGCATCCGGCAGATGTTCCACCGCGGATGAAGCCATGAGGCACGACGGTAACCAGTAACGGTCGTGGTTCAACTTTGCGTAAAACTGTTGCGGCAATTTGCGCGGGCAGGCACACTGTCCTCAGCCCTCCCCCCTAGTGATTCGACCAGACCGCAACGGGTCCGGGAAAATCCATATTTGCACGTGTACCGTCATGAGCACGCAACGAACCATGCCCGGCGGACGCGCCCTCCGCTCCCAGCTTCCAACGGGGGCGGAGGGCCGTGCTTTGTGCCGATGGTGCTCCGTCGAAGTTCCACGGCGCCGTCGCACATTCTGTTCCGACGGGTGCGTGCATGAATGGCGGCTCCGCACCGATCCAGGATATCTTCGCCAGCGGGTCCTCGCGCGCGACCGTGGCCGATGCGCCATTTGCCGCATCGACACACTGGAGGCGCTGCGCAGGTTGAAGCGCTCGCGTGGCGCAGGCCGGGCCTTGATGCTCGACTATTGGGGCCTGAAATCCATATACCGGAAAAGTCTCTGGGACGCGGACCACATCATTCCGGTCTGCGAGGGCGGCGGCGAATGCGACCTTGGCAACATCCGGACCCTCTGTCTGGCCTGCCATCGTGATGAGACGTATTTACTGCGCCGTCGCCTGCGGCAGGCGGCCAGGATTGCGTGCTGACCGGCCCATAACCGAGGAATCTTTTCAGAGTTTGTAGGCCGCCTTCGCCAGCCGATAGGCCAGGTCGAGGGCGACCTCGTGCGCTTCGTCCTCATCCAGCCGATGGTCGGCGACAAGGTCCGCGAGATACGCGCAATCGACACGCCGGGCGACATCGTGCCGCGCGGGAATCGACAGAAAAGCGCGGGTGTCGTCGTTGAACCCGACCGTGTTGTAGAAGCCCGCGGTCTCCGTTGTGCTCTGACGAAAGCGCAGCATTCCCTCCGGGCTGTCGTGGAACCACCACGGTGGCCCCAGTTTCAGGCAGGGATAATGCCCCGCCAGCGTTGCCAGCTCGCGGCTGTATGTGGACTCATCCAGCGTGAAAAGGATGATGGTCAATTTCGTTTCGTTGCCCATGCGTTCCAGCAGCGGCCGCAAATTGCGAACGTATTCGGTCTGCGTCGGAATGTCCCCGCCCATGTCGCGCCCGAACTTTCGATAGAGGGCCGCGTTGTGGTTCCGCAGGCTTCCCGGATGAATCTGCATCACCAGGCCGTCATCCAGGCTCATCTTCGCCATCTCGGTCAGCATCTGTGCGCGGAACATCTCCCGTTCGATTGCGGAGGAGTCTCCAGCGATGACGAGATCGAAAAGTCGGGAGGCTTCCTGCTGATCCAGATTCGCCGTGGCCGGAGTCGGATGCCCGTGGTCGGTCGCTGTGCAGCCCATTTTTTTGAATCGCAGCCGCGATTGACGCAGCGCCGTCAGATAGCCGCGCCAGCTCGACACATCCTCTCCGGCGGCCACGCCAAGCTGCTGGATGTTTTCGTGAAAGTCGTCAAAGTCCGGATCGACCACCGGGTCCGGGCGGAAGGTTGGAACCACTCGTCCGCCCCAGCCTGACTCCAGAATTGCGCGATGATGCGCCAGCGTTTCAAGCGGCGAATTCGTCGTCGCCAGTACCTCAATGCGGAAGCGCTCGAACAGCGCGCGCGGACGAAACTCCGGCGTGGTCAGCTTCTGTTGGATTGCGTCATAACAGGCGTCCGCGTTTTTTTTCGACAACCGCGTAGCCAGGCCGAACAGTTCCTCGAAGACAAAGTCGAGCCAGATTCGCGTTGGTGTGCCGCGGAACAGATAGTAGTGTTCCGCAAACAGTCGCCACGCGGCTCTTGGGTCGGCGATCGGATGTTGCCCAATGCCGAGGCGCTCCAATGGGATCCCCTGGCTGTAAAGCATCCGGAAAATATAGTGGTCAGGCTGGATAAGCAGAGTGGCCGGATCGGGGAACGACTTATTTTCCGCAAACCATCCCGCCTCCGTATGTCCATGCGGGCTGACGATCGGCAGGTCCTTCACCTGTGTGTAGAGACGATGCGCGATGGCGCGCTTGGAGGGATCGGCAGGGAAGAGTCGATTCGGATTCAACATCGTGCAGGCGTGCTCCTGCTCCCTATAGTAAGTCCAGCGAAGCGGGCCGCGCATGGGTCAGGCATTTTCGCGCCTCCCAGCCAGATACGTAGCTGTGTGAAACATCGTTGCCTGCATCTAACAGTTTTTGAAGCAGTGCAGCACAAAATTCGCACGGAGGAAATGTGCCATTTCGCAAATCACGAAAACCGCCTGACCCGGAGCCGCCGGCGGAGGCGACGCAGTTGAAACTGGACCGGCCCACTGCGGACGAAATCTATGAGCAGGTCTCCCGCAACGCCCGACACGAGCTGGACCGTCCCGCCATCGCCCTTGCCATCTCCGGCATCGCCGGTGGAATCACCATGGGTCTTACCGCGCTCGGAATCTCCATTGTCGTCGGCGAGTTGGGCCCAGGCACAATTTCACGGTTTATCGCCGACCTGATTTATCCCATCGGTTTTATCGCCGTCATTCTTGGCCGGGCGCAGTTGTTTACGGAAAATACGCTCTACCCGGTAGCGCTGATGCTGGCCGAGCGTCGTCATGTCTGGACTACGCTGCGTCTGTGGAGCATCGTGCTGCCCAGCAACATTATCGGAGCGTTTCTTTTTGCGCTGCTGGCCACATGCACAGGCGGTCTGCGGCCGGAGTATGTCAGCGCTATGGTGGTTTTCGGCGTTGAAACGGCCCGCGTGCCCTGGAGCCATGTTTTCTGGAGCGCGGTCATCGCCGGGTGGATCATCGCACTGGTGGCATGGCTGGTCAGCGGAAGCCATTCCATTACCGGCTCGGTCATGCTGATCTGGCTGCTCACCTTTGTTGTTGGTCTCGGCAGGTTCGCGCACTGCATTGCCAGCAGCGGTGAAATCTTCGCAGCGGTCCTGCGGCACCAGGTGGCCGCATCGCAATACTTTGCATGGCTGCTGCCCGCTGTTATGGGAAACATTACCGGCGGCGTTTTGATCGTGACACTGCTGGAGTATGGCCAGGTAAAAGGCGGCGAGGAAGAAGGCCACAGTTTCCACCGCTGAGAACGCCCGTGCTATACCAAAGAGACGATAATTTTTCCGGGAGCGGGAACGACAAATGGCGGTCAAAGGTCTGGACGTAAGCGGCAAAGTAGCCGTAGTGGTTGGCGGTACTTCGGGAATCGGCAAAGCGCTGGCGCTGGGTCTGGCCGAGGCGGGCGCGGACGTGGTGCCGAGTTCGCGCCGCATTGAGCAGGTCCAGGAGACCGTCGCGCTGATTCAGGCCGCCGGACGCAGGTCTCTCGCCGTCGCTTCCGATGTGGCCGACCGCGCTTCGCTCCAGAACCTGCTGGCCGAAACTCTATCGCAATTCGGCAAGGTCGATATTCTGGTGAACTGTGCCGGCATGACCAGGCGAACGCCGACCCTCGACCTGGACGAAGAACTCTGGCAGAAAATTCTCGATACAAATCTCACCGGCACGTTGCGCTGCTGCCAGGTCTTTGGCCGTCACATGGTCGATCGGGGTTATGGCCGCATCATCAACATCGCGTCGCTCTCCAGCTTCGTCGCGCTCTATGAGGTGGCCGCCTATGCGGCCAGCAAGGCCGCCGTCGCATCGCTGACAAAATCGCTCGCTATTGAGTGGGCGCGTCACGGCGTCTGCGTCAACGCAATTGCGCCGGGGGTCTTTCGCACCGCGCTCAATACCGAGCTGCTCGATCGCACAGAGCGCGGCAAGGAATTTTTGACGCGCACTCCCATGGGCCGTTTCG
>JADEYI010002062.1_pt1 | contig 11469 bp, 8 predicted proteins | sample 8542331 | NCBI WGS metagenome assembly JADEYI01 (sample SAMN16510988, study PRJNA670497) | mine drainage metagenome | isolation source: biofilm near Copperflume 1 | place: Germany: Marsberg coppermine Kilianstollen | collected 2018-02 | reverse complement strand
CTCGCATGTAGGGACGCGATTTATCGCGTCCGCTCCCCCATCTGCGTCCGCTCCCACCTCTGCCCCCGCCCCCACTCCAACCCCAACACCCTCCCGGCGCAAGGCGCGTATCGATTTCACCGGCGCCCTGTTGCTGGGCGCGTCGCTGCTCAGCCTGAGCCTGGGCCTTTCACAGGAAGCCATCACCGCATCATCAAATCCCTCACAGGCTCCAATGCAGAACAACCCCTGGCTGATTGGCGCGTCACTGCTCTTGCTGGCAGGTTTTATCGCGCTTGAACTTTACATCGAGCGCCGGCAACCAGCCTCATCGAGTGATCTAACAGTCGAGGCCGAGAGCTATCCCAGGCGTCGCGTTTTACCTGTGATCGAACTTTCAGTCTTTCGACGCGCCGCCTTCTCCGCCACCGCGCTGGTCAGCCTGCTCGTAGGTGGCGCGTTGATCATCGCGATGGTTGATATCCCGTTCTTCATCGACACTGTGCTGAATGGCAGCGCCATGGATAGCGGCCTCGCCCTGCTGCGCCTGACCGCCATGATCCCCGTCGGGGCTGTCCTCGGCGGAGTGCTCTGCCCGCGCATCACCTGCCGCTTAACGGCTGTGATCGGTTTGCTGCTTACCGCGCTTGGTTTCCTGTTGATGCACCTCTGGCCGCTCGATGTCACCGGGCTACAGATTACCGCCAGTACACTCATTGGTGGCCTGGGCTTTGGCCTGGTTATCGCTCCTATCGGCACGACCGCCATCAACGCTGCCAGCAGCCAGCAACTGGGCATGGCCTCCTCGATAATCACTGTGCTGCGCATGGTAGGGATGATTATTGGGCTGGCCGCGCTCACATCCTGGGGACTTGGTCGCTTCCACGAAATTATCATCGCCTTCAAGCCACCTGCTGGCGTTACCCCTTTTAGCGCGTCCTACCAGACAGCCCTGGGCAAGTACGCTATCTTCGCGGGCCACGAAGTCTACACTTCCATCTTCCTGGCGGCAGGCATCATCTGCCTCGTCGCCATCGTACCCGCCCTGCTGCTCGAAGGCCGAAAATCATCCCCGTATGTTATCCCTGGCACCGTGTAAGTAAATGTCGTACCATGTAGTGACGTGATGGAAAAATGTGTAGGGACGTAATTATGAATTTTAACGACCCAGGCCGGTCATGTCATCCCTTCACTGCGTTCAGGGCAGGCTCTGAGCGCAGCGAAGGATATCTCGGCCATCGAGCGAGACCCTTCGCTGTGCTCAGGGTGACAGCATCTGAGCGATGGTGGGTGGGAAAATTCATTATCGCATCCGTGTATCGCCGCGTAAATGCAATTGGTAAGGACGCACATGAGTCGAGACAAGCATTCGCCGCAGGATGATGAGAACCGGCAAGAGCCAGAGGACATCATACGCTTTCAAGCGCCTCCCCGCTCTCAGCCGCAGCGCCGGCGTTCAGCGCGTGATGAAAAACTAAGACGACTCCGGCAGCCCTCCTCGCCGCGTGATCGTGATGACAGGTACCGGGAAACCGATCAGCCCGTTGCGCGAACCCGCCAGACTCGCAACTTTCGCGAAGAAGAGGAGCGTGAGAGGTCGTATCGCCAGACGCCGCCTCCGCCAGAACCACGCCAGGAACCGCGTAATACTCGTCCGGTGCGCGAGGACATGTACAGGGACAGCGAGCCGCGCCCACAGCGCCCGCCGCGCGAGCGCGACTACATGGATGAACGCTACTATATGGATACCCCTCGCGGGCGTGAAATTGATACTGAGGCAGATCGCTACGCCGATTATGAAGCGTATCGCCGCCCGGTTCGACGCTCAGGAACGCGATCTTCTTCTCCACCCCCGGCGCCTGTAGCGCGGCCACCACAACGGCGCGCTCGTCGCAGCGTCTGGTCAACCCTGTTGATTGGTGTTCTAGGCGGCATAGTCACGATTGCGCTGGTGGTCGCTACCGGCTGGTTTTTCCTGGTACGCACGCTTCAGACGAGTTTTCCGGGGCTTGGTATTGGCACGTCAAAATTTACCGATGCGCAACATACGGTTCCGTTAAATATCACTTCCAGCATCACACAATTGCAGGTAATAAACAGCACTGGTAATATTACTATCAGTGACAACAGCGCACTACCCACGGGTGGCTCTCTTACCTACATAAAGAAAACGCAAGCTAGCAGCAGTAGCAATGCCGCCAGCGATTTTGCGCGTATTCAAGTACAGGTTCAGCCGGGCAATAGCGTTGCCTGCCCTTCGACACGTTGCTTAATCGTAAGCGTAAGCCTGCCCGCCAACACCGCTGGTTCTGTTGATTTGAACATTGTGCTGCCCCCGCAAAATCCCACTCCGCAGTTTGTGTTGAATGCTCAGACACAGCAGGGCAAGCTTTTAGTTCAAGGCTTTAGCGGACTGCTGACATTGACTAATAATCTCGGCGATATCGATGTGAGAGGCAGTTTGCTGGATAGTGGGTCATGTTTGCAGACGGTCAAGGGCAATATCACCTTTGCTGGAACGCTGGCAACGGCCACTCCGCCGACTATCAATCCATGCCAGGGAAACCCTATCGCAACGACCAACTCGACACAGCCCTGGTACAGTATCAAAGATGGTACAGGCAACATTGACGTTTCACTCAATTCCCTTTCGGCCAACATTATGCTTGACGCTACCATTTTTAACCAGGGCAAGATCAGCAGCGAATATCCTATCACCATCCCGTCCGCAAAGCCTCCCAGCTACCTTGGCCCGCTCCTCCCAGGCACACAACCAACGGCCCAGTTGTTGCTTACAGTCGATACAGGCAACATTACTTTGCATAAGGTGTAAACGAAATTGGCCGCGCCTTTTCCAGGGCGACCGCAAGGGTCGCCCCTACCCTACTACGAGGCGCGAGGCTTGCGAAGCAAGCTAAACGTATAGGGTAGGGGCGGGGCTTGTCTTTCACTGGGAGGTTTTGTACAACAGGCAGTCGCCAGAGGTGTCATCCTGAGCGCAGCGAAGGATCTGCGTGCTGCCGACGAGAGATCCTTCGCTGCGCTCAGGATGACAGGCGAGATCGGCGCGTTTCAAAAAACCCTACCGGTGAAAGACCTCCAGGGCGACCGCAAGGGTCGCCCCATAGGCGTCAAGTGAAGGAACTCTCGTAGGAGATCGATGGCTGTCTGCCGGACCGCTTCCAGGGCGGGGGCAGAGCCGCCGCCCGTACCCTGGACGACCGGGTCTCTGGTTCGTGTAGGGTACGGGCGACCCTTGCGGTCGCCCTGGTAGCCGGACGAGGCCACTTTCGACCCGGCTTCCCTTGACGCCTATTGGGCGGCGGCTCTGTCCCCGCCCTGGTCGCATTTGCACATTTTGCTTATTGCCAGTAACAGAACACTACAGTATAATCTGCTCATCATCGATGGCTTTATGGCGATCAACATGAAAGGCAGACTACATTATGAACGGGGTAAACGGGTCTCAGGGTTGGGGTTCCATCAATTTTATTACTGGCTCGATGGCAGGGCGCATTTTTCAGATCAGCAAGCCAGTTATAACGATTGGACGCGAGCCTAAAAATGATATTGTCCTTTCGGACCCCAGGGCTTCGCGGGAACTTGCCCGGCTGGTCAATACAAACGGGCAGTGGAGTATCGAAAAACTTTCGGAAACCAACACCATAACTGTCAATGGGTACGAAGTGCAAAGTGGCCCGATTCATGATCGCGATGAGATCAGCCTGGGGGGGTTTACAAGCTTCCTTTTCCTTGCACCATCTTCGGCCAGCGTTCCAGGTCCAGCTCCATCTCCGTCATTGAACCAGCCACATTTAACGCCGCCGCAGCAATCACTCGCGCAACCCTCGTATTCGCCGCAGCCACAACCGCCGCAGCAATCATTCGCTTTGCCATATGCCGAGCCACCGCAGCCACAACCATTTCCATCCTATGTACCACCAGGAGCGCAGATGCCAGGCGCAAACAGGCAGCCTACCCTCAATGCGCCCTATTATACAGAGCCAGTGCCGCCTGGGTCCGCACCCGGTAACGCTGCTTCAATCGAAGTCATTTCAAATATTCATCCCAATAAGAATTCGTTGCCACTGACCAAAGATGTTATCAACATTGGACGTAACCCGACTAACGACGTAGTCATTCCTGAGGAGGTGGTTTCTGGCTACCACGCCCAGATCGTGCGCGAAGGCAACCAGTACGTCTTTCTCCATCCTCACCCGCAGGCGCGACAGGGACGCACTTTGAACGGCGTCATCTTTCAAGGTCACCACTTCAAGGGCGACGAGACCTTTAGAAGGCCGTTAGTGCGCGGCGATTTCTTCCGTATCGGCGACGAACATGGCACCCTGGTCACTATCACCTACAACGACGGCAGCGGAGCAGCGCAGGATGTTGTGCCGGAGATGCGCCCCATTCCACTGGGCGCGCCTGTCATTACCATTGGCCGTCTGCCGGAGCCTGATAACATGGTCGTGCTCAATCACCCGCAGGTATCCGGTCATCATGCCCGTCTCGAACTGGTGCAGGGCGGCTATCGCATCATTGATACAGGCAGTACTAACCATGTTTACGTCAATGGGCAGCGTATCCATAACCAGCTCTTGAATCCCGGCGATGACATTCGCATCGGCCCGTTCAATCTGACCTATACCGGCACCCAGCTCACGCAGCGCGATGAAAGCGGCAGTATTCGCATTGACGCGCTGCAACTACGCAAAGAGGGTAATAAGGGCGTCATTCTCCTCAACGATATTTCGCTTACCATCCCACCGCGCAAGTTCGTGGCCCTCGTTGGTGGTTCCGGCGCCGGCAAATCCACTCTGATGGACGCGCTCAACGGCCTGCGACCGGCCCAGCATGGCGCCGTGTACTATAACGATAAGGACTACTACCACCACCTGGCCTCTTTCAGCACGCAGCTGGGCTACGTGCCGCAGGATGACATCATCCATCGCGACCTTACGGTGGAACGCGCCCTGTACTACACCGCCCGTATGCGCTTGCCCGAAGACTTCACCGAGGAGCAGGTGCGGCAGCGCATCGATGAGGTGCTCGACGATGTCGAGATGAAGCACCGCCGTACATTGCTGGTCAGCAAACTCTCCGGCGGGCAGCGCAAGCGCGTCTCGATTGCCCTGGAATTGCTGGCGAACCCCAGCGTTTTTTTCCTGGATGAACCAACATCGGGCCTCGATCCCGGTCTGGACCGTAAGATGATGTTCCTGCTGCGCAAACTGGCCGACAGGGGACATACCATCATTCTGGTCACTCATGCCACCAATAATATCAATACCTGCGATTACATCTGTTTCCTGGCGCAGGGAGGTCGCCTGGTCTTCTTCGGGCCGCCCAACGAGGCTAAAACCTATTTCGGCAAGACCGACTTCGCCGAAATCTACAGCGCGTTGGAGCCGACCGACGCCAATCCCAACATTCCCGCCGAGGCCGAGGCGCGCTTCAGAGCCTCACCCCAATTCCAGCAATTTGTGGTCGCGCCGTTACAGAGCAGCCCGGCCACCCGGGCCAATCGCCAGTTGCAAACCGCCGAGGTTATCCAGCCCAGGCGTGGCAACCCCTGGCGGCAGTTCTCACTGCTTTCTCGCCGGTATATCGAACTGCTCAGAAACGACGTGGGCAACCTGCTGATCCTACTCTTGCAAGCCCCGATCATCGCGCTGATCCTGTTCTTCATGCTGTCTAATAGAGGAGGAGGTACCTTTAATTCGTATAACGTGGTAGGTTGCGTTCTGAACCCGCCTGGATTAGGTGTGACTATCCCTGTCACTCCCGGCACCAATCCTCAGGATTGCACGAATGTGGCGTTCTTCCTGACCAATGACCCGCGCGGCCAGCGCTTCGCCGCGCAGAATGGCGGCGAAGCGCTGGCGCTGCAAAAGTTCATCAAGCCACTCTCCGGCAATGATGCGCAGAAGTACCTGTTCATCATGGCTTTCGCGGCTACCATGTTTGGCTGCGTCAATGGCGCGCGCGAAATCGTCAAAGAGGCTCCCATCTATCGCCGAGAACGCACCGTCAACCTGGGCATTATCCCCTACATGTTCTCGAAGATCGTGGTACTCGGCGTGCTCAGCCTGATCCAGAGCGCAGTCCTGGTACTGGTTGTCAATGCCATCGCCCCCATTCAGCAGGGCATTATCTTACCCGCGCCGTTGGAGGTGTATATAAGCATGGCGCTCACATCGCTGGCCGGCTTGATGGTTGGTCTGACGCTTTCGGCCCTCGCGCCCAATAACGACCGGGCGGTGAGCTTTATCCCCATCATTCTGGTTCCACAGGTGATCTTCTCCGGTATCCTTTTCCAGATCAACGGCCCGTTCCTCCAGGTTTTCAGCTCACTGTTCGGATTGCGCTGGGGCATGGCTGCCGCGGGTTCCTCGGTCGGTATTCACGGCGACGCGCTGGGCGGCGACTCCTGGAGCTACCAGGGCACCCTCTTCTCCACGAACAGCCAGACAGCAGCTACTTTGCACCTGCTGCTCAGCTGGTCCGTGCTGGCAATCATGATCGCCGGTCTGGGTGTCCTGATCGCCTATATTCTCAAACGCAAAGACGTGCGAGCATAGGCAGTAGCGACACCCCTTGTGGGTGTCCCGTCCGCATATCATTTGACAGGCACGTGGTCGGATGGACGGGACACCCACAAGGGGTGGCGCTACTGGTACTTCCAGGTGATTGCTTGTTAAATTGTGTCATTCTATGCTATTGTTGCTATAACCTTGAATCACAAGGTGTGGTTGAAGAGGGCGAGCAAGCAAGCAGTGTTACTTAACAGACGTGTACTCGTCGGTATATGTGGCGGTATCGCTTCCTATAAAGCGGTGGAACTGGTCAGTCGCCTGCAACAAGCAGGTGCGCTGGTCGATGTGATTATGTCGGAACGAGCCGAAGAATTTGTTCGTCCCCTGGCATTCTCAACGATGAGCCATCGCCCGGTTTACACCGACCTGTGGGAACCGTCTGGACGCGCAGCAGAAACGCACATTGCCCTGGGAGAGGATGCTGACGTGCTTGTCGTACTGCCGGCAACTGCGAATACGCTCGCGAAGCTGGCTCATGGCATTGCGGACAACATGTTGACTGCTGTAGCCCTGGCGACGAAGGCCCCGCTTGTGCTGGCTCCGGCGATGCATCACACAATGTATACGCATCCCGCGACCCAGGCAAATCTGGCAATACTGCGGGAACGCGGAGCTTTCATAATTGAGCCGGAAGTTGGACAGCTGGCATCTGGAGAAGTAGGGATTGGTAGACTTCCTGATAGTAGCGTACTCCTCGGAGCCATTCAAGTGGTATTGGGACGGAATGGGGACCTGGCGGGTCGCCGCGTTGTTGTGACTGCTGGCGGCACTCAGGAACCAATCGACCCGGTACGCTTTGTGGGCAATCGCTCATCTGGTAAGATGGGTTATGCTCTGGCAACGGAAGCGCGCGATCGCGGCGCGGATGTCATCTTGATCTCCGGCCCCGTCGCGTTGGATGCGCCCTATGGGGTGGATGTGCGGAGAGTCGAAACCGCGCTGCAAATGCGTGACGCGGTATTTGACGCAGTGGAAGAGGCCGATGTGCTTGTGATGAGCGGAGCCGTGGCGGACTATCGCCCGGCTGAAGTCGCGCCCCAAAAGCTGAAAAAGGGGGGGAAGGAAGCGCGGGAAGTTGATGCTGAGGGTGGGTTTGCGTTGCGCCTCGCGCGCAACCCGGATATCCTGGGAGAACTCGCGGCTGCGTCTCAACAGTCGGAGGCCGTGGAACGTATTCCAGGTGGCAACAGGCCCCGGCGGCGATTAGTGCGTATAGGGTTCGCTGCTGAAACGAGCGATGTGCTAACCAATGCGCGCGGCAAACTCGCTGCCAAACGCCTGGATTTACTCATTGCAAACGATGTAAGCCGCTCGGATAGCGGCTTTGGATCAGAGACCAATAAGGTATATATCTTTCATGCCGATGAGACGATGGAAGATTTGCCAGTAATGCCCAAAACAGGCGTTGCGGCTGCCATTTGGGATCGCGTCGTACATCTCTTGAGTTGAGCGTGTGAGCAATTGGGAGGGCGTGGCGCTGTGTTGGGAAATTTTGTTTTAGAGTTAATGGGTACACCATATTCGCAGGAGGAATCCATGATGGATCGTGCTGCAAGCGCAGGATTTGAAGGCATCGCACAGATGCTGCTTGAGCAAAAAAAATTGATGGACGCTTTAGAAGCTGAGAACCGCGAACTTCGTCGCCAAATCGCCGATTTGCGGCGCGGTGTCGGTATGGCTATCGTGATCGATGGCAAGACAATTCAGCTTGCAACCGACTCCGCCAATGGCATGTCGGCCAGCGCGCAATCGCAGGCAACGCTGCAAAGCTTGCAGAATCTGCAAAACGCGCAGAATGGCGGTAGCTACGTCTCGCGCCAGACAGGCGGACAGCAGGCTGTAGGCGGGATGGGCGAGAAACAGAATGGCGCTAACCGCAACCCTCTGGCCGATAGCTTTGTCCTCTAAGCAATCGTAAACTACGATGCCAGGGCGGGGCCTTTCACTGGGAGGTTTTTCAGAAAAGAACTGGCTAGCTGGGAGGTGTCATCCTGAGCGCAGCGAAGGATCTCTCGCCCGCAGCACGCAGATCCTTCGCTGCGCTCAGGATGACACCTCTGGCGACTGCCTGTTGTACAAAACCTACCCGTGAAAGACGGGTGGCGGCTCTGCCCCCGCCCTGGCTATTCTCGCGGTTATGCTGGCTTCTTCACAGTCAGCGCAGGAAGCTTCTCAATTGTTCTTCTCTTTATCGCGATTGATGCGTAATATCTTGAGCATGTATTGTTCGGAGTTCAGGTAGTAGGGGTTACGCTTGATATATTTGCCGACGACGGCGATGGGGTGTAGTTTGAGCATTTCGACAACCAGGTTGGGGAGCAGTTTGCTGTGATCGTAATGCATCAATGCAATAATCGGGGCATTCTGGAAGGTAAAAACTGCATCTGAGGCGGCTTCGTATTTAAGAATTTGTTCGGGCGTGGAGATTTCTCTGGTGAGCCAGGTCATATCGATGGAAATACGCACGGCTTGCCACCCCTCGCGTAGAGCTTGCGCGATGAACGTCTGGTGTGACGAGAGCAGGAAATAGGGGTCAAAACGTTTGCCGCTCGCTAAAAATGGCTCGCGCTCCTCGTATAATACCAGTTGTCCGCCAGCGATGAGTTCATCTACGTCAACCTGTAACCTGGTGAGTTCGTCGCGTAGTTCTTTAACCTGGGCGGGCGCTGCGGCGAACATGCATTTTTCAGACAGGGAAAGTCCCACGCGCATTAAACGAGCGGTTACCCCTGGAATTTCAGTCACCTTGCTATACAATTGACATATATGCGAGCCAGGTGGAATACGCTCCGACTTGCCTTCGACGCTCAAATCCATCAGGGTACCTCCACAGGTTATTGTTGACCTTGCCGGGTCTTCCACGCTCGTCGAATACGAGCCGACCGGTTGTTGACCAGGATAATTAACATACCCAGTATGCCAAAAATAGACATACCGGAGAAAAAAGCGAACGCGAATAGCGCCAGGATTCTCTGCCACGATGAAGCCGCAAGAAGCCCTATGAGAGCGATGAGCAGCGACATGATGAGGGGCAGCAGGATGGCCCAGGCCAGCATCACGCGCGCGCCTTGCCGGGGCGTAAGCGGGTCTTCTCCGTTATACGGGAAGAGGAAACGCTGCATGAGCGGAAAGCGCCGGGTAGTCTGCATATGGTTGTGTTTACCCTTCCCTTTGCTGGCGCTGTAACCAACGCTGCACGATTTCTTCGGCCTGGGAAAGAATGTTTGCTTCGTTGGCATAGCTGATGCGGCGACATGCTTCTGGCAATGAGAACCAGGCCACGCGATCATATTCGGAATCGTGCAAGGCGATATCTCCCCCGGTTGCTTCAAACAAGAAGTGTCGTACCTGTTTGTAGTACCGTATCTGGTCGTGTATGAACGAATAGGAGATTGCGCCGATATAGGAGATTAAATGCACCTCTAAGCCGGTTTCCTCCTGAACTTCGCGCACGGCGACCTGCTCGATGGTTTCCCCGGAACAGGGCGTACCCTTGGGCAAGGTCCATAAACCCTGCTGGCTTCGTCCTACCAGGGCGACTTCGACCGGGGTTTGCTCAGATGTTTCTCCTTTCGGCTGGAAATCTCCTGTGGCTTGCGAGGGGGCGAGCCGAAAAACAACGCCACCCGCGGAATATGCTCGAATTGTCTGATATCGCTCCATCACTTACGAAGTGCCTTCCATTATCCTGTATGCATGCCGTGTCGGGATGCCAGTATGTAGAAAGAATGTAGCGCGACGAGAGTTGGCAGGCGACCGCAAGGGCGCGCCCTTACCATATACGAACAGTGTAAGCCAATTCTTCGTAGCAGGGTAGGGGCGCGCCCTTGCGGTCGCCCTGGCTTCGCGCTGTTTTTTATTCCTGTGCTTGGAAGTATAGCCAATGCGTACAGGTGTGTCAAGAGAGCGCGCGGCGAATGGCTTCCAGGTTCTTCGCGGGCGTTTCCGGTGGTATGGAGCAACCGGGGGCCAGCAAGAAATGCCGCCCGCCCGTTGCTTCCAGCGCCTTGCCCACCTCTTCCTGCACCTGGTCGGGTGAGCCGTGCTTGAGCGTTGTTTTCTCGCTGATACCACCCATAACGGCTTTGCCGGAACGCTTCTTGCCCTCACTGAGGTCAGGGTTGCCGTCTAGAGTGGATGCCCAGCTTATGGCGTGAACCGGGTAGGATGCGAGCAGATCAAAGTAGATGCGCGAGCCGCATATGTGCAGGATGTTAAACTTGCTTCTGCTTTTAATGGCATCCAGAAATTCCAGGTCGTATTGCTCGCCAAACTCGCGATACTGGTCAGCAGTCAAGAGGCTTTCAGAAGCCCAGCCGTTGGTGGCGTAGAAGATGCCGCTCGCGCCCTGTTCCAGGCAGGCAATGGCGTAACTGGTAAAGGTTTCGGTAATGACGCGCAGGGCGGCGTGCATGGCGTTGCGATCTTCGCGGATGGTATGTAGGACGGCCTCTTTATTATTGCCGGCCAGGTAGTGCGCGACGCCCAGGGGGCAGAAGATGGTTTGTGTGAAGTAGGCATCGTAGCCTGCTGAATGGTTGATCATCTGCAAGGCGCGTAGTTGCTCGCCCAGCGCGCCCTGATCTGCTTCAAGGGGGCGAATGCGTTTCCAGTCGGATGCGCTCCGAATGGGAGTACCTTCAAAGACGGGAGCTTTGTATTTTTCACCCGAAGGGCGCACTTTGACGCCCCATCCCTCGACATGGTAGCAGGCACGCGGGTTAACTTTCATATAGTCCCAGTCGTAGCGCGTGAAGTTTTCCACCATTGCTTCGGCCAGGGTGTTGGGATGCCATTCGCGTTCAAAATCGTGTCCCCACATGCTGGCGGGTACGCGGTCTACGGGGTCGCCGCGCAGAGCGGCATCGACTCGTTCTTTTTTATTCATACT
>JADEYI010002061.1_pt1 | contig 11475 bp, 12 predicted proteins | sample 8542331 | NCBI WGS metagenome assembly JADEYI01 (sample SAMN16510988, study PRJNA670497) | mine drainage metagenome | isolation source: biofilm near Copperflume 1 | place: Germany: Marsberg coppermine Kilianstollen | collected 2018-02 | reverse complement strand
GAAACGCCCGATCCACGTTCAGATCTGCCCGGTCAGGGCTGGAAGTTCGGGCTAGCGCGGCTCCTCCTCATCCAGGGCACCGATCAGCCGGAGCGCGGAGCCCGGTCGGCCGCTCGCCAGACCGCGCACGTGCTCGAAGGCCGCCGCGTCATCGCGCGTGACGAGGAACGCGTCCGTCGCCAACGCTGCCCCGGCGAGATAGTCGTCGTCGGGGTCGGCGGTGAGTGGCGCATGCACGAGGTCGCGATCCGCGACGACAATTGCGGCGACCGTTGCGAGTCCGGTGATGAACACCACGGCCTCGTCGTCGCTGACTCGGCCGACGAACCGCCGATCGATGAGGACGTCGAACAACTCCTCGAGGAGGATCTCGGTCACGACGAGGTCGAAGACGCCATCGAAGGCGAGTTCCACGAGTCGCCGGCTGTACGACGCGGGTTCGCGTCGCGAGGTGAGGCCGGCCGCCAGCACCATCGCATCGAGGAGGAGGCGCCGCCTACCCTCGCCGACGGCCACGAACCTCCTTGAGCACGTCGGCCGCGCTGGCGAGGATCGCCTCCTCGGAGTGCGAGGCGCGGGCAGCGCTGACCTCGAGCACCGCACGGACCTGATTGCGGTACTTCTCCCAGGCGGCCTGGCGACTGACCCCGAGCGCCGCTCCGATCTCCTCCCAGCTCGCTCCGTGCTGCTGCGCGGCACCGATCAGGGCGATCCGCCTGACCTCGAGCGTGCGGATGCCGAGTTCGACCTCGCCGAGCGCGTCGAGGGCGCCATGCGTAGACGTCCCGACCACAGCCCGATTGCGGGTGGCGGACCGTGGGGCTCGCGCGACGCTGGGCATGCTGTCAGGATACCTTGACACTCACCCACGGTCAAGAGGCGCGCCGGGGACTGGCCGTTCGGGCATCCCGGAGGGCTAGCCCTCCGCCACCCGATGCTTGGGAAGCAGACACTCTGCCAGCTGAGTTACTCCCGCTCGGGAGGCGCCTGAGACTCGGTTCCGTGCGTCCGAGAGATTACCACCGAGCGTCCCTTCCATCGATGACAAATGGGTAGTCCCAAGTTGGCCATCCATTGGAGCCTCGGCCCCTCCCCATGACGCGCACCACATGCTGGGCTTGACCAGCAGACCGGCGGGCGTGATGGTCCGAACCGGTTCGATTCCCTATTGACAATTATCGAACCGGTTCGATACTCGCCGTATGCGAGAACAGCGCCGAAGGCGTCCGACGATCCGCGATGTTGCTCGGCTGTCGGGCGTCTCGATCAGCACAGTCAGCCTCGTTCTGAACAACCCAGAGGCAAGCTCGGCGGCGACGCGTGCGCGTGTGCTCCGGGCTGTGGAGGAGCTCCACTACCAGCCAAACGCGACCGCGAGGAGCTTGAATCTCCATCGCGCCGGCTCGATCGGCTTGATGGTGCCGGACCTTTCGAACCCCTATTTCGTCAACATCATCGCGGGAGTCGAGCGCGAGGCCCGCGCCCGCGGCTATCTGCTGGTGGTCGGTGCGACCGATTGGCAATCCACAGCGGAGGAGCAGTATTCGAGCCTCCTCAAGACGCAGCGACTCGACGGGGTGATCGTGTCCTCCGGGTCCGGCTTGCCTCCATCGTCGCTTCTCGAGCTCGCGTTGATCGAGCCGGTCGTGTTCGTCGACGAGCGGGTGGCCGGCTTCGACGGCCACTTCGTTGGGGTCGACAACCGACGCGCGGCCCGAGACGCCGCCGGCTACCTCTTCGGGCTCGGTCACCGTCGCGTGGGCATCATCGCAGGCCCACCGGGGCTCTGGACGGCCGAGCAGCGGCTCGCCGGCTACCGAGAGGCCGCTGTGGGCGCCGGGCTCGATCCAGATTTGATCCCGGTCGTGCACGGCGACTACCAGTTCGAGAGCGGATACCGGGCCGCGGCCCAGTTGCTAGCCGGCGCGGACACTCGCCCCACCGCTCTCCTCGTGGCGAACGACATGATGGCCCTCGGGGCGATCTCGTATTTCCGGGAAGCCGGGTTGGACATCCCCGCTGACATCGGGATCGTCGGCTTCGACGACATCCCGACTGCATCCCTCATGACGCCGCCGCTGACAACGGTCCGCCAGCCAGGTCACGAGTTGGGGATCGCGGCCGCACGGGTGCTGCTCGATCTCGTCGAGGGTGGTGAGCCCGAGCGATCGGTCACCCTCCCGGCCGAACTCGTCATTCGCGTGTCCGCCCGTCCACCGAAAGGAGGGACGTAGCTCGAGATCCTGCCGCGCGCTTATCCCTCCGCGTCGCGGAACCGAGACGCAGAGGTTCGACACGGAGATTTGGAGGAGAGAAATGACACTCCGAGCGATCAGGCGAGGCATCGGCCTCCTAGCAATGGCGTCCATTCTCGTGGCGGCATGCGGGGGTGCGGCGACTCCGCCTCCCGCCGCGAGTGCCCCGGCGAGCGCCGCCACCGGCACCGCGTGCACGATCGGCATGACACAAATCAACCAGACGGCCGTCTTCTTCACGCAGATGAACGAGGGCGCCACCCAGGCGGCCCAGGCCGCCGGCTGCACCCTCAATATCGCGAATGCGAACAACGATTCGGCGAAGCAGAACAGCGACATCGAGAGCTTCGTGTCGCAGGGCGTGACGGCGCTGATCGTGGTGGCCATCGATGTCAACGGCGTCCTCCCGGCAATCAAGGCCGCGCGTGACAAGGGCATCAAGGTGGTCGCGATCGACGCGAAGCTCGCCGACGGCTCCATCGACACGTTCGTCGGCGTCGACAACGCGAAGGCCGGCCAGCAGATCGGTCAGTGGGTCATCGGCAACGGCCTCGCCAAGGGCAAGAAGTACGGCGTCGTTGACGCGCGGAACTCGTTCATCCAGAACCAGCGTGAGGACGCATTCCGCGCGGCTGTCGACGCGGCCGGCGCCACCTACACGCAGAGCGTCAGCGGCGATAACGTCCAGGAGAAGGCGGCGACCGCGGCCCAGAACCTCCTAACCGCCCAGCCGAACCTCGACCTCGTCTACACCACCGGCGAGCCGGCGACCGTCGGCGCCTCGGTGGCCCTCAAGGGCAACACGATGACGAAGATCGTCGGGTGGGACCTGACCAAGGAAGTCATCGCCTGCATCGACAGTGGTCTCTGTCCGGCCATCGTCCAGCAGAACCCGAAGCAGGAGGGCGTCGAGGCCGTCAACGAGCTGAAGGCGCTGCTCGGTGGCAGCACGGCCAAGGGGTTCATCGACGTTCCGATCACGATCGTGACGAAGGCGAACGTCGACCCGTACCGCGCCGTCTTCCCGTGATCCAACGGGTCTGACACGGAGGGTCGCCCCATGACCGTCGCTCGAGACACGGCCTACCGCGTCGAGATGGTGGACATCCGCAAGAGCTTCGGTGCCATCGAGGCTCTTCGGAGGGTGAACCTCCACGTCAAGTCGGGCGAAGTCGTCGGCCTCATCGGCGACAACGGCGCCGGGAAGTCGACCCTGATGAAGATGCTGTCCGGGGCCGAGATCCCCGACTCCGGACGCATCCTCATCGACGGCGAGCCATTGCCCCTGACGGGCCCGGGATCGTCCCGGGCGCATGGGATCGAGATGGTCTACCAGGATCTGGCGCTCTGCAACGACCTCGACGTGGCCGCGAACCTGTTCCTCGGGCGCGAGCCGTACGCCAAGGCGACGCGCCGGATGAAACATCGGCAGATGCACACGGAGGCGGCCGAGCATCTCGCGCGGCTCCATATTCGGGTGAGCCGAACCGACCAGAATGTCGCGACCCTGTCGGGCGGCCAGCGCCAGGCGGTCGCAATCGCCAGGGCGGTTACGTTCGATCCCAAGGTCCTCGTTCTCGACGAGCCGACCGCCGCACTCGCCGCCCGCGAGGTCGAGACGGTGCTGCAGTTGATTCGCGACATCTCGGCGCGCGGCGTCAGCGTCATCCTCATCACGCACCGGCTCCAGGACCTCTTCGAGGTCGCTGATCGGCTCGTCGTGCTTTACGAGGGCACCGTCTGGCGCGAGATGCTCCCATCCGAGACCGATCTCGGCGGGCTCGTCGCCGCGATGATGGGGAAGTGATGGAAGAGTCGTCGGTCACCACGAGGTCCGTCTCCCGGCGCCTGAGCCGGGCCCGGGGTTCCGAGCTCGTCGCGGCCCATTTCGGGGTCCTTTCCATCTTCGTCGTCTTCTTCGTCCTCTTTGCCTTCTTCAGTGTCGAGGCGAGAGCGTTCCTGACGGCGGAGAACCTGCTCAACGTCGGGCGTCAGATCGCCCCGACGATCGTCGTCGGGACGCTCATGACGTTCGTGATCACGACCGGCGCGATCGACCTGTCGGTGGGATCGGTCATCGGGCTGAGTGCCGCCGTCCTCGGCCTCCTCGCGAAGTCGGGCGATCCGCTCCTCGCATTTCTGGCGACGTTGGGCATCGGCGCGGTGATCGGCCTGATCAACGGATGGCTGACCGCTTACGGCCGGCTCCCGTCGTTCATCGTGACGCTTGCCGCCCTGACGGCCGTTCGGGGCCTCGCGCTGCTCCTGACCCAGGGCTACAGCACTGAGATCAACGTCGACTGGATCCTGGCGATCGGCCAGGGCCAGTTCCTTGGCATCTTCACGTCGACGTGGATTGCGGCAATCGTCGCGATCGCGGGCTGGTACGTCTTCTCCCAGACGCGCTTTGGGCGCTACGTCGTCGCGATCGGGTCGAATGCCGAGGCACTCCGTCGATCGGGCGTCAACATCCGCCGCGTCCAGCTGTGGGCCTTCGTCGCGACGAGCATCATCGCGGCCTTCGCCGGGGTGATGATCGCTGCGCGCCTCGCCAGTGGCTCGTCGAACTCGGGGACCGGGTTCGAGCTCGAGGTCATCACGGCGGTCGTGCTCGGCGGCACGAGCCTGGGCGGCGGACGCGGATCGATCCTCGGCACCGTGATCGGGGCCATGACCCTCGGGATCATCTCGAACGGGCTCGTCCTCCTCCATTTCGACGTCTACTGGGTCCCGATCACGCAGGGCCTCATCCTCGTCGTCGCCATCTTCCTCAACAGCAAGCTCTTCGGCCGGCTGGTGGGGGGCCTGCGGTGACGACGGTCACGACGGTCACGGGTCCGATCGAGAGTTCAGCCATCGGGGTCTGCCTAAACCACGAGCACATCCTCAACGATGTCACGAGCTGGTGGCATCGCACATCGTCGGTCGGTCTCGACCCCGACGAGTTCGCCCGCAAGCCGGTCGGGATCGAGGACGTCTGGGACCTCAAGCACGACCCGTTCGGGAACCTCGACAACTGCCGGCTTGACGATCTCGACCTTGCGGTCGAGGAGGTCGCTCGCTTCGCCGCGCTCGGCGGGCGGACGATCGTCGACGCGACGGGGATGAGCATCGGGCGGAACCTCGCCGGGCTCCGAGCGGTCAGCGAGGGGGCGGGGGTCCAGATCGTGGCCGGGACCGGCTTCTACCTCGAGACCTCCCAGTCGCCGGAGGTCGTAGCGAGCTCGGTCGAGCAGCTCGCGGAGATGATCCTCGCCGACATCCGGGAGGGCGAGGACGGGATCCGCCCCGGCATCATCGGCGAGATCGGGGTGGGCGACCACTTCACCCTGGCCGAGCGGAAAAGCCTGTCGGCGGCCTGTCTCGTCCAGCGAGAGACCGGCCTCCCGATGCAAGTCCACCTCCCCGGCTGGGACCGACTCGGCGACGTCGTGCTCGACCTCGTCGCGTCGCACGGCGTGACGCTCGGCGCGGTGGTCCTCTGCCACATGAACCCTTCGGGTCCTGACCCCGCGTACCAGCGTCGCCTGATGAGACGCGGCGCATGGGTCCAGTACGACATGGTCGGCGCGGAGCTCTACTACGCCGACCAGGGGGCGCAGTGCACCTCGGACGACGAGGACGCCGCCAACATCGCGGAGCTTGTCCGCGGCGGCTTCGGGGATGGGCTCCTCGTCTCGTCTGATATCTTCCTCAAGAGCCTGCTCAGGCGGTACGGCGGACCCGGGTACGGGCACGTGCTCCAGTACTTCGTGCCGCGCCTCGAGCGGCACGGTCTTAGCGCGGACGACGTCGAGCAGCTGCTCGTGCGGAACCCGCGCGCCCTGTTCGAACGATCGGAGGCGCGGTGATGGGGCGGGTCCTGCTGGCCGGTGAGTCGTGGATCTCGGAGGCGACCCACTACAAGGGGTTCGACAGCTTCACGAGCGTCACCTTCCACACCGGCGCGGACGACTACATCGCGGCGCTCGCCCGACAGGGGATCGAGGTCGAGCAGATGTTTGCGCACGACGTCCCCGGTCGGTTCCCGTCGACGATCGAGGGCCTCGGCGCATACGACGTCGTCGTTCTCTCCGACATCGGCGCGAACTCGTTCCTGCTGGACCCGGACGCGTGGCTCAAGGGGGAGTCGCGGCCGAACCGCCTCGCCCTCCTCGCCGAGTGGGTGCGGGGCGGCGGGGGCCTGATGATGGCCGGCGGCTACATGAGCTTCCAAGGATTCCAGGCGCGCGCGAACTTCGCCCGCTCGCCGCTTGCCGAGGTGCTCCCCGTCCTCATCTCCGACTACGACGACCGCGTCGAGGCGCCCGAGGGAGCGCGGCCGGCACTCGTGCGACCCGACCACCCGATCGGCGCCGCGTGGCGCGGGACGCCACCGGCGATCCTTGGCTATAACCGCGTGGTCGCGAAGCCCGAAGCGACGGTCGTCGCGACCGTCGGGGAGGACGTCCTCATCGCCGCCGTCGAGGTCGGGGCCGGACGGTCCGTCGTCTGGACGACCGACGTCGGTCCGCACTGGTGCCCGGTCGAACTCTCCCGGTGGGAAGGGTTCGAGCCGGTCATGGCGGCGCTCATCCGCTGGGCCCGACGCGAGATCTGATGCCCCACGATCCTAACCGCTCCGCAGGTCGATCGATCCCGGTCATCGTCGATTGCGACCCGGGACACGACGACGCGATCGCGCTCCTCCTCGCGGTCGGGTCGCCGGCGATCGACCTGCGGGCGGTCACCACGACGTTCGGGAACTGCTCCGTCGAGGACGCGACGCGGAACGCGCTTCGGATCCTCACGCTCGCCGGTGTGACCGACGTCCCCGTCGGTCGCGGCGCGGCGGGCTCGCTCGCCGGGAGTGCGGAGCTCGGGAACTACGTCCACGGGACGAGTGGTCTCGACGGGCCGGACCTGCCCGAACCGGGCCTCGCGGTGAGCGAACTCCCGGCCGTCGAGCTGATCGAACGGGTCATCGCCGAGGCCGACGAGCCGGTGACGCTCGTCGCCACCGGGCCAATCACGAACGTGGCGACGTTGCTGCAGCGCGGTCTCGCCGACCGCTCTCGGATCCACGAGGTCATCTTCATGGGCGGCTCCGTCGACCGGGGCAACCACACGCCAACGGCTGAGTTCAACACCTACGCCGATCCGGAGGCGCTCGCCGTCGTCCTCGCCTCGGGCCTCCCGGTCCGGATGGTCGGCCTGAACCTGACGCACCAGGCGCTCGCGACACCGGAGGTCGTCGGTCGGATGCGGGCGATGGGCCATCACGTCGGGCGGGTCGCCGCGGAATGGATGGGCTTCTTCGGCTCGTCGTACCGGGCGATCTGGGAGTTCGACGCGCCGCCCGTCCACGACCCGTGCACGGTCGCGGCCCTCATCCGACCCGAGCTGATCGGATGGCGACGCTGTTTCGTCGCGGTCGAGACGGGGGGCGAGTGGACGCGCGGGACGACGGTCGTCGACCTCCACGACCGCTACCGGCGCCCGCCGAACGTCGACGTCGCAATGACGCTCGATGCGGCCGGCTACTGGAACCTCGTCCTCGCCGCGATCGATACGCTGGGGAACAGAGGGTGAGAGAGCCGGCGGGCAGGGTCTGCGTCGTCGGGTCAGTGAACATCGACACGACCTATCTCGTCCCGGCCATCCCTCGGCCGGGCGAGACCATCCTGGCCGGGGGTAAATCCGTCGCTCCTGGTGGCAAGGGAGCGAACCAGGCCGCCGCGGCAGCCGCGATGGGCAGTCTTGTCACATTCGTCGGGTGCGTCGGGGATGACCCGGAGGCGGACCTGGCGATCGACTCTCTCAGGCAGCACGGGGTCGACGTCTCGGAGGTCGGACGTGTCCGCGGCACTGCAACCGGGACGGCCGCGATCTTCGTCAGCGACGGAGGCGAGAACGTGATCGTCGTCGACGCGGGTGCGAATCGTCGCTTGGGACCAGATGTCGTGGGCGCGCACCTTGACCGCGCGGCCTACGACGTCGTGCTCGCTCAGCTCGAGATCGACATCCGAGCCGTTCGCGCCGCCGCCAACGGTGCTCGCGGCGCTCGGTTCATCCTCAACCCGGCACCAATCCCGGACGACGTCGAGCAGTTGCGCGAGTTGCTGCCCCGGACGAACGTACTCGTCCTGAACCGTCCGGAGCTCGCTCGCCTCGCCGGGACGCCGTTTCCTGCGACGCGAGGCGAGTTGGGCCCCTGCGTCGCGGCGCTCGGCTTCAACGGGACGTTGATGGTCACCCTCGGCAGCGAGGGAGTCGTCGTGTACGACGGCGATCACGGCTCCCGGGTGGTCACGTGGATCGAACCGGTGATCGTCGACACGGTCGACACCACAGGAGCCGGCGACGCGTTCTGCGGAGTCCTTGCCCACGAACTCGCGGCCGGTCGCAGCGTCATCGAGGCGGCCCGCCGGGCGAATACGATGGCAGCGTTCAGCACGACGGTCGGCGGCGCCCGAGTGTCGGCGGCGCTCTTCAGAGCGGGAGATCCGCCACGAGTGAGTGGAGTGCCAGCCCGACCGTCATAACCGACTCGTCGAACACCACATCGTCCGAATGGTTGAAGGACGAGTGGCCGTCGACTTGGGCGCCGAGGTAGACCATCGCCCCTGGCCAGCGATAGAGGAAGTAGGCGAAGTCCTCGATGACCATCGAAGGCTCCGTCATCTCTTGCGCGGGTGATCCTGGGCGTTCGCCATCGTGGGCGGCAAGGATCGCGCCGAGGATTACGGGATCGTTCATGACCGCCGGATAGCCGGCCGTGATCTCGAGAGCGCCCCGGAGCCCGAAGATGCTGGCGACCTCTCGAGTGATGGCCTCGAGTCGTTTGTGGGCGCGGGCCCGCTGCTCCTTGCTCAGCGTGCGGAGCGTCCCGCGGAGGCTTCCACTGGTCGGGATGACATTGACCGTGTTGCCCGCGATGGCTTCGGTGACCGTCGCGACGAGTGGCTCGGTGACGCGAAGCTCGTCGGTCAGTTCGTGGAGGCGCCGTGTCCATGTCGCCATCCCGTCGATCGGATTCGAGGTGAGGTCGGGCGCGCTGGCGTGGCCGCCAGGTCCCCCAAACACGACCCGAAACCAGTCGCCGTACGCCATGAAGCAGCCCGCGCGCGAGGCGACGACCCCGCTTGGTATCACCGCATTCACATGGATGGCGAAGGCGATGGCATCTTGGGGTAGCGATCGCAGTGTCTTGTGCTCGAGCAACGCGAGCGCGCCCCGATCCGCCTCCTCGCCGGGCTGGAAGGCGACGACGACGTCGTGCGCCGGGGGCTGTGAGAGGAACAGTTCCGCGGCGCCCAACAACATGGCCATGTGGAGGTCGTTACCACAGGCATGCATGGCACCGGGGTTGGTCGACGCGAAGTCCAGCGGGGTCCGCTCCTGGAGCGGCAACGCGTCCATGTCGCTACGAAGGATCCGGATGCGGCCTGCCGTCGCCCGTCCTTTGATTCGTGCGGTGACTCCGCCAGCGGCGTGCACCTCGGGCTCGAGGTCGAGGGCTCGCAGGTGGTCCGCGACGTACTCGTGGGTGGCCGGCAGCGCGAGGCCGACCTCGGGATGAGCGTGAAGATGCCGGCGGTGTTCGAGCATCCTCAGGTGGAGTCCGGGAGCTTGGTCGAGGCGGCTCCAGCCGTCCGCGATTGCTGTCATCGGCGGGATTCTATCCTCTCGAGCCACCGATAAGCCCCTCTTTTCGGTCCCTGTCTCCAAGGGCCGGTGGGCGGTCGCGACGCCTTTGGTGGCGCCTCGCGGCATGTCGCGCCGGTCGTCCTCGCGGCGGCGACACCGCCACCTCGCTATCGCGCCGGGTCCCGCATCCGCCGGGATCCTCGACTGGACGATCATGCCGCTGTGTGCTGAGCCCCGGTATGGCTGACTTCAGCTCTACGATCGGCAGGGGTGACTCGGGCCAGTTGTCCTGCCAGCACACGATCACATCACAGAGCGCCGGATCGTGACCGTGATCCCGGAAGGTGCGGCTCTGGTACTCGAACTCGATCCGGACGCGCTCCCACGTGTCAGGGCCGACGCGTCGCTTGCCCTCGCAGTCCGGGTAGCCCTCCTGAACGCTCTCCACGATGTAGCCCAGCTCGAGGGCGATCATGCCGAAGAGGAAGACGACGCCCTGCTCGTTGACGGGCGCGTGGAGTAGGCCGCGGAAGTTCAGGATTGGGCCGTAGCGACGGGAGCCGACCATGGGCTCAGATGAGCCGCGCTGGGGCGGCACGGTCGGGACGATGGCCTCCACCTTCGCCAGAGCAGCCCGATCCCTGGGAAGCTGGTCAAGATACGGGAACTCCCGCCCACTCGTGTTCAGCCATTCGCGGAAGGCCAAGAGTGCGTACTGCCACGAGCCCCATCGCTTGACGTAGGCGTCCGATCCGTAGCGGGCGGCCTTCCGGTAGTGAATGCGGGGGACCACCCGGCCCGCCCCGACGAAGGCTTCCTCCATGGCCGTGAACAGCTCGTCGTCCGTCAGCCGGCTGTTGTACGTCTCGGGAGTCAGTCCGGCGGCTTCGACGAACCGGTTCCATGAGTCGAAGTGCTTGATGATGAGCCAATCGGAGATGCCCGTGCGGCGCTTCCACGCGGAGCGCGCCACGGTAGAGGTGCCCAGCTCGGCCGCGAGATGCTGTAACTCCCGGACGAGGCCCTCGGCCGAAAGGTCGCGGGCATCAGGCGCCATGGTCGGATGGTACAACCCGGCCGGTCCAACGAGCGGGTGCCAACCGCGCCGCGTCCTCAGGCGTGCGCTCGCGAGAACGGTCGGCGCAGCATGTCGCGGCGCGCCACCAAGGCGTCGCGATCGTCCGCCAGCCGGCTCGTTGCGACCGCCCACCGGGCCCTGGGAATAGTGGCCAGCAGGACCTCTTTGTGGGACGGTCCGGACGCGGTCTCTCCCCCGCACGAATGAGAGGCCGGCGCGAGGGTCCCTTATTGGCGCATCGTTCGGGAGGGGCGACGGGACGATGACGGGGACGCGCGACCGGTGGGCTCGCGACGACGGCTCGCCGGCAGGGTGAGCCTCGGCAGACCTTCCGCGACTGCGGCCGCCGCGATGATCGCACGGACGGTCTCGCTGCCCCACGCGACGAGCTCGGCCGCGTCGATGCGGCGGCCGGCGCGATCCTCATACCACCTCTCGGTCTTCGTCGTGTTGACAGGGGCCGGCCCGGCTGACGATGCCGACGGCTCGGGTACCGGTGGCCGCTTCGGCTGC
>JADEYI010002060.1_pt1 | contig 11476 bp, 14 predicted proteins | sample 8542331 | NCBI WGS metagenome assembly JADEYI01 (sample SAMN16510988, study PRJNA670497) | mine drainage metagenome | isolation source: biofilm near Copperflume 1 | place: Germany: Marsberg coppermine Kilianstollen | collected 2018-02 | reverse complement strand
CTGCTCGGGATTACTGTACGGCGGACAGCGCGAACGCGTCAACGCGGTGGCGGGCTAGTAGATGGGATGGGCGGAGGTTGCCGGACGCGCAAGATCTCGCATCGCGCCGCTGCGATGTCCGCCATCAACGGAGGAAGGCCTCGCCCTTGTGAGCGCGGCTCGTAGTCTGGTTCACAATCAGGTCGACTAGCCGCTCACGCGCCTGCCACTTCATTGCTAGCTTGGCCCGATCCATCTGGTGATGGGCGACGACGTCCTTCAGCTGATCAAGGTCGAGCGCATGGAGTACCGCACGCAGTGCTGCTTCCCCACCTTGATCGTAGGTTGCGAACGGGTCGATCGTCGGTCGCGTGCGCCGCCGCTGGCGCTTCGGGACAGCCTCGTCCAGAGCGCGTCTCAGCGCCCGGCTGAACGCCGGGTCGCGCACCGCCTCTTCGACGGCCTCCGTTAAGAGCCGCTCCTGCACGCTCGTCGTCATGCAGTGGCCACCGTCTCTCGCTGTCCGACGACGTCGCGCAGCTCCTTGGCCAAGGAGTCATACACTTGGTAGTTCCCGTCATAGCCATAGCGCTGCCGGAACGTCTGCCTGGCCGCGTGCTCGACTGCCATTGCCGTCGTATTCCGCTCGGGAATGACGGTCTTGAATACGTGCAGCTTCGCCTCCTCTGCCCGCAGTCGCTGCACCATCTCCTGATGCACATACGACTGCTCGCGGTATTTCGAAATGACCACCCCGAACGGCACGATCGTCTCGCCGATGTTCTCTGCGAATGCCCGAGCTCGGCTGCGGATCTGCGGAATCCCGTAGGTGGAGAGGTGATCGGGAATGGTCGGGATGACGAATCCGTCCGAAATACGGAGACCGTTGAGTGTGATGATCGACATGCTCGGCGGGCAGTCGATCAGGACCCAGTCATACTCATCGATCACAGGGTTGATGGCCCGGCGCAGGATGTCCGTCGGCACGTTCGAGTAGAACCGGCCGCTCGTCATTCCGGCAAGCCGCTCCTGCAAGTCGATCAGATTGAGACTTGAAGGCAGCAGGTCAAGCCGCCCGCGAGCCGGAGCCCCGTACGAGTCCACGACTCCCGAAGCCTCGCGGATCAGCGTCGCGTCGATATCGAACGCGCGGCGGCTCGGATCTTCCGCGAGCGCGTCCTCGAACATCGTGGCGAGGGTATGACCGCGTTCGTTCACATCCTCCCAGCGCTTCTCGCCGATCACCATCACGGTCGCATTCGTTTGCGGGTCGAGATCGATCACGAGCACTCTCTGCCCGTGCTCGTAGCTGCTCGCGAGCATCTCGGCGACGCCGACGCAGGTGGTCGTCTTCCCGACGCCGCCCTTGAGGTTGATGAAGCTAACGACGTGTGCCATGCGTACTCCTTTGTGATTCCGTAGCCAGCGGCGGATCTGGGTTCCGTCGAAGACCGGCCCGGCGCGCAGGTTCGCGACGGGCACGGGGAAGTCGGCGAACCGCGACCGCCAGTTCGATACCGCGGCGGGCGTGACGCCCGCGATCTCCGCGACCTCCGCAAGGCCGACCATGCCGTTTCTCAGTTCCTTGGCTTCCTTTGTGAATGACGTTCACTGCAAGGTCGAAAGTGTGAATGACGTTCACTGCGATGTCAAGGCGCGCGGGAAGTAATCCCCGCGTGGCGAATGCGCCAGGCCGGCACAGCCTGGGGCTTGAGGGAGGACCCGGATTCTGCTAGCGCGAGCCGGCTCCGGTTGGATCCCGCGTGGTCTTTAGGCCGGAACTCGTTCGGCACTGGCAGGCCTCAGAAGCGCGCGAGTTGCCGCCGAGCCACCTCCTCGTTCGTGCCCCCGCCGAGCGATCCGCTGTGCGTTCCGGGGTTGCGAGGATGAGAAGACCTCGGGACGGTGCACGCCCCCTCTGGTGCGTAGCACGAAGCGTGATACACGTGTGGCGCACGTCTTGACATACCTCGTGGATATGGGTACAGTTTGGGCCGTCATGAGGCGCGTTAGTCACGGAGTGGCAAACATGTACGTGGATGTCCTGCGCGATAAGCGAGCAGAGGTTCTCGCGGACATCGAAGGTCTCCGAGCGCAGGCCTCGGAGCTCGCCGGACGCCTCGCGGCCAAGGAGGGGCAGCTGCGCAATCTCGACGACCTCCTCTCGCTCGAAACCGGCAACCCTGAAGCGCGGCAAGATACCGACGCGACGGCACAGCGAACCCAGTCAGCAAAGACTCAGCGGTTTACCGACGCTGCGGTCGAGATCCTCGCGGAGCGGGGTGAGCCGATCCACTATCTTGAGCTCACCAAGCTCCTCGGAGAGCGTGGGATCTACGTCCCCGGAAAAGAGCCGGGCGCGAACCTGATCGCACACATGTTGCGTGACGAGCGATTCACCCGCGCGCCCGCCCGTGGCACATATGGGCTTGCGGCGTGGCCGGGCATGCGAGAAGGCGCGCCGCGATCTCGCAGGACTGCTGGGACGGTGCGCCGTACGCGTACGCGGGCGCCTCGCCGGGGGGAGCACTAATGGTTGACATCGTGGTCGTCGAATCCGTGGATGAGGAGGATGCAGTTCTCGGACGCTGCGCGTGCGGTTTCGGCTGGGCCGTCATCGGCGAAGAGGTGGCGCCAGTGCGCGACCATTGGTACGACGCGCTTGTCGTTCGCTGCGTCGGTTGCGGCCAGGTGCGTCGAGGGATCTTCGACATCACGGCGTTCTTCGAGCCTCCGACGCGCGCCTGGATCGGGATCGCGAGTTAGTCATTGATGCCACGTGCTCTTCGGCGGGCACGTGAGTCCAGGAGGACGGGCCTTGGCCGCAGCTTCTGAGATTGCGAATACGGATCTCGTGCTATTGGCGATGGCGCTCGCGGGTGCCGCAGATGGGTTCGTGGATGTCGAAGTGATCGCGGAAAGGGCATTTGAGCTGTCGCCACAGCGTTTCGGTTGGCGGACGAAGCCGTATCCGTCCGACAAGACTGTCGTGCAAGCGATTGCGGACCTGGAAGGCAAGCACGGCAAGGAATACCTGACACGGCGAGGCGTGAAGGATCAGGCGGACAGGGTCGCGACGCGTCGACTGACGCCAGATGGCCGGGAGAACGCTCGCCGGGTCGCCGAGCGTGTGGCGAACCAAGAGTTCACCGATCTCGCGGCTGCGCTCGCCTACTTCCGCGGCCAGTCTGGCGCCGCCGCTCCCGAGCCGACACCGGCTGAACGTCGGCGGGCGCAAGGTGAGCTCCAGGAGCTTCGCCGGCACCACGCCTTCCAGGCGTGGGCGGACGGCATGGACCTCCACTCGATCGAGCGCTGGCAGCTCTTTGACGCGATGAGTTGCCTTCCCGACGCGCCGCTTGAGACGCTCCGCGGACAGCTCGACCGGCTGGAGGCAGTCGCCGACAGATGGAGCGACCGCGAAATCCAGACCTTCCTGCAGGCGCTCGGCGACGCAGCCGGCGTGTCCCTTCGGTCGAAGAGGAGAGAAACGTGACGGGGGCTGACCGTAGCGATTGCGCGGGAGCCGGTGGTGTTCCGGTTCATGTTGAGCAGACCGAGCGATCGTTCACCCAGGCGACAGAGGGCGCCATGGGCGGCGACATCCTCTTGGGTCTCATCGAGCTGATCACCAACGCTGACGACCAGTACGGGGAACAGACTGGCCCGATCCTGGTCCGGTTTCCAAAGCCGGAAGACGAGAGGACCTGGGAGGTCCAGGTCCGCGATAAGGCGTCCGGGCTCGGATACGACGAGATCGAGCCCAAGCTCCTCCGGTTTGGTGGGCGAACGAGCGGTCACGAGCGCGGCGAGCTCAAGCGAGGCAACCGCGGCCGCGGGGCAAAGGACGTATCGCACTTCGGCCGGGTGCGCTGGGACATGTTCAAGGACGGCCGGTATTGCTGGGTGTGGCTTGACCGGCACGGCATTGGGGAGAAGAGCCCACGGGCCGTTCGGGCCGACGGATTCCGGGACGCCTTCGGCATCCCCAAGAATGGCGTCGTCGCGACGGTCACGTGCGACCGCGCGCGCGTCCGGAAGCCTCAGCGCGATCGAATCAAGCACCGCCTCGAGTACGCGGTGCAGCTCCGCCGAATCATGGCGAACCCCAAGCGCTCGATCAAGCTGCAGTACGGCGATGACGACGCCGCGAACCTCCGCTACGTTGAGCCGAGCGGGCTTGCCAGATTCCCGGCCGTGGAGGTTGAGGTCGCGGGCTACCCCGGCCAAGCGCGTATTGCGGTCGCTGAGGTCCCAACACCATTTCAGGAAGACCAGAACGACCTCTCGAGGCAGGGCGGTCTACTCATCGAAAGCGGACGGGCCGTCCACGAAGCCACCTTGTACAGCTTCGAGAACAGCCCCTACGCCGGCTACTTCCTTGGCTCGGTGCGGTGGGACACCATCGACGATCTGGCACGCGAGTTCGACGATCGGGACGAAGCTGGCCTCCCCACCGACCCGGCCAACCCGATGCAGATCATCCGGGCTGACCGTCGGGGCCTTAATGCACAGCACCCCGCTGTCAAGGCGCTCCGAACTGCCGTTGAGGCCGTCCTACGCCCGCACTTCGACCGGAAGGCGCAAGAACTCAGCACGGGCGCGCGAGAATCCCGGCTCACGAAGCAGCGACTTGATGCCCTTGCTCGGATCGTGGCGAAATACCAGGCCGCAAAGGCTGAGGAGCTGGAGTTCGAGCTCGCCCGGACGGACGCCCACGGCGGCGAGCTCACGGCGGACGTTCCGATCGTTGAGGTCATTCCCCCGCGGAAGGTCCTCGAAGTTGGCCGTGTGCATACCTTCACCGTTCGGGTCCGACGAGATGCGTTCGTGGACGACCCGAGCGAGGCAGACGTGCTGCTCTGGCTCGCGGCGGATCCCGAAGGGTGCATCGAACTGTCAGGTCCCAAGTGCATTGTTACTTCGGATGCTCGACTAGAGGGCCGGCTGACCGGAACCTTCAGCGCCCGGGCCGTGGCCGCCGATGGCAGTGCGATCATCGAGGTTACGGTCCCCCGGCTTCCTGGGGCCGTTGTCGAGGTGGAAACAGTCGAACCTGAGGAGCCAATCGAGCTGCCTCCCCCCGACAGTTTCTCGTTCGACCGTCCGAGCTACCGGGTGGCCGCGGGCAAGCACAAGCGGCTTCTGCTCGTGGCGCCGGCCCACCTGGTGGGTGAGCACGGGGCAGCGGTCACGGTCCTGAGTTCGAACAGCCAAGGCGTGCTGATCCGCCACGTGCGCACCGAACTCGAGCTCTCCTCCGATGGCGATTGGTACGAGGCTGCGATCGACGTGGAAGGTCGACAGCACGGTGCGTCCGCAACCGTCACGGCCACGCTTGGGGACAGCAGCATCCAGGCGACGACGAAGGTTGATGTCCGCCGCGACCGAGGTGGGCCGACGCCGCCTGAGATCAAGCTGGCGGCGATGGGAAGCTTCGTTCGAGGCACGTTCGAGACGAGCGATGAGACCGGCGCCGTGGTCATTACCGTCAACGCAACGCATCCCTCGGTCCTTCGGTACTTCGGCCCCGCGCCGGAATTCGTCGGACAGGAGACGCTACAGGCCAGACTCATGATCGCGGAGATCGTCGCCGACCTGACGGTGCTCGACATCCTCCGGCGTCATCTGCGGCAACAGCCTCTGCCCGTGGAACAGCTGTATCTCCGTCGTTTCCGGATGCTCAGCGATCTCCTGCCCGTGTGCCATGCGTCCCAGGTCGTCGAGGAGGAATTGCCGGCGATCAAGCCTGCTCAACGGCGGTCGAACAGGGCTGGCGCCGCCGGAAAGACGAACTAACCAGGGCTCCTGCCGTCGCTCGGCAAGCCTGGCTCGCCCGATCGCGCCGCTTCGATCGTGAGGAGCACCTGCTCGCCCGCTGCGAGCTGCTGCCAGCCCTCGCGGATCCGCTCGTCTTCCCAGCCCTCCGTGAAGCGCAAGGCCGAGAGGCGAGCTTGCGCGGCTTCAATCTCGCATGAAATCCACCGACGGCCTTCCAGCTCCGCTACGTGACCTGTGGTGTTCGAGCCCGAGAAGATGTCGAGGACGGTGTCACCGGGTTCGGTGAGGTATCGGATGAAGAATCGCGGAAGCTGAGCCGGATACCGTGCGGAGTGGGGACGCTGCCCCAACAACTTGCAGGCGCGCAGATAGTGACTCGTGCTCTCTGTGTTCGGGAAGCGAAGCAGGTTCGCTGGGATGGCGCCGCCATTGTCGCGGGCGAACGACTCGCTCACCTGGTGAGCCGAGGGACGGAGGCCGGGCCTGTAAAACGCAGTGGGGTCCTCGAGCAACTCCCTCATCCGCGGCGAGTAGTCGACTAGGACGCGACGAACATCGGCCTTTGGAGCGTCAGTTAGCGATAACCACCAGATCGGGCTCACGGCGTCCTTGACACGGATCTTGCGCTTATTGACCCACTCGATCGGTGACGGCAGTTTCGCCGGGTTGTACCAGAAGAACTCCTCGGCTAGCTCGTAGCCGAGGAGGTCGCAGAATGCAATCAACAGCCGATAGTTGTAGAGCGACCTCACCGGCCGTCCGCGCTGGTACGCACCTCCGAGCTCCATCACGAAGGACCCCGTTTCCTTGAGGACGAGCTTGGCGCGGCGGCCGAATTCGAGGAGCCACTCGACGTACTCCCCCTGCGGCTTGTTCCCGTAGCTCTTGGTCCGCAGCAGGGCGAACGGTGGACTCGTAACGATGAGATCGACCGACCTTTCGGGCAGCATCTCGAGCAGTTCCAGGCTGTCCCCTGCGTACTGCGTTCCTAGCGCAGTCGAGTAGATCGCAGCGGGCTCCCGCGCCGTCGCCGCATCGCCCGTCGGCCCGCCCTTCCAAGTCGCCGGCGTTGGATCTCGGCGTTGTTCCACGGCCCCATTGTCGCATATGTGCAGTTCACAAGTGAAGGCCATTTGTGCTACGTTGACGGCATGGACGGCACCCAGGACACGGGCGGCAGCCTAGGGCTGAGCTCCCTGCGCGCCGCACGCAATTGGACGCGAGAGCGCCTTGCCGCGGAGGCGGGCGTGAGCCTCGCCACGATCTGGCGAATGGAGCACGGGCAGTACCCCCGAGTGGAGCACCTCATCGCCATAGCGGACGCGCTTGGGGTGTCGACCGACGAGCTCCTTGGCCGTGGCAAGGCCCGTCTGAAACCAAGAAGGGCTGAGCCCCGCGGCCCTCGGGATGCACGGCCGTAACCGGCTCAGGGCGTGTTCACCGAGGGCGGACCGGGGAGCTGGCCGCCTGCGTGTGCGCCCGCCGATCACCCCGATCCGCCCGTCGGTGAATAGGGCCTGCTCGGTGTACGAGCGCGGGGCCGCGTCCCACCACAGCAGCGTTGACCCTCGGCTCGACGTGCTTGCGGCAGGTATCGGCCTCCCCGATCACGCGGGCCCCCTCCGAGCACTTTCCATTCGAGTGTTCTCACGGAGCTGCCGATGGGGTCGGCGCCCGTTCCCGGGAGAGGCTATTCAATCCGGAGAGACGTCGCTCGTTGCAGATCCTGTAGAGCGGCTTGCCGTCGACCCGCACGCCACCTCAGCGCCGAAGGGTGAAAGGTCGGTACCACCGCGGCCCCTCCCTGGCGGAAGACCTTCCCGTGGTCGCGCTCGACCTGGGGCTCGGGCCCGAGAAGTCGGCGAAGCGGCGTCGCCCCGAGCGTGACGATCACGCACGGTCGCACGACAGCAATCTGCACGTCGAGATACGGCGCGCAGGCTCCGACCTCGTCACGCCTCGGCGCCCGATCCTTGCCGCTGTCGGGATCCACCGGATGACAGAGGACCGTGTTCGTGACGAATCCATCCTCGCGAGCTATCCCGGCTTCGACGAGAAGTGCATCCAGGATCAGTCCCGCCCGTCCAATGAACGGACGACCCTCACGGTCCTCGTCTTGGCCCGGGGCCTCGCCAAGCAGCAACAGCCCGGACGTCCCGCGGCCCTCTCCAAAGACGACCTGCGTCCGCCCTCCTGCGAGCGGACACCGGCGACACGCGAGCGCCGCGGCGCGGAGGGCCTCGAGGCCAAGAGGGATGTCAGACCAACGCGAACTCAGTTCGGCGCTCCCGATGCGGTTGCGAAGAACCGTACGCGCCAGCGATTGCGGTTGTCTAGCCGCTCCTTTGGCGCTTGCGCGGGTCGTTCGCGCGGAGCGCCTCGTTTGCCACGAGGAGTGTCCCCGCGAGTGGTGGGATTTGAGCGAGGCTCCTGGGGCCGCTGTGAGCAGATCGCGTCCAAGCGTATGGAGAACCCCGCGTGGGGGGCTCTGGGCAAGACATCAGCTGCCGCAGGCACGAAGGAAAGCGGGAGTCCTAGTGCTAGTGCACGTAGACCGCACCACCACTAGATATGTGGCTGGTACCTATTGACAGTCGCAACGTATACGGCTACACTTGCCGCAGAAGTTCCGGAACCCTGCACGTTCAACGTAAAGGTAGCTCTACTAAGGAGAAAGATGCCAACGCAAATCACGCTTATTACCGAACTGTCGCGGGAGCGGTTGCTCGAGCTCCGGGACCAGATTGACGCCCTGCTGGGTCCGGCCCCAGCCGTCTCGTCCGGTCCGGCCACACCGTCCACGACCGCCGGGTCGGTGGACGACCTGGTAAGCCAGCTCCGAGCGCGCCTGAACAACAACCTCCAATCCTTCGTCAAGTTTCTCGTCGACCGGTACAGCGGCCGCGAGTTCATTTGGGACGATGTCGCTCGGGACATGCATCGCGAGCTTGGGACCATCAAGTCCTGGCATCGCAGCGTATCTAAGCCTTTGAACAGAATTGGCGCGGCCAACCCGTCAGCTCCAGCGCTTCTCACCAGCCGTTGGGACGGTTCTCGGAACCACTACACGTTGAGCTCAGAATGGAAGGAGGTCATCGCCAGGACCTGGGTTTGACCGTCACAGACACGGTCTCAAAGAGGTCCGAGCCGCGCTCGGACCTCTTTCCGTTTTCAAACCAAGCGTCCCTGTTCCATCCGGCGAGGGCGGACATCACTACCTGAACCCGGAGTGAACCTTCTCCGAACGCCGCGGGCGAGGAGGGTGGGGGCAGATGGGCTGACGTCGCGTACGCGGTCATGGTCCCCCGCGGGCGCATGAAAGTGGCCGACCTGGTCGATGAGCTCGCCGCCCGACAAGCACGGAGAAGGGTCCCGGGTCGAGCGGAACCAAGGTCCCCACTGTCGGATCCACGATCCAACAGAGATTCGGCGGGCCCGGCAACTTCCGCCCATCCCATCTACTACCCCGTCAACGCGACGGCGAGCGAGCTCGAAGTTACTCTGGTGCGGTCATCCAGTGCCCGGCCGGCCCGGACGTGTGTGCCCTGACGTCGAGAGCGGAGCCTCGGCTGACGCCGCTCTTGGCTGGACCGACGGCTGGCGCACAATCGCCAGGACGGCCGCGAGGACGGCGATCGCGCCCACCCACTGCCGCGGAGCGAGCCGCTCGCCCAGCAGCAGCGCACTCGCGGCGACCCCGACGATCGGGATGAGATAGAACGAGACCGCCGCGAACGATGCGGGAACCCGGCGCAGGGCGCCCAGATAGAACCAGTACGCTCCGGCGTAGTACAGGACTCCGGATCCGATGGCGCTCGCGAGCCCGAACGGGGTCAGCGATGCAGGCACGATCGCGCCACCGGCCAGGCCGACGCCGACGACGAGCGCCAGGGCAAGAGCCAGCGCGTACCCCTGTTGCGCCAGGATCACCTGACTCGTCTCCCTGGCGCCGGGAATCCAGTGCCGGGCGATCACGGAGTAGGCCGCACAACAGGCGATGCCCGTCAGGGTGAGGGCCACCCCGATCATCTGACCGCCGCCGATGGATGGGTCAGGAGACCGAGGCGGCCGAGGAGCCGGGAGCCCTCGCTGCGAAATGAGATCCGCCGGCGGCGCATGAGGACACCGAGGACCCCGAGGCTGGCGACGAGCTGGATCGGAAGGAGCGTGAGCGGCGGGACCTCGTCGAGCGCGGCCTTGCTGACGACCGTCCCGACACCCCAGCAGGTGGCGGCGAGGATCAGCGCGCCGAGGTCACGTCCAGCGACGGATGAACGGGACATGGTCACCATGCGCGTCAGCAGCAGCTGGAGCCGCCACAGCAACCGGCCTCGGCGAGCGGAAGCTCGTGCGGCGACGCGAGATCGATGAACGGTCGTGCAGCGGCAGGTTTGGTGGCCCTGATGATCGCGCTGATCATCCCTTCGACGACCGTGTGCGACGGGGTGATCGAGACGTCGGTCAACCCGACCGCCTGGAGGCCGTCGCGGAACTCCGAGACCGACAGGGCGCCCGCGACGCACCCGGCATACGAGCCGCGCTCGGCGCGCTGCTCCGGGCTCAGCGAGTCCTCGGCGACGATGTCGCTGATGCCGATGCGGCCCCCAGGCCGGAGCACACGCGCGATCTCGTCGAACACGGCCCGCTTGTCTGCGGCGAGATTCACGACGCAGTTGCTGATCACGACATCGATCGACTCGGCCGGCAGCGGGACGGCCTCGATGTGGCCCTTGAGGAACTCGACGTTGGTGGCGCCCGCTTCGGCGGCGTTGCGCTGGGCGAGGGCGAGCATCTCGTCGGTCATGTCGAGCCCGAAGACTCGACCGGTCGGTCCGACCCGCCTGGCTGACAGGAGGACGTCGATCCCGCCGCCGGAGCCGAGATCGAGGACGCGGTCGCCGGGATGGAGATCGGCGACGGCGGTCGGATTGCCACAGCCGAGCGAGGCGAGGACCGCGGCGGCGGGCAGTTCGTCGCGTTCGAGGGCGGAGTAGAGGATCGCGCCTATCGCCTCGGGATCGCATGACGAGCCCTGGGAGGCGCGGACGGCGGCGGCGGCGTAGTGCTGGCGGACGATCCCATGAATGGTCTCGGTGGTCATCGCTGGGTGACTCCTCGTTCGGGCTGCTGTCAGTGCGTGTATTGATACTTGTCAACATAGACATCTGTCAATACAGTTGAGCCAATGAGACGGCCGATCGACCCCGACGTGCTGCTCCTCCAGGCGGCGGCAGACCCCACGCGTCTGGCTATCCTTCGCCAGTTGGCCCTGGCTGGTCCGGTCTGCGCCTGCGACATCGCCGCGGGCTTCGACGTCACCCAGCCGACGGTCTCGCACCACCTGCGCATCCTCCGCGAAGCCGGCTGGATCTCGGGCGAGCGTCGTGGCACCTGGATCTGGTATTCGATCCAACCTGAGGCCATGGCTCGCTACCGTTCGATCGCCGATGTCTTTCCACCGACCGCTCCATCGAAGCCCGGCCGCCGGTTGCCGGTCGTCCAGGAGTCCGCCTGAGACCTCGCGGGCACGACGTGCATGGGTGTGGTCCGAGATTCCGGCAGATGGCCATCAGGGCGGGCGTTGGTCTGCAGGTCGCTGACAGGTGGCCCGCACCCGGGCATCTGGCAGGATCCACGCGTCGGCCCGGCCCGATCCACGCTCAGCTCTGCCAGCGCCGCGTGGGGAGTCGCTGACCATCGCGCGCCTGGTGGTCAC
>JADEYI010002059.1_pt1 | contig 11480 bp, 8 predicted proteins | sample 8542331 | NCBI WGS metagenome assembly JADEYI01 (sample SAMN16510988, study PRJNA670497) | mine drainage metagenome | isolation source: biofilm near Copperflume 1 | place: Germany: Marsberg coppermine Kilianstollen | collected 2018-02 | reverse complement strand
TGGGAGAGGGGCATGGGGTGAGGGCGCACAGATACCCCAAGAAGAGTGCTCCACCCCAACTCTGAACAGTTACTAAGGCATGACCCTCTTGCCCTAATCCCCATTCACGGTTAGAATAGAGGCAGTAGGCTAGTATTCCTGGGTTGGGGGCAGCGGTGCAGAATATTCAGTGGGTGCTGTCGCGGGTCAACTGGTCAACGTTGCTCGACCTGGCAGCCGTCACCCTGATCTTTTACTGGTTCCTGGCGGTTGTCCAGGGCACTCGTGCCGTGCAGCTTGTCCGGGGCATAATCATCCTGTGGCTCGCCTCCGCCCTCCTCTCGACCCTCTTCCAGCTTACTACCCTCACATGGCTGATTCGCAACTCAGGTTTGGCTCTCCTGGTGGCTATACCTATCGTCTTCCAGCCTGAGTTGCGCCGCGCCCTCGAACAGCTTGGGCGCACAGGCACCTGGTTCAACCGCGATCTCTTCGGGGGCCGCGCCGCCGTTGAGACGATGATAGACGAAGTAGCTGCCGCATGCGCCTTCCTTGCCCGGCAAAAGCACGGCGCGCTCATCATTCTTGAGCGTCAAACTCAGTTGCAAGACTACGCCGACAAGGGGGTGGCGCTTGATGCCGACGTATCGCACCAGCTCTTGCGCAACATCTTCTATCCTAACTCGCCTTTGCACGACGGCGCGGTAATCATCCGCAACGGGCGCATAGTGGCTGCGGGCGCGGTCCTGCCCCTCTCGGACAACGTGCTAGGCACACCACAGTATGGCACCCGTCACCGCGCAGCGCTTGGTATATCCGAGTATTCGGATGCGGTGGCTGTGGTAGTAAGCGAAGAGCGAGGCACAATCTCGATAGCTGCCAATGGCCGCTTGATAAGTATTTCCAGCCCCGACAAACTCCGTAAGACTTTGCTCGACCTCTTCCGTGTCACCACCAATCCGAAGCGCCCCGCTACAGCCACCCCCAAGAAAAGCGATGAAGCAGTAACGGCCAGAGAGTAGTTGCTACCCTCTGGCCCGTAAACCTGTACTGTGGTCCTCCCAACCCTCCTGTATATCCCTCCGTAACGCGGATACTGCCGCATGTAGCTCGCGGTCTACCGCGCGGCGCGAGCGGCCACTGAAGGCGGCAATCTGGCTGCTAGTGAACCCCTGGCAGAAGCGTAAGCTAACAGTTTGTTGCCATTCGCTTCTCAACTGCCAGGCGGATCTACCCCACAGCGCACGCCATACTTCTTCCCCTTGCTGCGCTTCTGCTTTGATTTCACTTTGCGCTGTACATTCGGCTTCCTCCAGCGCCACCGCCCTGTTCTTGCTCCGGTAGTGCAGCGCACCTCTCACGTAGTGCAGCGCCTGCCATGGCATCGTGCTCGCCAGATAAGGCAGAAAGGGCGTACGCTCAGGCTCCCAGCCCATCAGCAGGCCGCAAAAGATTATGAATGCCTGTTGGTCTACATCCTCGGTCGTCAGGTAGCCACTCAAGCGTGTCAGGCGTCTTGCCCTGCTGGTCCATCTGCGTATCCTTGCGCCGAGGCGCAAGAAGAGTGCGTTGCGTGCACTCCGCTCGCCTGCCTTTGCCTTCAAGGCAAGCTCCTCAAGCTCCGTATCTTCTTTTGTATCAGTCTCGCACTTGACTCTATCAGCACTCCCCACAATCTCATTCCTCCTCTACTCAGACCTGACAACACAAGCCGAAATCAACAGCTTCTACACACTATTTTAGAACTTAAGTGCTGATATTATAAGTAGCTGCATGGGTATAAAATGCTTGAGAGGAGACAGCTAAAGAACACTTCCGGCACTAGAAGTGAGCTATTAAGGTGAAAACAAACAACTCTACCCGAAGGCAGAGTTGTTTGTTTTCGTGAACAAAAGCCCTCACGTGTGGGGGCTTGCCTTTTGTAGAATGCTGGGTGTCACAAGCATGGGCCGAGCAAACCTCCCCTTGTCGTGAGGAGAGATTGGAGTGAGCTTTTGCTACTCTTCCCAGCTTGCCAGCTTCTCCAAGGGGCGGGAGAGAAGCTCGGCGGCAGCCACCAGACCGGCGATCAACGCCTGCGGGGTTGGGGGGTCACCGGGCACGGAGATGCGCACATCGGCGTAGTGGCTCAAGGCATAGGTTGATAAAGCAGGCATATCGGCCTTTGCCCACGCACCGCCGTTTATAGCCGCATCCCCAGCAGCCATAAGGACCGATGGCGCAGGCAACAACTCAAGCTCCCCCAGCACAGCATCAACATTGCGCTGCGTGAGCAAGCCCGTTACCACCACCACGTCGGCCTCAGCCGCCGACGCCGTGAACGCGACACCCATATTCTTTAGTCGAGGGGCGAAGCGAGGGGCATAAAGCGCTCGCCACTCCAGAGCCGCGTTGTCCGGCCCGCCCATGTGAAGATGGTATACGTCCAACGATCCTGCCATACTCACCTCCTGCTGGGAGCGGGTTCCTTCTTTTTAGAGGGTTTCTCTTGCACGCTCTTTTTTCCCTCTTCCTGCTTGGCCTCTTTCGCCATACGCAGCATCTCGCTCTGCAAGGTCGGCACACGGTCGTTGTCAGGGTCGAGGCGGAGGAGGCGGCCGTACAAGCGCGCGGCTTGACCATACTCGCCCATTGCGGTAAGTTGCTTCGCCAGCATGTGGTGCGCGGGCACATCTTCGGGCGCAAGGGCCAGCAGCTGGTGGAGCGCGCCTATCGCCTCTTCCGTCCGGCCTTCCTGGGCCGACATCTCGGCCAGTGAGCGCTCGGCGGCTACTGCATCTCCCACCTTGCCCGACTGTACGTACATATTGATAAGCTGATGGCGAGCCTCAGTATCACGAGGAGCAATCCGCACGATTCGCTCGTATATGCTGATCGCCTGGTCGTGCTGCCCCAGCGTATAATGTATATCTCCTGCTTTCTGGTAGGTGCGCATAGCATCCTTGAGTAAGCCGGCCTTTAGTTGTAGCTCGGCGAGTGTGCTAAGCTCAGTCAGCCCATATTCGGTCATCCCCAGCTTGAGATACATATCACTGAGCTTGCGGTGTACAGGCACGTTGTTGGGAGCCAGACGCGACATATGGCCCAGAGTCTCCAGGGTTTTCTCGTGGTCGTTCGCCTTTTGATAAAGTACCAGCAAATCATTAAGTTCAGCGAGCGCCTGCTGTAGCTGCCCCTGGCGGAAGTATATGTCGGCAAGGCGAGTATGCACAGAGTGGTCGGTAGGCATAAGGAGCTTGAGCGCCTGCAAAGCGGAGAGCGCGCCTTCCCAGTGGTTTTGCGAGGCATGGGCTTCGGCAAGGCCGTAGTAAAGTTGCGTCGGGTCGGAGAGGCGCACAAAACTGTACTGCGGGCGCGGCGATTGGAGAAGAGCGGTTTGGAAGGCATTGCCGGCGTCGTCGAGCGCGCCGTGCGTTTTCAAGAGGTCGAGAGCACGCGCATAATATTGTGCGGACACGGCCCCTTCTTTCGCCTGCAAAGCCAGGTCGGCGCGCGATTGGCACATCAATATCTCCAGGAGGAGCCACGATGGGTCTAGTTCCGAGGTAGCGCTGAGCGACATGGCCTGCAAACCCTGGTCAAGCGCATCTGCGGCGACATCGGGCATCTCTGACCGCTCGGCCAGAGTAGCGATACCGTAATATACGGAGGGTACAGGCTTACGCTTCATCGCTGAATAAAGCTCTTCCATAAAGAGGCGGTTCTCAGACTTGTCTTTGGAGGCACGCTCTAGAACACTCTGCAAAGCATCCCACTGGGTAGGATCGTTGGTCATTGCCAGCAGTATATAGAGGCGAGCGAGGGCGATATCGTTACCCGGGTTGAGTTGTAAAGCGCGGCCCAGTTCGGCAAGCGCCGGCCTGACGCTGCCTAGCGCCATCTGGTACGTGCCTAAAGCCAGCGCTATCTCCGACGAGTCGGGTATCTGGGCGTTGAGCGCCTGCGCTTCCTGCAGGGCGCGTTCGGTGTCACCCTGAAGATGAAGCTTATCAACTATAGATAAAAGAGCTTTGGCTGCTTCGTCGGCTTTGCCTGCCGCCATAAGGAGCACACCCAGACGTTGCTGTAACGAGGGATTATCAGGTTGAAGTTGCAGCATACGGCGGCAAACTTCGGCGGCATTTTCGGCCTCCTGCCGGGCCATATAGGAGTCCATCACCGTCTGATATTTGGTGAAGGCCTCCTCTGTTTTGCCCTGATGCAGGTATATGTCGCCGAGGAGCATATGAATAGGCAGATAACCCGATTCCAGCACGATTACCGCCATGCAGATATCTACAGCGGAGTTCCATTGGCCCTCGCTCATTGCCTGCTCTCCTTCAGCGAGGAGGCGCTGCACCCTCAGGCTTTGCTGCTCGATGTTCACGAGCGTGGAGCTGGGCAGAGCAGTGAAGGTGTGCTGGCCGGCGTTAGCTTCCAGCGCCGAAGGTGCTTCGGTGGCTATGCGACTGATAAGCGTGGCGTTTTCGCTTGTTTCCTCATCAGGCTCCTGGTGGCCTGGAATATCGGCAGCGCGCAAGTACTCGGTAATCGTGCGCAAGTTGCCGCCTGTGCCGCGCATCATCGTGGTGGGCGCTTCTCCAAAAGAAGGTGGTTGGTTACTGGCTTCACCCACGATTGCACCGGTGCCCATGGGCAGTTGAGTGGTAGCGCCCTCAGCGCCGGGCTGCCCATCAACTATAACGCGAGTCGCCTCGATAGCGCCTCCGTCGAAGCCGGCATCGAGCATGCTGCCGCCCCGGCTGATGCCCAGGAGCTTGCTCTGGATGCTGGTGTTGTAGAGTTCTGTTGCTTTCTTCTCTAGCTCAGGAAGCTGCGGTATCGCCCAGCGACGCTCTTTGAGCAGGTTCACCAGATTGCTATACAGCGAGGCGGCGCGGCCAGGATTGTTATCGGCAAGGTTGGCGTCCGCAGCGGCAGTGTACAATTCGAGCAGCTCATCTACGTCTGTGCGCGCTAACTTACCGGGGTCCACCAGGGCAAGGGCGCGCTCAAGAACATTAGCAGCTTTGCTGTAATTGCGTAGTGAATGGTGGCATTTGCCGATAACGTAGTTGGACGACATAGCGAACTCAGGGTCTTGCAAAGCACGCTCAAGGAAGGGGATAGCCAGATCAGGGCGGCCCATCTGCTGGTTGAGGAGACCGGCGTTGTAGAAGACAGCAGGGCGGCGAGCGCCTGCGCGTACTGCCTGGTCGTACAATTCCATCGCCTGCTTAAAATAACCATTGTCCTGGGCGGCAGTGGCCTGTTCTACGAGGGCAGCCGCTTCGGGAGGCTCAAGGTCGGCCTGCGGCAGCATATGCGTGCCGGGTGCACCGGCAGGGCGTATACCCATCTCGGAAACATCGCCCGATAACACATTGGTGCCCACGCTCTCCGCAAGCTTACGCCGCACGGCGACAGACCAGCGGCGTACATCAGGGTTCTCCGGGTCAAAGGAAGCGGCAGCGTCGGCGTGGCCCTGCGCCTCTGTCCACTTACCTTCTCCCAGGGCAATCTCGGAGAGCGCCAGGTGCTCGGCGACCTGTGCCTGGCGATCACCCACCTCCTGCGCCAGCTCAAGAAGGCGGTTGTGAGTGTCCCGGTTTCTAGGCAAGGCGCGAGACAAATCTCGCAGGGCGCGTATCGCTTCGTGCAGTTGGTTGCCCGCAATGTAAAGATTGGCCAGGCGAGTGTAGGTAGACAGTGCGTTATCAGGCTGACCGACAGCCAGGTAAACCTCCGCGAGCCTGTTGATAGCAAAGAGGTCCCCTGGATCGGTATTGATAAGCTCCTGATATGCCGCCAACGCTTCGGGCCATTGCCGCAGCCGGAAAAGGCACTGGGCCATATTGCGCTGAGCAGTACGGTCCTCAGGGAACTCGGTGAGTGCCCGGCCATACTCTTTCTGAGCACGATCCCACTGATTGGCCCATGCATACTCGTGAGCGCGCTTCATAGCTGTGTCGTAAATTGCCTTGTTACCCGCCATGGGCTGTCTTTCCTTTGCTTTATTCTGAACGTCAGCACAGCGTGCTGAGTAGCCTTCGGAACCATTCGCTACTTGGTACAGAGCGCCTGCTTGGGCCGGGAGGTAGTAGAGAACAAAATAGCAGCGAACGCTTTGTCGCTACGATAGGAGTATAGCACAAAAAATCGGGGGTATGGCTAAATATGGGACAAAGGGTATGCCTTGCTGGGAAGGAAGTACTGTACGAAGTTCAGGATTGGGAAGTGGAAAGGCCCTTCACCCTCAAGCCCCAAATCTGAACACCTGCCAACTCCACTAACGAGCCACCACCCGCCTAACGTCCCTTGTTGTAACCTCTCCTGCTTGCCTGGCCTGCGGCTCCCTGATTTTTGGCGAACTGCCGGTCCATATGGCGCATCCTGTAGTCGCCGGATGCCATAAAGACGTGCCTGCAAAGATCGGGGTCGCAGAGGCGCGAGCAGATTCGCGGGTCGAGGCGGTCAAGGTCAATATTAGAGGTGACGACGGTGGGTAGGCGCAAGTTGTAGCGATAGTTGAATATCTGGTAAAGCTTCTCCACGGCCCAGGGCGTGCTCTGCTCTGCTCCCAGGTCGTCTATGATGAGCAAGTAGACCGAGCGTATCTGCTCGAAACGCTCGTCGTAAGTCACATCGCTGCCGGGGGCGTAGGTGGCTCGAAGGTGATGCAGCAGGTCGGGCGCTACGGCGAAGTAGACCTGCATGCGGTGATCCTGCACCACATAATTAGCGATAGCCGCGGCCAGATGCGTCTTGCCTGTGCCGTAACCGCCGAGCAAGATGAGCCAACCTTCCGGCTGGGTGGCGAAGTCGGCGGCGGCGTAATATCCTTCAGAGGCAGAGGGCACTTCGGGGTCGAAGTTGGCAAATACCTGATGCTGAAAGGCGTCCAGATTGCTCAGCTTGTAGAGGTCCTCCAGGTTGCGCTCCTCTTTGGCGTGGGCGCGGCATACGCATGGCATCAGCCTGCCGAAGCGTGGATCGGTTACCGGCACCTCAACGCGCAGCCACCCCGCCCCGCCGCAATGAGGGCAGTAGCTTTCTTCCGCGGGCTTAGAGGCGGCACTCGATGCCACCAACCTTTGCTCGCTTGCCTCCGGCGCTAAGGCGGGATCAACGCCCTTCTGGGCGGAAGAGGAAGGCGTACTTCCCCTTCGTGTATTTATCGGGATCGAGAGATCGTTCAGCAGGTCCCCCATTTTTTCCACTCGCTTTACCCTCCGCTGCCCATCGTTCGAGTATTCGCTCAATATAGCGCCAGTTGCGCTTGTTGTTGGTTACCGCCTCCTCAAAGGCCGACTCTATCCACTCCGCCGGATAACGACCCTCCGCTTCTTGCAATCGCTCGGCCAGTATCGGCGTCAACAGCCCTATATTCTGCTCATAAAGCGCGTAGACGCTGGGCCGCTCAATTATTATCCGTAGCGACTTTCCATTGACGTCATGCCCATTAGATGCGGCGCCGGTGTTAGAGCCACCACCGAAGAGCGTTACGCTAACCAGAGGCGTTTGGGAGATGTCGATCTCCCCATTCCCCACGGCCTCTATCCACCCCCGGCTCTCCCGCGTGTTCAACGTATACCAGGCGACAGAAGGTGTTATCTCTTTTGCGCCGTTCTTACTCTTAGCGTCAGGCCCTCTTTCCTCTTCACGCACAAATATCTGCAAGAGCGTACCTCGCGCCACCGCCAGCTCCAGCCCCTCGCGCAGAGCATCAGCATGCGCTCGTGGTCCTTTTATCTGCGACAGGGCAGCGCGCAGCCTATTATCTTCCGCAAGCTCGCACCACCCGACCATCCTCGGCGATGCGCTATTTTGCCCACCCCGCGCCAGCCTCCAGAAAAGATAAAGAGTAACCTTCATCTCAAGCATAGAGGTTATCGAAGGCAGCACATCCTCAAAGAATCCTTCCGGCACTCGGACGGTTTTCTGCCTATCGGTTGAAAATCCAGTGAATGGTTTCATATGGAATCAAGAGTTAGTAGCTAGCATACTCAGTCCTCAGCAGTCGTTGCTCACTTGAGGTGCTTATTCATCCTGGTGATACACTTCCAGGTCGGCAAACTTGGTAGTCCGGTTGAAGAAGCGCAACGGCACTGTAGTGAGTGGGCCGTTACGGTGCTTGGCGATATGTATCTCGGCGATACCCTTCTTCTCAGTCTCAGGGTTGTACATCTCCTCTCGATGGATGAACATCACGATGTCCGAGTCTTGCTCAATACTCCCCGATTCTCTCAGGTCGGAGAGCATCGGCACGTGGTTGGTGCGGCTCTCTACGGCGCGGGAAAGCTGGGCACAGGCGATCACCGGGATGTTCAGCTCACGGGCTAACATCTTCAGGTTGCGGCTAATCTCTGACACTTCCTGCACGCGGTTGCCGTCTTTGCGAGCAGTGCCCTGCATAAGCTGAAGGTAATCGACAATAAGCAGATCAACGCCGACCTCGGCTTCCAGCCGGCGGGCCTTGGAGCGCACCTCAAGCACCGTCAGCCCAGGGCTGTCATCAATATAGACAGGCATTTGCGCCAGCCTGCCTATGGCGTCCGATACGTGCTGCCAATCCTCGTCGGTGAGATAGCCGAGGCGCAACTGCTGGCTGTCAACGCCCGTCTCCACCGCGAGGAGACGCTGCACAAGCTGCTCGCGGCTCATCTCAAGGGAGAAAACGCCTACCTTGTTGCCCTTTGCCGCTGCGTTGTGCGCGATGCCGAGAGCGAGGGATGTCTTCCCAACACCGGGCCGGGCTGCCATGATAATGAGGTCGCTGCGCTGAAGCCCCCCCGTGACTTCATCCAGGTCATGAAAGCCGGTGGGCACTCCCACCAGAGAACCTGGATTGTGCTGGATGGCCTCTATGCGGTCGTAGTACTCATTGAGTACCTGCTCGATAGAGGCGAATTCTTTGCTTGAGGTGCGCTGCGATACGGTGAATAGGAGCTGCTCAGCCTTGTCAAGCACCTGCGCCAGAGGCTGGTCCTCAGCGTAGCCGAGGGCGGCAATCTCGCCACCCGCCGAAATGAGGCGCCGCAACACCGCCGCCGTCTCTACAATATGCCCATAGTACTCTATATGGACTGCCGTGGGGGTGCGATTTACAAGGCTGACAAGATAGCTATAACCACCTATCTGCTCAAGACGACCTGAGCGTTCCAGCTCGGAGGAGAGGGTTACCGGGTCGGGAGGCTCGCGGCGGGCATAGAGGTCCAGCACGGCGGCATAAATCCAGCCGTGTGCCTCGCGATAGAAATCTTCCTGACGAAGAAAGGGCGCGATCTTGATAACAGCGTCGCGGTCAAGGAGGAGAGAGCCGAGTACAGCCTCTTCGGCTGCCAGGTCATAGGGTACAGAGCGCTCTCCCAGCGTGGGTAAGGCAAGTGCCATCTGCTACCTCAAAATAAATTATGAAAGACGAGTTGTGGGACAGCCTCTTCACAACTCATAGTTCATAACCAGCCAAAAGGCTGTAGCAAACTCAATACAAACTCTGTTAATCTCATTCCGCTCTACTAACTGCTACATCCTCGAGCTTGTAGCACTTACCGCCTGCGACGGAATTAGGAATCAGCATTATGCTTTAGATTGCCGCAACTCGTAATTACGTCGGATTAGCTTCGGCCTCCAACTCTATGGCAGCGTCATTTTGCAGGCCGCTCTCCCCAGCATCCATCGCGGCATCATCCTGTGGGGCTTGCGCTTCTCTGTCGGAAGGCGTTGCGGCCTCAGCGTCCCCAGGGGTGCCCTGCTCACTCTGATCTGCCTGGGCCGTCTTATCAGCTGTGGCCTGCGTCGCCTGCGTGCCCTTTGTAGCTTTGCCTGTTGCCCCGGAAACTTCAGGAGCTACCTCTACGTTGAACTGCGCCGACACGCCGCTGCCTAGGTCGGCAGTTGCCGTGTAAGTGCCGAGGCGGTGTATTGTCTCCGGTATGGTCACTTTGCGCCGGTCTATCTCTATGCTGTACTGAGAGACTAACGCCTCAGCCACATCAGCCGAGGTCACTGAGCCGTAAAGACGGTTCTCCGAGCCTGAGCGAGCGTGGATAGTGACGGTCTTGCCCTCGATTTCCGCCGCCGCCTTTTGCGCTTCAGTAAGCGCCTTGTTGCTCTTGCGAGCAGAGAACTGGGCCTGGGCCTCCGCCTGCTTCATAGCGGTACGGCTCGCCAGCACCGCCAGCTTCTTGGGCAGCAGGTAATTACGAGCGTAGCCATCGGCCACTTCTTTTATAGTACCTGCCTCGCCCAGCCCCTGCACCGCCTCTAGTAGAACAACTTTCATCTGGGTCCTTCCCCTCTATTCTGTGTAGTCAAGGCGCAAACCCTTGCCTCGCATTATAACACAGCCCTGTCAAGACAATCAGATGTACACTGTGGTTCCACAGCGGGTCCACGCCAGGCCGCAGCCAAAGGGCAGCAACAGCATCACAAATACGAGCTTATACAGCAAATGACAGATGAGCGGTGAGCTATAAAAAAGGAGACCACCGGAACGCGATGGCTACGCCGTCCCAGCACGCGCCTCAGAGGAGATGGCTCAAGACCGGTTCTGTCCGCGCGGCTTGCAAAGGAGAAGCAAGCTGCCGGGCCAGCAGCAGAGCAGCAAGAGCCAGCAGAAGCACATCAGGCACGACCGCCAGGCCGGGAGCTACGTTAGCCGCGTCACCGTAGAAAGTAACCGGGATAAGCAGATAGGCAACCCACAAGATGGACAGCCATAACTGCGAGACGCGCTTGTTCCACCTGCCAGACGTTGCGTATGCAGCCATAACCCACGCGGGAAATATAAGCAAGGTGAGGTCGTGAGGATTCAGGTGCAGAGAAGTAACTACAGCTATTATCCCACACAAAGCCCAGAGCAGATCATAGCCGGGACTATAGCAGGCGGACCTACCGGGCGCTCCGGTTTCTTGCACGCTTTGACCACGAGAGCGCCACCACGCCCAGACCACCAGTGCCACCGACAGCAAAGACATAATGAGGAAGAAGGGTGTAACGATGCCGGGCAACCACCCGCCGAAGAGATCGGTGGCGAACCCTCTCCAGTTGTGCATAATACCGGGGTCTATCGCGCCTGTATCCTTCCAACCGGCAACACCAAGCAGGAGTTTCGCGTAGTCTAAAGGCCACGCAACACCCAGGATCGGCATCACAGCCACCACAAGCGCGGTCAAAGATGCGGCAAAGGCGCCCAGGGTCTTCCAGCGGCCCTGCAAAAGGAGCAAAAGCAACACAACAGGCAATAGTTGAGGCTTGAGAGCGACGAGCAACAAGGATAGCCCTGCCCACACCGGGCGGTCGCGTTTTAGCGAGAGATAAGCGCCGCATAAACCCAGCAGAACGAGGGGCGAGTTCTGGCCGAGCATGAGCGAGCGCCAGAGGGGTTGGTAAGAGCAAAGCGCAAGCACTACAAGTACTAGCAATCGCCTATCTACAGGAAGCGCCCTGTTCAACAGCCATAGAGACATGCCAACAGCAATCACCATGAGCAATGTCCAAAGCCCGAAGATGAGCGAGTA
>JADEYI010002058.1_pt1 | contig 11493 bp, 14 predicted proteins | sample 8542331 | NCBI WGS metagenome assembly JADEYI01 (sample SAMN16510988, study PRJNA670497) | mine drainage metagenome | isolation source: biofilm near Copperflume 1 | place: Germany: Marsberg coppermine Kilianstollen | collected 2018-02 | reverse complement strand
TGCGGCGTCACCTCGCCGGCGAGAAAATCCCGGTGAACTTCCTGCGGGGAGGAAAACAGCGCAAAGTAACGGTTATTCTGTGACACTCTTACTCTCCTAAAAGGAGATAAGTTTCCCGGTGACTTCGCCGGAGTGGCCTGCCCCTTGCGGGACCCTCTCTTGAAAGAGGTGGTTGACCCGTTGACTCACCGAGATCACATGCACCCCTCAGGATGCACGGGGCGTGCCTGCCCTGCTACTACGCCTGGACAGGCCAGGGCGTAGATACGTGACCGAACGAGGAAACGTCACTGGCTTGTCGTAGGCCAGCCGGTGCATGTTGACACTGCCGACCACGTCTCGATGCCCCTTGAAGCCACACTTCCTGCACTTCCAGACCCGGCCCGTGGGCTTGTGTTTATGCCTGCATACCGGACACTGGCTGCTGGTTCCTCGTTCTGAGCCAGTGAAGCTCTCGATGCGGGCCTGTTTGCTCTTGTGGGTCAGGTAGTCGATATCCTTGCCGTACTCCCACTGGGCCATGCGCTGGTTGTGGTGGCGTCCCTTGTTCTTTCTACGGACACCGTGGGGGTTACCGATGAAGAGGGTGCCGACCTGCTCCTGCTGGCAAAAGTCGATCACCTGTCGGGTGGCCTTGTGGCGCAGGTCGCGCACACGCCGTTCGATGCGACGCGCCATCTTGTTCTTTGCGCGTTGGAGCTTGTACCAGCGGCGAGAGTACTTCTTGCAACACGCTTGTTTCTTCGCCAGTTGGCGGTGGCGCATGTTGCGCTGGCGTTTGAGGCTGCGAATGCCGCGCCCGGAGATCACGATGGCTGCTCCCGTGTTGGTGGTCACGGCAGCCAGGTGGATTTCTCCCAGGTCTACTGTTGCGCGGTTCTCACCGGGGGTACGCTTGGCCTGTGGAATCTCGACGCAGACATGCAGTTCAAAGCCGCGATTCCACACGAGCGTACAGGCCCCGCTGTTCTCGGGGAGGTCAAGGTGAAGAACCAGCGCGGCACGGCCCCGTCCCATTGGCAGCACCACACGCCCCCGCTCACGGCTCACCGCCTGCGCGGGCCAGTGGACCGGATAGAAGCGCTTCGTTTGCCAGGGATATTTCATGTGCATCTTTGGATGGGTCACACGGAGTTTGCGGGTGGTTTCGATATTGGCGAGGAAAGCACGCACGATCATCTGCACCGATTGACTGTGCAGGGCAAAGCGTCTTTTTGTTGCCGCTCGTAGGTCGGTTTCCCCAGGCCATGTGCTCCTTGTCCGCCGTGCCCCTTTGTGGATTTCACAACAGGCGTTCCAGACCTGGGCCGCTTCCATCTGGGCCGCTTTGAGGCGCTGAAAGAATCTCGGAGAGAGGTGATCGAGCCGGTAGATCCTCACCGTACACATGATAGGCTATCCTTTCCTCACTCGCTCTGTACAGCCTGCCAGGCGTGGGCTTTGCATACATCCATCAAAAAGACCCTCACCCCTCCGGTTCGGTCCCTCTAGCGGCATCTCGTCCCAGGTGCGCCCGTCCAACACGCACCCACCTGCGCCGTGGGTGCGTCCACCCCACTGCTTGAAGAAAAAGGGAACGTTGGCGGACTGACACTGCTCCCGTAGCGCTCGCGCCCAGGCAGGCCACATGGGCCGGGCGTGCGCGCCGCTTTCCCCGCCGCAAATGACCCACTGGAGTGCGGGCAGCCAGGGCGTCAGATCAAGCGGGCCAAGCAAGGGTTCAGCAGAGACGAAGCGCACCACCGCCGGGTGGGACAGGAGCGCCTCCAGGCGCGGGGCGGCGTGCTGTTGCAGCCCGATAGAGGTCCCCAGCCACACGTTGTCCGGCCACTGGTTCGCGCTCCAGGGGGCAAAGCGCCTAACGAGTTCAGGGCGCTTGGTCAGCAGCAGCCAGTTCAGCCAGGGAGTATGCTCGATCAGGGGCCACAACTGCGCACGTGCTGGCCCTACATCGGGATGGTCTTCAAACACGTCGGCCATGCTGCTGCAAAAGACATTGCGGCGATGGCCCTCACGTGCCGCCTGGACGTTCCAGTGCAGAGGTTCGCGCCAATGTTCCGGCCCAAAGAAGCGCCGGGTGGTTGCCATGGCTGGTCCCCATACCCGGTGTCCGTAGCGTGCGGCAATCCCCTCGGCATAGCAGTGCTTGCACTCCTGTGACACCTTGCAGCAGCCCCACCAGGGGTTAAAGGTGTACCCAATGATATGCGTCCCGTCAGGCAAGCGTCGCCATGTCCATTCAATCGTGGTTTCTGCCATAACTCTGTCTCCTTTTTCTCTCGACTGGTTTCATGAGTTCCCTCTTGTCGCTCAAAACAGCGGCAACACGATCAGCAGGTGAAGATGGGTCTGGTCATCGGGCAGTGGTTGGTTATCAGCAATGCCGTTGATACTCGCTGTATGAATGCCTGTCTGCTGCAACAGCAAGTGTAAGGCCACCCGGAGGGGTTTGCCTGCGATGAGGGCTTTCATGCGCTGCTGCGCTTGCCCGTTGAGCGTGTAGGCATATGTCCCCGCGCAGGTGAAGGCCAAGACCACCCCCGCTGTGGTTGGGGTGGCCATCGCCCTGGTCACGTTCACCTGCACGTCACCATTGAGCAAGTAGCCTGCCCCGAACCGTTGTGTCACCTGCGTCGCAAGGAGTTGTGTCGCTCTTGCATGTAATTGCTGCATATCGTAGGCCACAGCGGTACAGGTTTCCGACACGTTGACAGTGAGGTGTGTTGCCTCCTCCCCTGGCGCATGATCGGCGGTGGTCGCAGGGGTACAGGGCATGGTGTGTAGCTCTTGCCCTGGCAGCAGTTGCCCGTGTAGTGCAGCGGTCATACTGGCGGTCACTTTGGCTTGCAGGGTTGCAGCGGCGATTCCTTTATCTGCCTTCGTGACGAGCAGATAATCCCGCTCATCCTGACCGCCTGTAAATGCCGCCAGATTTTTGACATACAACCCTGTGGAAAGTGTGGTGTTGATATCCTCTGCCTGAATGTTCCCCGCTGCTCCCGCTTGTACGGCGTGTGCTGGGACGCTGGTTTCTCCGAAACTTGGCGGGTTGGCCGACGGGATGGGAATGGATGCGTCTAGTGCAACACTCCTGCCGTCTCCTCCTGTGACGATCGTCCCTGCTGCCACCGTTTGCACCGTCGAGAGACCATTATACAAGGTGAGGGTTCCGGTTGCGGCCCCGGCGTCCTGATGGCCGTGTCCGGTGGTCGGGACGGTTTGGGATTCCGTCAAGGTGAGAGGAGACAGCAGCTTGCCCAGTGTAGCCGAACTCTGGAGCATGATAGTGCGCACATCTGGCGTAATGGCGATGGTAGCGGTGGGGGTCATGAGCGCGATGAGTTGGGTATCGGCCACATCACCCAGCACAAAGACACAGAGCAGCAACAGGAATAGCACGAACGGCGGCGGTGTTTTGGCGATGCGTACACCCGCCGTTTGATTGTCCTGGCTGTCGATCACGGGTGGCGCTGCTTCGTCAGGTTCAAGCGGTGTCCTCGTGAAGAGTATCCCGCCGCCCTCGACCGGGTAGACATGGATCGTGTCCAACTCCTCTTCGTCAGGCAGGGAAGAGTCGTCCTCGTTCCCGTGCTCATTGAGGGTGGCGAGGATGTGTTTGATCTCTTTGGCATACTGGCTCATGCGGTTTCTTCTCCAGTAGGAGGGGAGTTGCCTCCCCTCTCGTGTTAGTGTGACGACGCTTGCGGGACAAACTGCCCGTTCTGGTTCAGGTAGACAAAGGTCTCTCCCTGTACATGCACCTCCATGTTAGGCTTGCCATCCCCGGTTGGATCAGGAAAACTCAGCGTGACCGGGAAAAGGTTGGCATCAGGGCCGAAGAGTTGCGGCCCCCGGTAGATGCTGGCTTTGGAGCTGTCCCCACCGGGCAGTTCGATTACCACTACCGTCGCGTTGAGGTTCAGCGCGAGAAAGTGCGTCGGGGCGCTCGGACTGTCGTTGTGCCCGACGACTACATCGTACTGCGCGGTGCGAGGGCGTCCGTAGGTCACATCATCCTGATGCAGACTCCACCAGCCGCCGAGGGCTTGCAGGCCCGTCCATGCCAGCAGCATGACCAGCATCCCGAAGCCAACCCACAACAGCGGGTGCGAGCGGAACACGCCACCCCTTCTCCTGCGCGGCGGCAGCGCGGGTTGCTCCTCCTCGGTCATGCGCCTGGCTGGCGGCAAAGCTGAGCGCCTTGGGGGAATGGGCATGCGTTGCACACGATCGGGATGAGTCACCACACGGGTGTGACCCTGTGTCATCGTGGGTGGCGCGTAACGTCGGCTGCTCGATGGGAGACGACTCGGCCACAGATCGTCGTACCCACTCTCGTCCTGATCTTCCACGTCAGAGGTGTAATGGTGATGGTTCTCGCGGGTCATGAGACGGCCTCCTGTTCCTGCTGTGCGCGCCACGCTTGCACATCAGCGCGTACCTCCTCAGTCAGTTTCCACAGGCGTTCTTGCTGGGTGCGAGCGATACGCGAGAGTTGCCGGGCGCGTGCGAAGGCTGCCGGGTCAAGATCGGTTGGCAAGAGACTGTCGAGCGAGAAGGCCGCTCGACTCCAGTGATGGGCCGCGTCATGCAGGTGTCGCACAACCTGCTGGGAGCGACTCTGGGTGACAGCATCAGGCGCGTGCCAGCGCTGCTGCTCCCATGCCAGCGTGTAGAGCCGCAGGGCGCGCGTCTCTCGCGAGAGAGCGAGCAGGGCATGACCAACGGCGGTCAACAGGGGCGCAACGGGCGCGGGGAGCAAGAGCGCGTCCACGGCTGTCCAGTGGGTAATCAGTTCATGCAGAGGTATCCAGTACGTACTCAGTGGCGTCGGGCTGCCTGTCTCCAGCGCGGGAGAGACTTCAAGCACAGAGGTATCCCGTGTGAGGGTCTGTATCGTGTGCGCGTTCATGCGCGGTACTCCTTTTTGGATGAGGGGTGCCGACAGAACCGGCACCCTGCTTGCAACTCCAGTGACACACATTACGAGACAACTTCGGAAGGACGCGAGGGGCAGAAAGACCGGGCAAGCCCGGCATGGATCGCCAGCAAGGTATCGAGGGCGGGTTTGGCCTCTGGGGTGATCTGCACATACTCCATCCCGTAGCTCATCCACTCGATGAGGGCGGTCAGCGCCTCCAGCGCGAAGGTCAGAGACGCCGGACGGGTGCGGGTCTGCGTCGTGAACAGGTCGCGGTCTTCCTCTTCATCCCACCTGGCCTGGATGCGCGTGACCCACACCTGCAGGCGCAGGGTGTGCAGGCGGTACAACGCCTCGTGGGATTGCGTCCAGTCGGTTAGGGGCGCGATCAGTTCGAGCCAGCGGCGCGCGGTGGCTTCGGTTGGCACCGGGTCGCGATGCAGGCGCACCCCGCTAGCCAGATGCGTGAGCGTGTACTCGCCGGGATGCGGTATCAGGGGGCCGGGACCCAGTTCGTAGACGGGGTGAACGGCCAGCCCAACGGGGGTGTCGTCCTCCTGCACGGCCACCAGGGCGTCGATCTGGTAGGTGCGGTCTTTGTTGTCAGTGACGGTGATCGTCCGGGGGTCAAAGCGCATGGGAATGCTCCTTTTCTCGTGAGCCAGCCAGACGGGGCTAGAGTTGCCGACCTTGCACGTAACGTGTCGCTTCGGCGGGGGTGAGTAGGCCGTCCTCAACCTGCTGTGCCACTTCTGCAATCAGGTCGTCATCTTCTTTGTCCGGGCAAGTTGGGTCGGCACAAAACGGGGATTCGTCGGTGTGAATAAGGCCATCTTCCATGGGGATCGGGATGGGTCGGTCGGTGTGGAATAGCATTGTGCTCCCTCCTAGAACGCCGGTCAAGTAATCGAAAATGCTGATTTAAGCTCTAGCGTTTTGTGCTCAATATGCGTTCGTTTTGAGCGCACTTTGACCAGAATTGGCATTACTTGACCGACGCTCTAGATACGGTGCCTGGACTCACTCACAATGCATGAGCTATGGTATACTGCACAGTGAGAGCCAGGGGTGCTTAACAGATCGTTGGTCCTCAAATCGCCGACTCAGTAGTTGCAATATTGAGTCGGCTTTGAATAAAGCTGCATTACATGACGCACTTCTCACTCAACCAATCAGACAGCGGTTTTGCGTAACTTCGCTGCCTACAAAATCAGTATAACATGGATTTGAATGCTTTTCAATACTTTTTGAACGTCTTTGAGTTGCTTTAAACACTTTTGCATGATATAATGCTGCCAATAGATTGCTTTCAGGTGTGCAATGGGAGTATTGCTACTCGGAAGTCTTCATTCTTGCTAACTCATGCTAAAATAGCACTTATAAGCTCTCCACCTTTGAAGAGACATATTTTAGTGAGGTTATGTATGAAGCTAGAATACTTCCGCATCGACGTGGCGGTACTAACACGCCAGGAACTAGCTACCTTAGCAGATGTATCAATTTCTAGCCTGCAACGCGCAGAAGAAGGTAAGCCAGTGAGTAGACTAACCCAATCACGCATCCTAAAAGGATTGAGTCAGCACATAGGCAGGACTGTAACACGCGAAGAGATTGACGAGTTTAGATAAACGTGCCTATCTTCGTTCGGTATGGGCCAATGCAATGAAAGAACGTTTCTACGTCATCTATACCCTTGTCGGTCCCAGAGATGAATCGGTACGCTACGTAGCCATCAGCGTGAGAACAGTGGTTCGTCTCATCGAAGAAAGAAAGCTGGTTAGCTTCAAGGTTGGTCGTAGCTGAAGATTTGATCAAGCAGAACTAGATGATTACGTCAGAAGACAAAAACTAGCTCAGCAACAGGCACGTTCTGAGGACAATGAGAAATAGCGATGCAATTTCTTGCCCCTAAAACCTACTATGTATATACCTGTGCGTTCCCCGACGGCACAATCTTTTACATAGGAAAGGGGACAAGGGGTCGCATTGATGAGCATGAGCGGGAAGCAAGTAACGGCTGCCAGTGCCAAAAATGCGATATTATTCGTAGCATTTGGGCGAGCAAAAAGCCTGTTCAAAAGCGCATTGTGTATGAAACGCTCGACTAGTTAGATGCTCTGGAACAAGAGCTAGCTTTGATTCGTGCTTATGCTGGACCTTATCTCACAAATATAAAAGACAACCTGCATCGAGCAAAAAATCTGCAAGGCAGTGATAGCACTCCACTTTCCGGTGTGGTTTCTCAGGGGCAGACACCAGACTAAGTGGTGCATCCGCTAAATGCAATGCACTACTGAGCGCATCAATGCAGTATGTGTTTGCACGAGAAGATGGCTGCGATGCTCTCCTCCCGTTTGATTGTCTGGTATTGAAAGGCGAGCAAGCGCTATTGAGCGACGGCGAGCGGGATGATCTGGTGGGGATAGGGGCTGTGCCAGTACTCAGTTCCGTTGCTGGCGTTGAGCGCGTACAGCATACTGTGCCCACCCCCATCGATGCTCGCCAGATAGACCACCCCGTCCAGGACGACCGGTGGCGTAAAAGAGATACTGGGATTACTCCCCAGGTGCTGGTGCCAGAGGACTGTCCCATCCGCGCTGCTGAGCGCATAGGCTCCATCTCTGTTGAGGTACAAGACGTTCTCGGCAAGGGTGGCAGAGGAGTGCCCCGAGGTCCAAAATTGGCGTTTCCAGTGCAGACTTCGGTTATGCTTCTCCAGGGCATAGAGGTGCCGATCGCCCGCGCTGACATAGAGACGCTCGTTGTCGATGACCGCTCCCACATAGCCCTTGCGCAGCGGATCCTGCCAGCGCAGCGTCCCCGTCTCGGCGTCCAGGGCACAGCAATAGCTTTTCTCCGGGTGAGCGACCGAGCCGCTTGTGCCGACGTAGAGCAGATCATCGGCAACGACGAGTGGTCCGCTAATCATCGTGTACGCATCAGGCTGATAGTGCCAGCGGACCTCGCCGTTCTGTGCGTTGATGGCATGGATGCCCATCTGGGTAACCGCATAGAGCGTGCCGTCCACAAGTGCCTGGGGTGAGAACCAGTCCGTCTCGATAGCGATACGCCAGAGCATGGTGCCATCCTGTTCGTTCAAGGCAGAGGTGCCGCTATACACGATCCCGTCCTGCACCAGCGGAACAGCGAAATCTCCAAACGGCATAGAGACCCTCCAGGCATCGGTAGGCGTCCGCCAACGCAGTGCACCATCCCCGGCATTGAACGCGTAGGTGTACTTCCCGTAGCCAGAGGCACAAATGTAGACGACGCCATTGGTCACCCGCGGAGTTCCGAAGAGCAGATGTGGAGGCGGCTCACGATGTATGTCGTGACGAGCACTCCATTCCTGGATCCGCTCTTGGGTCGGCTGCACCTGCTGACACCAGCGCACCGTGCCATCGCTGGCATAGACTGCATACACACGGTCGGAAGTAGCTACATAGAGGGTCTGCTGGGCCCCTACCGGAGCCACAGTGGCCACGAGAGCAACCGGCGGCGGGTCCTGACACCGGTTCAGAGCCACCTCATCCGAAGCGGATGTCGAATCCTGGTACATGGCCAAGACCTCCTCTCTGACAAATGCATACAAGTCTCTGCTCTGCTGGTCTCAGTATCGCACAGTCCAGCAGGGTCATGCAACCCTGGGGAGTCGAGCAATGCCAGGCTTCCGGCGAGGCTGATGTCGTCGGCGTCGCCCCCAGACATAGGGATGTTTATGCGCATTCCAGTAGGCTGTAGCTTTCTTGACCGCCTCCTCAATCTCGTTCCAGGTCTCGAAGCGCCGTCCTCTCAGCGCGAGCGACTTCAGCGTCTTCCACCAGGGTTCAATCAGGTTCAAGTACGCGGCGTAGGTGGGCTGAAACACGAACTCGAAGCCGTGGATAGGCCAGATTGAAGAGCAGGACGTCAACAGCCCGATGCATGGTCAAGTTATCTAAGACGGCATAGACCCGCTCCACATCTTGTGGGATCCACTCCTCCAGTTGTTGGAGAAAGTCGATCCAGTTGACCAGCCTCCGCCGGGTGTAGGTGGCGGTGAAGACCTCCCCCGTCTTGGGTTGAAGCGCTCCGAACACGTAGCCCGCCTTTTCTCGCCGGCCATAATCAATCTCTTGCCTGGCTCGATTTGCCGGGGTGGTTTCCGTCGCTTCGGGATCCACCAGGCGCTTGCCCGGATAGCTTTTGACGGCCACCGGACCCATTTGGTCCAGGCACACCGTCAGACTGTCTTCTGGAGGGGTGGTGTAGACGGTCTCGATGGCTCCCCTTTTTCTGGCGAAGTCGGGATCGACCCGCTCGCCAAACCACGTTTCTTCGTGCCGCCAACTGAGGCCTTCCGCGATGAAGATCTCGCTGATGCGGCTGCGTTGCATACGGATCCCCTTGACGCGGTGCAGGTGCTCGACCAGCCGATCCAGCGTCCAGCTCGCATAGTCCTCTCCCAGATCGCGGGAATGGGAGAGGGCGGTCTGGATGAGACTGCTGACTTCCTCTGGGGTGTAGGTCATGGGCCGACCTGAGCGAGGGGCTTCTTCCAGCCCAAGCACTCCCTGCTCATTGAAGCGATGGAGCCGGTTGCGCACCATCCGCTCACTCACTTTGAGCTGCTTGGCGATCTCGGGGGTCGCCAGACCCTGACTCGCCAGCCAGATGATCTGCGCTCGTTTCAGTTTGCCAGCTGGCACCTTTCGCGCATGCAGCAAGTGTTCTAGTGTTGTATATTCTTCCTTCGTGAGTTTTCGTAATCGCAGAGCCATGTTCCCTCTCCACTTCTTTCTTTGGAAATTCCTTTCTAAATTATACCATAGTTAGCGGATGCACCACTAAGGGAGGCTCGTAGATGTTAAGGATGAGCCATATTTGCCATGGAGGTTTTCAAGCGTGGCGTCAATCTCTTACCAATTCAAGGGATCAAGGTTCTCTGGTTGCAGAATAGGATCCGTTACCTGCCGCCAAACGTCGAGAACAATGCGCCTTTGTCTCAGGTCTTCAAGGGAAGGAGTAGCCAGTCGTTCCATTTCTTGTCGTTCCCTTTGAGCTTGAGGAGATGCTTGTAGGTTTTCGGGTACTCTCGACAAGATTCGTTCATTTGCCAGGCGAATACGCTGTATTCCTTTTGCATAGTTCTCCGAGCAATCCTCAAAATCACGTTCGATGGCATGAATCAGCGAGACAATCAAAAAATCTTCGGCCATATGGATGCTCTCTACTACCATCTCTAAGCGTTTCTTCATCTCCTCGATCGTTTCGGGTGCATATACAATGGGTCCACCTACATACGCTGCTACGCGCATGCTAATCCCTTGCTCTTCGGCTTCGGCTTTTTGCGCCCATGCTCGTACGGCAGCACAAAACTGGTTAATCAACATACCCACGACACACTCCTCATTACTTACGTCTCACTTCTACATTACCGCTTCGTCCGAATTGTAGCTCAGTCGGCAGCAAGGTCAGTGTCACTAAACAACTGGTAAAGCTAAAGGTTTTCAGATCGAATTAGAACTTTATAGAGTCGGGTTGCAAGCTTTTCAGCGGCATATTCGGGTACAACGCCATGCCCGCCCGTCTCCGAAATATTCATGTCTGCATCTTCATAAAGATAGGAGCGAGCACGCTCAAAATAATCTCGTACTTTTTCGAGAACTGTAGGTGCTAGACGCTGACCAAGGTAAAAGAGGTCAAACCAGACTGTGACATGCTCCTCATCGATCAAACACTCATCTGGTTTTTCTCTGTCATATTTATGGAAATGGATGCTCACCCAACAGATTTTCGCTGCTTCGCAGTACCAGCGATATGAGCTTTTGAGCCGTTCCTGACCCACTTCAACCATAGCATAATGCTTTGTCTTCGCCCGTTCGTAGGCAGTGAGTTCTTCCCTTGTCAATTCTATGGGGCAGAGGTCTTCCCCCAAGTAGATATGAATTTTCCCGCGAACAGCAGCGTCCAATTGCTCCACAGTCAAAGAGGGTGGATATTGGTCTTTGCCAAAGTGTAAATCCTGCATCGTCGTTCCTTTCCACTTCACTTACGACCACCATACATATTATGTCGTAATCATACTCAACTAGAAGAAGTTCGTCAATATTCCCCATATAACATCACCCGATGAGGGAAAGCCCGCGCTCACCGTTCCAAGAAAAATAATGTTGGAGATATCATCGTCCATTATGTATGCACCCCATTCAGAACAAAAATAGTCTCAACCATATTACAGAACGGTTGTTAAGAAAAAGGTTTACATAATTCGATACTATGCCTGAAAGGTCGATATTACACACATATATCAAACTTCATAAGGATTGATGTCGTCGAGTTTATCTCACGCGTGATAGATGGCACGATACTGGGCCAGTACTCTGCTAATGGGCCTGAGGTCCGGGCCTTTTTGCAGGGTTTTCCACATTCAGCTATAACTTATCCACATGGGCGATATTGCCTATGCTGCTGGTTTTAAGCCAGAGGATGGCCTGTTGCGCGTGCTTCCCTTGAAACAACTTAAACAGCATAAACACATTTTGAAATTTCCCACATATTACGTCTATTCTGGTGGAAGGTGAAACACCATA
>JADEYI010002057.1_pt1 | contig 11494 bp, 12 predicted proteins | sample 8542331 | NCBI WGS metagenome assembly JADEYI01 (sample SAMN16510988, study PRJNA670497) | mine drainage metagenome | isolation source: biofilm near Copperflume 1 | place: Germany: Marsberg coppermine Kilianstollen | collected 2018-02 | reverse complement strand
TTTTCTCTTGCTCTCAAATTGGCCTAAAAAAGGCTTGACATAGAGAGTCTTTCTCGCTGGAAATCACTCAGAATTTTTCACAACTGCCATTTGTCCCCTTCGCATATCTTTGAGAGCAGGATTAACAAGCAGGCTACCAGTCGCAAGCAAATAACACAACCCCATAGCAAAGAGTGCAGGCAACAACCCAATTCCATTAATCAGATAGCCCCCTACCAACCCTCCAAGAGGAATACCCGTCAGATAGCCAGCCGTCGCCGCGCCAAACACCCTGGCTCGCATCCTCACAGGCGTCACCTCTTGCTCAACAGTCGTAGCAATCGGGTTAATTGGTCCCACCGCCAGCCCATTGAAGGCATAGATCACCACAAGCGCGGGAATAGACAATTGCAAAGCCAACGCCCAGAAACGTATGCCAATGGCGATAAAGCAGAGCGCGAAGGTCATCCGGCGTGGCAAGCGATGTCCGAAAATACCAAAGAGCACTGTACTCAGGAAAGCACATCCACCAAAAACTCCACTCAACAAGCCGATTGGAAGGACGCTACCCCAAATTTGCCTGGCATACACTGGCAAAGCTACCGAGAACAAAGCGCTATCCAATAAGTTCGTAATCGTCGCGGTCGAAATGAGTGAAAGCAACAGTCGGTTGCGTAGAATAAAACGCAAGCCATCCAGTACCGAGCCTGGAGATTGTTCTTCCTCCCTCTCTATCCCCTCTTTACTTTTCCTCACAGGAGATGCGGGAACGATCAGCCCGATGAGCAAGGCCGAAACGAAAAAGCTCACCGCGTCAAACCACAGCAAATTGCTTGCACCAATCAGCACAATCAAAACTGCCGCCAACGGTACGCCAAGCAGTCCTGACACGCGACTCATCCCATCCCCAATCGCATTCACCCGTTCTAAAGGCAACTTCGTGTCTTTTACCAGATCAGGCAACAACGACGCACGAGCCGTCTCCCCCGGTGCTTTGAGCAGCCCGCCAAGAAACACCAGCACCAGCAACTGCCAGAAAGCCAGGCCAATGGTATGCGTGAGCAGAGGAATCAGAGCAACGCTGACACCACTGGCGATATCACCAATAACGCTTGTGCGCTTGTAGCCCAGGCGATCCACCAACGGCCCACTAAAAAAAGCGGAAATGATGCTCGGCAGCGTCGTGAAAAAGGCCGTGATGCCAGTTTTCGCCACACTACCCGTTGTTTGCAGCACAAACCAGGGAATAGCCAGCAATGTCAGTCGATCCCCCACAAATGAGATGAGGTTCGCCACGAAGAAGGCATAAAGCGGCACACGCACTTTCCAGAGAGGCATTCCTTCGCTTATCATAGACGTTCTCCATTGATGGACACCACCTCGTATCTATGACTTGACGAGACCACCTCGAACCGCGCCTGCTCTGTCACACTCTCAAAGCGTGTCACGAAAGCCTCTCGACCATCTACCTCTATGCTCTGTTCAGGCAACGTGTGAATACGAGCATGTTCTCGATAAAATCTCTGCCCCTCTGGCAAAGCCATCGCGAGACTCTCCTATGACGTCCAGTTATGCAACATGCAATCGCTACATGTTACCTGTTCACCGCAGGCAACACCTCGTTAATCAGCATTTCCAACGTCGTCAAATCTGGAAATCCTCCCGTGCTGAGCATGAAGTAATCGACGCCTAGCTCAATAAACGGACGCATCTGATCAATGATCTGGCTCGGTGTACCTACAAAAGCATTGTCAGTGGTAATGCCCATTTTGTTCAGTGCTTTCACACCCTCTTCCGTAGGAGCACAGACACAACCGCCAAACCACGTTCTTCGCAAGGTTGCTGGATCACGCCCAGCCGCCTCACAAGCCCGCTCACACTCAATAACCTCCTTGCGATACCTCTCAATATTCGTCCACGACACATTCCACCAATCGGCATGGCGAGCAATCAAACGTAACATGCGTGGCTTTGAACCACCAATCATAATCGTCGGTATTGGCTCAGGTTTCGGCTCACTCCAGGCATTCACCACGCGGTAATATTTCCCCTCGAAGGTCGCTCGCTCATCGCGCCATAAAGCCTTGATGATCTGTAGCGTCTCCTCCAACTCCTCGACCCGTACTCCCGCCGTGGGAAAGTCATAACCATAGGCTGTATATTCGTCCTCTTTCCAACCAGCCCCTATCCCCAGGATGAAACGCCCACCACTCATAAATTGCAATGTCGCGGCCATCTTCGCCAGCAAAGCGGGATTGCGAAATGACTGACTCAGCACAGCATGGCCAAACTGGAATTGGGGATACAGTGCCGCCATATAGGTCACCGCAGTCCAGCTCTCTAATAGCTGGCTACTCTCATATTGTAGATGGTCAACAAACCATGCAGAGTCAAAATGTCCCGCAGCCATTTCCAGGCCCTTTTGCACATCCGCCACCAATGTTTTCTGCTGCTCTTTAGCGCGTACTCCCGAAGGCATCGCCCAACCAAATTGAATACGAGGCATACAAATTCCTTTTGTAACTAGCGTTGTACTAGCGCAGACTACCAATTTTCTGCGCGGTGAAATTCTTCCGCGTAGGTCATATCATATCTTTTGCCAGTCTCAGCCGTCCGCTTCTCTAACATTGGCGCGAGTTCATCAAGTCGGGCCGCGAGCTGGCTGGTATGCGCACGCAGAGCCTCTATTTTTGTGCCGAATTTTTCGGTGATATCCACCGCAAAATTCGGGTTTGGTGCGCCCATGAAAAAGACTTCCTTCACTTTATGCGGGTGCAAACCTTCCTTCAGCAATTCGGGAAAATCCCAACCGTTCTGTGCAGCGGGATACACTGCCGCCACGGTCGCTTGCCCTGCCGCGAGGTGATCTGGATGGTACCGCCCTATAGCATAAACGGGCGTCCATGTTCGATCAGGCGATTGGCAGATAATGCGCGATGGCCGATAGCGGCGAATGAGTCGCACCAAATTGCGCCGCAATTCGAGCGTTGGCTGCAATAAGCCATCGGGATAGTCAAGAAAAATAACATCTTTCACACCCAAAATTTTACAAGCAGCTCTCTGCTCATTTTTGCGGGTATTGGTAATGACCAAACGGGCTTCCGGCCCAACATCCATAGCATCATCAGGGCCACCACCAGAGGCATCGGTGCAAATGACATAATGAATATCCCATCCTTCACCGACCCAGGTGGCAATGGTCCCTGCCGCGCCAAACTCAGCGTCGTCAGGATGTGCAACGACAACCAGCGTGACCTTATTCTGTTCCTCTGTACTCACAACAATAATCCTTCCTACATAAACAATCTATGCGAGTCATCTCACTTGTCGTACCAAGCACCTCTAAAGATGCCAATCTCAGTACAGCTTGTTATTTTTCTTTCAAAACAAGTAGCAGCGCACCAATCAGGCCCAGGTTCTTCATAAATTGTACTTGTTGATTCTTGATGCTTGGCACCTCTTTTTCTTGCCAAAAAGGATGACCTATAAGCGTTGTAGGCACCAAGCTACCGATCAATAGCAAGGCAGCAAGCTTTGGAAAAAAGCCTAAAGCGAGGGCAGTACCGCCAGCAACCATAATCGCCCCATTCAGCACCACTGCCTTCTCCGGTTCTGGGAGACCTGCATTTGACACTTTAGTGACACGTCCACCAGGTTTCAAAAAGGCATCCGCACCACCAGTGATGAAAATGCCAGACAAAAACAAATGACCGAGTATTTTTAACATAAACCTCGATTCGCTCCTTTCAACACGAGGATATTCCCTCTCAATATCTTGTGTCTCCTACCTATATTGCGCCGAGAACTTGAAGCAAGTTTCATCAAGCAGACTTTGGTAGCCTTAGCAGCCATAGTAGTGCTCTAAGCATATCACTCGTGCTTCTTCATTGTCCAATACTTCATTATTTGCAGTGTTGGACTGCAAACGATATAATGATGTCGTCAGGAGGTTTGATGAGTACAGCAATACAGATCATACCCATCACGGGTATCGGCGAAATTCCTCCAGGGACAGACCTGGGTTCTCTTATCTTCGCGGCCATGCAAAAGCAGCAGTTAACATTACAGCAAGGGGATATACTCGTTATCACCCAGAAAATCGTCTCCAAAGCAGAGGGACGCGTTGTAGACCTCGCGGAGATTGAGCCATCAGCCTTCGCGCAGATCATCGCCGCGCAAAGCAAAAAGGATGCGCAACATATTGAAGTTGTCCTGCGCGAAAGTAAGCGAGTTGTGCGCATGGATCATGGCGTATTAATAACAGAAACACCCCATGGCTTCATCTGCGCCAATTCTGGCGTTGATGAGTCCAATGTGAACGGGCAACGCGAACTGACACTGCTTCCAGTCGATTCCAACCATTCGGCTCACACACTGCGCACACGATTGCAACAACTAGCTGGTGAAGGCGTAAACCTGGATATCGCCATCATCATCTCAGATACATGGGGGCGGCCCTGGCGCAATGGACAGGTCAACATGGCAATAGGCTTGGCCGGTATGGAAGCAATTGTGGACTATCGGGGTATGCATGATCCTTATGGCTATGAACTACAGGCCAGTGCCATCGCGGTCGCCGACGAGTTAGCAGCGGCCGCGGAACTGGTGATGGGCAAAATTGATCGCATTCCAGCCGCTCTTATCCGTGGCTATGCCTATATCCCCAGTGCAGGTGATGCTCGCGCCCTAGTACGTGATGCAGCTACAGATATGTTCCGCTAATAGTTACAAAAGGTTAAACACAAGGTGACACTACATTCCGCAACTCGACAAGCAACCATACCTGCCCGCGCTAACAGCCTCTCAGCACTTTTACAAGGCCGACGTAGCGTGCGTAAGTACACAGAACGTTCAGTAAACCGTGAAGACATTGAAACCATCTTAGAGGCAGCCCGTTGGGCACCATCCCCTCATGGGAGGCAACCCTGGCGTTTTGCCGTTATCACACGGGCAGAGGTCAAAACAACGCTTGCGGATGCGATGGGTGCCACCTGGCAGCAAAACCTGGAGATGGACAGCCAGGAGGCAGCGATTGTGCGTATTCGCCTGGAAAAATCCCGGCAGCGTATCCTCAACGCTCCTGTCATCATCATTCCCTGCCTATATCTGGAAGATTTAGACACCTATCCCGATGAAAAGCGTCAAGCCGATGAGACCACCATGGCAGTACAAAGTCTTGGCGCAGCCATTCAGAATATGCTGCTTATGACCTATGACCTGGGCCTGGACGCGGGCTGGATGTGTGCGCCGCTATTCTGTCCAGAGATCGTCTGTGAGGCTCTTGCACTCGACAAGCGGCTTATCCCACATGCGATGATTACCGTAGGGTACGCGGCTGCTGACCCCAAGCGACGCGAACGCCTTCCCTTGAGTACTTTAGTAGTTCGTTTTGAATAGAGGTTGCTTGTTATGATTGTTGTTCTTGCTGGCGGAGTAGGCGCAGCACGCTTCTTACAGGGTCTGGTGCAAATCGTGCCACAAAACCAGATCACCGTTATTGGCAATACCGGCGATGACCGCGAGTTTTACGGTCTCTACGTCTCGCCTGATCTCGACATCGTCACCTACACTCTGGCAGGGGTGGTCGATGAAACCAACGGTTGGGGTATTCGCAACGATACCTACAACGTCATGCCGCAGCTTACGAGCTATGGCAACGAAGACTGGTTTATGCTCGGCGACCGCGACCTGGCCACGCACATTCACCGCACGAACCTGCTACGCCAGGGCAAAACCTTGAGCGAGGTGACTGACGATCTCCGCCGCCGCTTTGGCCTGGAAATCCAACTCTTGCCCATGAGCAATACCCCTGTCGCCACCCATATCTTAACTCCCGTCGGCCTCATGCACTTCGAGGAATACATGGTCAAACGCCATTGTTCCGATGAAGTACAGGATGTCGTCTTTGTAGGAGCGGACAAAGCACAACCCGCCCCCGGTGTAATCGATGCCCTTAAAACCGCCGATGCTATTCTACTGGCACCGAGCAATCCCATTGTGAGCATCGGCAGCATCCTGGCGGTACCCGGCATTCACGACGTCCTGCACGAGGCCAGCGGTATGATCGTCGCGGTGAGTCCTATCATTGGTGGCGCACCCATCAAAGGCCCCGCCGATAAACTGATGCGAGGTCTCGGCATAGAGGTATCTGCCGTGGGCGTGGCACGTTGCTATCGCGACTTTCTGGATGTCATGATCATCGACAAGCAAGACGCCCAGCTTGCCAGCCACATCGAGGATTTAGGCATCCCTACCGTAACCACCAATACCATTATGAAAGATAATGCTAGCAAAGCGGCCCTGGCTCGCACAGTGTTAGAGGCCGCCGGATTGCACTACTAACGTTTTACTCTTGATTACTGTTGAACGAACCGAGAAACAATCATACTATGCGTTATAGAGCCTTAATACCCGTCAAAGCATTGAGTGAAGTCAAAAGCCGCCTCGCGAGCCATTTGACATTGCGCCAACGCGAAAACCTGGTGCTCGACATGTTGCAGCATGTCTTGCACACGTTGCATGACAGCCATGTGATGGAATATATCTCCGTGGTCAGCCCTGACGAGCGCATCCTGGCAAATGCCCAGGAGTGGGGAGCGCACGCCTTGCACGAAGAGATGCCCGGCCATAACGCTGCTCTCCATGCCGCAGCCCTGCAAGAGCAAGTGGCTGGTACCGAGGCACTCCTGACCATCGCCGCCGATCTACCAATGTTACACGTTGAGGATATCCATACCCTGGTCGAACTATCCCACCAATATTCTGTCGTGCTAGCTGCATCGCGTGAGGGTACAGGCACCAATGCCATCCTGGTACGCCCTCCATTAGCTCTGCCTTATCTCTTTGGCCCCAACAGTTTACAACGCTATACCCTTGCAGCACGGCAACTACACCTGAGCAGCACCATGCACCATAGTATCGGTTTATCCCTGGACATCGATACCATCGACGATCTAGATGATCTCTACGAACTACAAATTCTCAGCGGCGAACATTTCCACGGCTGGCGGCAAACAGCAGAAAGCCTGTAGTTTGACTTGGCTCATGGCTTCTGCGGACTGCTGCCACAGGCAGAGAAGTAATAAAGAATTTTTACATTCCCTTAACGTCTAATTCTCAATGGCACGTTATACTTATGTTGCTGACAACAAGAAGGCCCATATATTTCAAAAAAGGGTACACCATATGAAAAACATCGTTCGCATCATTGGGGATAATGGCATTGTCTATGAAGAGCGCATGACTGCTGGGCAACTTACACTGTTTCTGCACTTAGCAGACACTGAAACCAAAACTCCTCTCGGAGTGGCATTTGATGAGTGGATGATACAGATTGAAGAGGCAGGAGAAGAGTCACTACAAAAGCAAAAGGCCACTCACCAGCAAGGGTAACGAGCACCAGTTAATGAGCACCTCATTGCCGCGCCTCCCCTTGCCCTTACAAGACTGAACGTTTACAATACAAGTATCGGAACCCCAGCTTTTTTGTTCTCGGGCCATGAGATAGAAAAAGGCCATTTGGAGGAAGCATGTACTTTAACCAGATTGAAACGCTGCCTCGTGAAAAACTACGCGCATTACAGAACACGCAACTGGCACGCATGACCCAGTACGTCTATGAACGCATACCATATTTTCGAGAGCTGTTCCAGCAGAACAGCCTCCAACCGACTGCTCTCCGCACCGTCGATGACCTGCCAAAACTGCCCTTTACGCGCAAACAGCATCTAAAGGACTTCTATCCCTTCGGCCTGCTCGCGGTACCACGCGAACAGGTCATACGCATCCATGCCAGCAGTGGCACCACAGGCAAAGCCACCGTCGTCTGCTATACACGCAATGACATCGAAATCTTCTCCGAAGTCATGGCACGCTCGTTTGTCGCGGCAGGAGCACGACCAGGCATGTTGCTGCATAACGCCTATGGCTATGGTCTCTTCACCGGTGGCTTGGGAACGCATTACGGCGGTGAAAAGCTGGGCCTGACGGTAGTACCCGTCTCTGGCGGCATGACCCAACGGCAAATCACGCTGATCCTGGATTTTAGGCCCGAAATTATTTGTTGTACGCCATCCTATGCGCAAACATTGGGCGACGAATTCAAGAAATTGGGCATCCCACCGGAAGACCTCAGCCTGAAATACGCCTTATTGGGGGCCGAGCCCTGGACGGAAACAATTCGAGCCGCCGTCGATGCCAATCTCGGCGTGCGCTCAACCAATCTGTACGGCTTGAGCGAGATCATCGGGCCAGGCGTATCAGGAGAATGCACCGAAGCGCGTGCCGGCAGCCACATCTGGGAAGATCACTTCTATCCAGAAATCGTAGACTCAAACACGGGCGAACCCCTACCGGATGGCAAAGAAGGCGTGCTTATCCTCACACACCTCACCAGAGAAGCAATGCCCCTCTTGCGCTACTGGACGGGCGATATTACGTACTTAACCCACGAAACATGTCCTTGTGGCAGAACGCATGCTCGCATGGGGCCAATTCGCGGGCGTTCCGATGACATGCTCATTGTGCGTGGCGTCAACCTCTATCCCACCCAGGTAGAGGAAGTCCTGATGGGCATTCCAGACGTTGTCCCGCACTACCAGGTACTGGTGACACGCACTGGCACACTTGACGAAGTAGAGGTCAAAGTAGAGGTCACTGAAGAAGTTTTTCGCGCACTAGCCCAGGAGACGCTCGCTGAAGAAACCGTAGAGGCCAATGAGCACATGAGAACCTTGCGCAATAAGATTCAGCATGAGATCAAAGGCACAATTGGCTTGAATATGCGCGTAACCCTCGTCTCCCCTGACACCATCCCTCGCAGCGAGGGCGGCAAACTGCGCAGAGCAGTCGATCTCAGAACACTGTAACTTAAATCACCTTGGGCACCAATGATGCTCATAAACGTAGTGTAGGGGCCGGTTCACCGTGCCCACCGCCGATTTATCGGCCTGTCCTGTTGATAAAATGTCCGCTAGCTAATAAATCGGCAGTGGACACCCCTATCGGAAAACCTACCAGCAAAACAGGAGCATATTTATGAAAACACTAGAACTTGAAACAATGCGCGTTGAACTGGACGGGCCGCTGGCTCGGCTACGCCTCAATCGCCCCGAGGTGCTCAATGCCGCGAACTGGCAATGGGTCAAGGACTTCGTCACAGCCACCGACCACCTGGCCGAAAGTACCGAGACGCATGTGGTCATTGTTAGTGGCGAGGGACGCGCTTTTTGTAGCGGACTGGATACCAAAGAGCTAGCACAAGGAAACCTCACGCTAGATTGGTTTGATACCTGGGAACGCGGCGTCATTACCCTGGCGAATCTCAATGCCATCACCATTGCCGCCATCCACGGCTACTGCCTAGGTGGTGGACTCCAAATTGCCCTGGGCTGCGATCTGCGCATTGCGACCGCCGATGCAGTGCTGAGCATCCCCGCCGTCAAAGAGGGCGTCGTAGCCGCTCTTGGCCCGATGCGCCTGGCACAACTTATTGGAGCAGCACCAGCCAAGCACCTTTGTCTGCTCGGACACCGCTTCAGTGCCGACGAAGGCTTCGCGTTACACCTGATTAACGAGGTTGTCCTTCCTGAGAGCCTGGAAGAACGCGCCCTCGCAATAGCCGAAGAATTGCTGGCTATTCCCTTTACCGCCCTGATGCATACCAAGAAACAGATCGACACCGCTTTTACACTGGATATAGCTGCCCAAACGGCTGCATTCTCCAAAGCTCAAGCCGATTGTTTGCAATCACCGGAACATCAGGCGGTGATGGCGGAGTATCGCATAATGCAAGCACAGCGCAATAGGACTAAGGATCAACAGGTGTAATCTGCTTCTAAGCTCCTGAAAGGCTACTATCCTCTTGAGCGAGAGGAGCCTTCCTGCTCCCTCCCATCTTTCTCCCTGCCAACCTCATGCAGCAAATGAAAAAAGCGACCCAACACATAACGTAGTACCATCGCTCTAATAGCTGAGTATCGCTTTTGTAAAGCAAAACGTGTCAATGAGTGTGTACAATTATTTATCGTAACACGATATAATTTGCGTGGAAAGACGACGGAACGTTCTGCCTACCGCAACATACATACACCTATACCACAATCCAAAAGGGGATCCTTCACAGCTTTTATTTTTAACATGAACCGGGGAGCAAAACGTCTATGAACATGCCTGTTATCCTTGCATCGCTTGGATTTCCAATCTGGTTACGTGTCAGTCACTATATCAACCTGCTCTTTATTGGCTTAATGATTCGTAGCGGCATCCAGATACTCGCTGCGCACCCGCGGCTCTATTTTAACGAAAACTGCAAGCCAGGCAGTCAGTGGATTAAGTTTTCCAGGAAAAAGCCACCAAAGGATAAAGACAAACTATGGACCTCAGCGGATGAGGAGGTTCCTGTCTCACCCTGGCTGGCCTTACCCGGTAAGGACAATCTCGGTCTGGGGCGACATTGGCACTTCTTCGTAGCCATCTTCTGGCTGCTCAATGGTATCATCTATATCGTCTTGCTCTTTACCACCGGTGAATGGGCACGCCTCATTCCAACCTCGTGGGACATCGTGCCACGCGCATGGCAAACGTTACTCACCTATCTGTCCTTCCATATCCCACCGGCCAGCGATTTCCGGCCCTACGACCCATTGCAACAACTAGCTTACGCTGGCGTGGTCTTTCTACTAGGGCCATTCATGCTCCTGACAGGAGCAGCGATGTCCCCCTCGCTTGAAGCGCGTTTCCCGTGGTATGTCAAGCTTTTTGGCGGCAAACAGCCTGCCCGCAGCCTCCACTTCCTCAGCCTGGTCGCCTTCATTCTTTTTATTATTGTACACACAGCCCTTGTCCTCATCGTGCATTTCCAGGACAACATTCGCAATATTGTCTTCGGCACACCGCAGAGCAATGTATGGCTGGCCATTCTCATTGCGATCATCGCGCTGGTCGTGGTCGCCATCATTTATGCCTGGTCCGCGCTCTATTCCCTGCGGCATCGTCGGCGAATGCAACATGCCCTGGGTGCTGTGGTAGAGCCAGTTCGCAAGAAGCTGCTCCATCGCGAAACCTCGCAACAGCACTACAAGTCTTCAGCTATAACCTCGTATTTCTGGGTCAATGGTCGTCCACCCGAAGGAAAAGAAGGCGAGGAATACTTGCGGCTTGCCCGCTATAACTTTGAAGACTGGAAGCTCAACATCTTTGGACTGGTGGAGCAGCCGCTGCAACTCTCGCTGGACGATTTGCGGGCAATGCCGCAGCAATCGCAAATCACCAAGCATAACTGTATTCAAGGCTGGTCGGATGTCGCGGAATGGACTGGTGTTTCTGTTGCCGATATATTGAAGGCTTGTCAACCCAAGGCAGACGCCCACTATCTCGTTTTTACCTCCTACCAGCATCAGCATATGGAAGGGAAAGATCGACCGTATTATGAAGTCATCGATATGACACTAGCAAAGCATTCGCAGACCATCCTGGCCTACGAAATGAATGGCGAAACACTTCCCATTGCTCATGG
>JADEYI010002056.1_pt1 | contig 11510 bp, 9 predicted proteins | sample 8542331 | NCBI WGS metagenome assembly JADEYI01 (sample SAMN16510988, study PRJNA670497) | mine drainage metagenome | isolation source: biofilm near Copperflume 1 | place: Germany: Marsberg coppermine Kilianstollen | collected 2018-02 | reverse complement strand
GGGCAATCCGTTCAATGACCACGACCTCGTGATCGGCCGTATCGACTTGCTCAAGCAGGACGACAACATGGCGCGGCTCGCCTCGGTCGAGTGGGACCTCGTCGTCGTGGACGAGGCGCACAAGATGAGCGCGCGCTTCTTCGGCGGCGAGGTGAAGCGCACCGCCCGCTACCGCCTCGGCGAGCAGCTCGGCAAGACCACGCGGCACCTGCTGCTCATGACCGCCACGCCCCACAGCGGCAAGGACGAGGACTTTCAGCTCTTCATGGCGCTGCTCGACGCGGACCGCTTCGAGGGCAAGTTCCGCGACGGCGTCCACCAGGCCGACCCCTCCGACATGATGCGCCGGGCGCTGAAAGAGGAGATGGTCGACTTCGACGGTCACAAGCTCTTTCCCGACCGGCGCGCCTACACCGTGAACTACGAACTCACCGATGAGGAAGCGGCCCTGTACGAGGCCGTCACCAAGTACGTCACCGACGAGATGAACCGCGCCGACGATCTTGTGAAGGAGGAGGGGGGAGAGCGGCGGCGCACGGTCGTTGGCTTCGCGCTCACCATCCTGCAGCGCCGCCTAGCGTCGTCACCGGCAGCCATCCATGAGTCGCTGAAGCGCCGCCTGAAGAAGCTGCAGCAGCGCTTGCACGAGGCGAAGCAGACGCGCCGGGTCGCGGCGGCTGAGGATCACATCGACGTCGGGGTGCCCATCCCGAAGCAGATCGACGTCGAGGACCTCGAAGACGACCTTGACGAAGAGCTCGAGGGCAAGGCGTCCGAGATCGTCGACCTTGCGACGGCGGCGCGCACGGTCGCCGAGCTGGAGGCCGAGGTCGAGTCCCTCCGCCGTCTCGAAGCGATGGCGGCGCGCGTGCGCGCTTCCGGCACCGACCGCAAGTGGGACGAGTTGAGCAAGGTGCTCGAGTACCCGCAGATGTACGACGGCAACGTCCGCCGGAAGATCGTCATCTTCACGGAGCACAAGGACACGCTCGACTACCTCGTGAAGGATCGCGTCGGCGTGCTGCTCGGCCCCGACCGCGTGGTCGCCATCCACGGCTCGCTGGGCCGCGAAGCCCGCCGCGACGCGCAGGAGAAGTTCCTCGCCGACCCCGAGATGAAGGTGCTCGTCGCGACCGACGCGGCAGGCGAGGGCGTCAACCTGCAGCGCGCTCACCTGATGGTGAACTACGACCTGCCGTGGAACCCGAACCGCATCGAGCAGCGCTTCGGCCGCATCCACCGCTTCGGCCAGCAGGAGGTGTGCCACCTCTGGAACCTGGTGGCGCATCAGACGCGCGAGGGCGCGGTCTACCAGCGGCTGTTTGAGAAGCTGGAGGAGGAGCGCCAGGCGCTCGGCGGCAAGGTGTTCGACGTGCTGGGCCGCGCCTTCACGGAGGTCGCGCTGCGTGACCTGATGATCGAGGCGATCCGCTACAACACCAGCGCCGAGGCGCAGCGGTGGGCGCGCGAGAAGATCGACGCGACCTGGACGCCGGAGTTCCTGCGCGGACTGGTGGAGCAGTATGCCTTGAACGCGACGACCATCAACGCGACGCACCTACGCCGTATCAAGGAGGAGATGGAGCGCGCGGAGGCACGGCGCCTCGTGCCGCATTTCATCGAGTCGTTCTTCGTTGAAGGGTTCCGCCAGCTCGGCGGCTCCATCGCACAACGCGAGGCGCGCCGCTACCAGATCTCGCACGTCCCCACCGAGCTCCGCCGTCGAGACCGCCTGATCGGTCGCGGCGCGCCCGTGCAGCAGCGCTACGAGCGCATCTGCTTCGACAAGGACGACCGCGCGCTCGAAGGCAAGCCTCCCGCGATCTTCGTCGCCCCCGGCCATCCGCTCCTCGACGCGGTCGCCGACGTGCTGCTGGAGCGCCACCGCGAGCTGCTGCGCCGTGGCTGCGTGCTCGTCGACGACAGCGACGAGCAGCGCGAGCCGCGCGTCATGTTCTCCATCGAGAGCGAGATGACCGACGGCCGCCCCACGCGCGAGGGCAACAGACGTGTCGTCTCGCGCCAGGTCGACTTCGTCGAGGTCACGGCCGATGGTGAGGTCACGGGCGCCGGCGCCGCCCCGTACCTCGACTACCGCGCCGCGACCGAGGCGGAGCTGCGGGCGGCGCGCGCTGTCCTCGATGCAGGCTGGGTGTCGCCCGAACTGGAGCGCGTCGCCGAGCAGTACGCCATCGATACCGTCGTGCAGCGCCACTATGAGCACGTCCGCGCCGAACGCGACGAGCTCATACTGAAGACGATGGCCGCCGTCCGCGACCGCCTGACGAAGGAGGTCCAATACTGGGACCACCGGGCCGAGGATCTCAAGCGGCAAGAGCTCGCCGGCCGCACGCCGCGCATCAACTCCGGCAACGCCCGTAGGCGGTGCGACGAGCTGGAGGCGCGGCTGGAAGCGCGCACGCGCGAGCTGGAAGCCGAGCGCGACATGTCCGCATCGCCGCCCGTGATCACCGGCGGCTGCCTGGTGATCCCGGCGCGCGTCCTGGCGCCGGCCGGCAGCCCGATGACGGCGCCGAAGTCCACGAAGGAGATCGAGGCCGTCGCGATGGCGGCGGCCATGGCGCACGAGCGCGCCGCCGGCCGCACGCCTACGGACGTGAGCCGGGACAACCGCGGCTGGGACATCGAGAGCGCCGACGGCACCGGCCACCTGCGCTTCATCGAGGTCAAGGGCCGACGGCCGGACGCTGACACCGTGTGCGTCTCGCGCAACGAGTGGCTCGCGGCGATGAACAAGCGCGGCGACTACTACCTGGCCGTCGTGATCGTGGATGACGGACAGGCGCGTGAACTCACGATGATCCCCGACCCGCTGAAGGGCGATCCTGCCTTCGGCGTCACGAGCATCAACTTCAGGATCGAACAGCTGGCCGCGGCCGGAGCGACGGCGATATGACCAGACTAACCAACGAACAGCACGAGCCACGCGCGACGGCACTCGCGCGCAAGGGTGCACGACTGGAGCAGCGCCGACGGCCGTTGCGAGGCGGGGAAGTAGAGGTATTCGACCCGCTTCCCATACCGACGTACCGCCTCCACGGCGGGTTTGAAGTCACCGTCGGACGACACAAGGATGGCCGTGTCGTACCGGTCCTCGAACGCGCCGGTGAGCATGTCCTCGACGAGGGCGACATCGACGCCCTTCTCTTCGTACACGGGCTTCCCGTCGACCATCCGCCGCTGCAGGAACCCGAGCCTGAACGTCACCTGAGGGTGCTCACGGATGCGCGCGTAGTAGGCTTCCTGCCGTGCGATCTGATCGCGCGGCCGCTCCGCGGGCGGCGAGACGTTGTAGTACCACGCGCCGATGAGGCTGCGCTCGCCAGCGAGCCGTGCCGCGAAGGCGCCGATGTCGACCTGCGTCGGCCAGCCACATTGCCTGAGCCGGTTGTAGAAGTTCGCGCCGTCGACGAACACGGCGACGCGCGTTCGATCCGCCAAGCGCGCCTCCTGCGCGAGCCCGGCGGAAGCCGCCGCCGGAATAGAACAAGGCCGCCAGAGGCGGCCTCGTTGGCTCGTGACGGGTTGCCCCCCCACGAGGTGGTGTTACCCGTAGAGTATCGGCACGGCACGCAATTGTCAATACCAATGAGCACAATTCGAGTCGAAAGGAGGCGGACGGCCTCCGCTATCCGGGGCCCCGCATGACCGCCACCATCGAGCGCGCCGTACGCGCGCACATCACCGCCGGCCAGCGGCTGCACACGCCCGCACGACGCGCGCCGTTCTCCGTCGCCCGCGTCGACGCCGACGGCGTGGTGCTGCTGCTTGGCGCGAAGCAGGCCTGGACGCGGTTGCGATGGGACTGCCTCGAAGGCGTGGCGGGGTTCCTGCGCGGACGCGGCTGGGTGTCCATCGGAGGCGTGTTCTCCGTAGACGGTGCCCCCGACACGCTCGATGGTTACCTGAAGCGATGCGTCAAGCGTGCGACCGCCGGCTGGGTGGCGGCGATGCTGGCCGCGGCCGACGTCGTCGAGATCGACCCGGCGCCGCCGGCGCGCGTCAGGCTGAAGACGGGATACTGAAATGGCCGACGCCCCCGACCGCCGCAAAGTGATCGAGGTGGCCATCCCGCTACGGTTCATCGAGGTGAAGGACCGGAGGTTGGACGCCCACACTGTGTGTGTCTCACAACGAGTGGCTGACCGTGATCAACAAGCAGGACGACGAGCGATCGCCGGTCGCTTTCGAGGTAATCCGGAATCCAGCGCCACGAGCGTGAACCTCGGCATCAAGAAGCTGCAGGCGGCGGTCACGTAGAGACGACCGATGGAGTACCTCAGCGATCAGGAAATCGCCATGCTACTTGCCGAACAGAAGCCGCTTCCCGCGAACTACGCCTCGCGTCTGCGGCTCAAGCCGAAGCGGGGACATCGCGAACGGGAGCTCGATGTAACCGGTGCGAACGGCTCTGCGTTCCGCCTAATGCTGCGTGAAAACACCCAGAACGTTCTGGACTTCTCCGTGATCCTGGCCTACCGGCCGCCGAAGACGAACCAGCTGTTCAGGCTTCGTCGCTACAATGGCAAGAGCCATGAACACACCAACAGGATCGAGGGCCAGACGTTCTACGACTTCCACATCCACATGGCGACGGAGCGGTACCAGCAGGCTGGGCCGCGAGAGGATGCGTACGCGGAGCCTACCGCTCGCTACGCGGACGTCGACGAGGCTCTAAAGTGCATGTTCGAGGACTGTGGGTTCGACGTCCCGGACGAGCCGCCGAGTGCCCAGATGAAGCTCTTCGAGCCTGGGGGCTAGCCATGTCAATTGACACCATCGAGCGCGACTTCAAGCAGAAGGTTTCCGACCGTCTCCGGCTGGCATCCGAAGGCATCGATCGATATCGCGTCTTCACGCCGTTCATGTTTGATGACGGCGACCACCTCGCGATCGTCCTCAAGAAGGTTGGAGGCCAGTGGCTGCTCTCGGACGAGGGCCACACGTACATGCATCTGACCTATGACCTGGATGAGAAAGACCTCCAGCGCGGGAACCGCCAGAAGATCATCACGAATGCGTTGGCGTCCTTCTCTGTCAATGATCGAGAGGGTGAGCTCGTCCTGTCGATACCCGATGAGCAGTACGGAGACGCGCTGTACAGCTTCGTCCAGGCGCTTCTGAAGATAACCGACGTTACGTACCTCTCCCGAGAGCACGTTCGGTCAATGTTTATCGAGGACTTCAACAGCTTTATGCAAGAACACGTGCCGGAAGAGCGCAGGATATTTGGCTGGCACGACCCCGAGCGAGACTCCGAAGCCAAGTACGTCGTCGATTGCCGGATCAATGGTACGCCTCGTCCACTGTTCGTCTACGCTCTGCCGGAAAACGCCCAGGTGCGAGACGCCACGATCGCGCTATTGCGCTTCGAGAGTTGGGGCCTAGCGTTTAGAGCCGTCGGCATCTTCGAGGATCAAGAGGAAATCAACCGGAAAGTGCTTGCTCGATTCAGTGACGTGTGTGAAAAGCAGTTCTCGACGCTCGGTTCGAACCGAGACCGCATCGAGCGCTATCTGCAAGAGACGCTGACTGCGTAGCGCCTCGGCGGCTCAAGCCGTCCTTTTCTACATCAGTCAGGGGGAGCTGGCCAGAACCATGACCTACCGCAAGAAGATGATCGAGGTCGCGATCCCGCTCGACGCCATCAACAAGGAGGCCGCGCTGCGAAAGCGAAAGGCACCGGCCGGATATCCGACGACTCTTCACAAGTGGTGGGCCCAGCGTCCGCTCGCCGCGTGCCGCGCGGTGCTCTTCACCTCGCTCATCGACGACCCCGGCGAGGACGACGTCCCGAAGGAACTGCTCGCCGCCATCGATGCGCTGCCCACGCCGCCCGACGCAGCCGATGGCGACACCGAGACCGAGACGCGGCGCAAGAGGCTGTTCGCCTTCATCGGCGAGCTGGTGAAGTGGGAGAACACCACCAACGAGACGGTGATCGGCAAGGCCCGCGAGCTGATCCTCGCGGCGACGGGCGGCAACCCGCCGCCCGTGCTCGACCCCTTCTGCGGTGGCGGCTCGATCCCGCTGGAGGCGCAGCGGCTCGGCCTGCGGGCGTACGCCAGCGACCTCAACCCCGTCGCGGTGCTGATCACGAAGGCGCTGATCGAGATCCCGCCCAAGTTCGCCGGCCGGCCGCCGGTGAACCCGGACGACCGCGCGAAGATCGGCGCCGGCACTACGGCCTGGAAGGGCGCCGCCGGCCTCGCCGCCGACGTGCGCTGGTACGGTAAGTGGATGCGCGACCGGGCGTTCGAGCGGATCGGCCACCTGTACCCGAAGGGGCCGGACGGCGAGACGGTGATCGCCTGGCTCTGGGCGCGCACCGTGCGCTGCCCGAACCCGGCCTGCGGCGGCCAGATGCCGCTCGTGCGCTCGTTCTGGCTCTCGACGAAGAAGGGCAAGGAGGCGTGGGTCGAGCCGGTCGTCGACAAGGGCGCCCAGAGCGTCCGATTCGAGGTAAGGACGACGGGGCCACGCGACGATACCGCGGTTGCGGCTGGAACTAAGTCCGGGCGAGCAGACTTCACATGCCCGATGTGCGGACAAGTTGCCGACGGCAAGCACACCAAGGCAGAGGGCATGGCCGGGCGTATCGAATCGCAGCTCATGGCTGTAGTTGCCGAAGGCAACCGAAGTCGTGTCTATCTGTCGCCTGGACAGGTCGTCGCGCCGGCGCTGAGCGCAGACGAAGCGCGCCGGGTCGAGGACGCGCGGGAAGGCTTCCTTGCAGGCAGCACGCCACGGCGTCTGACCGGAGGCACGTGCTATGGATACGGACTGACCACATGGGGCTCGCTGTTCACCCCCCGCCAGCTCGTGGCGCTGACGACGTTCAGCGACCTCGTCGGCGAGGCGCGGGCGCTCGTGCGCCAGCACGCCGTCGCTGCCGGCTTGCCGGCGGACGGCGCGGGCATCGACGCCGGCGGCACCGGCGCGGATGCGTACGCGGACGCGGTCGCGACGTATCTGGCGTTTGCGGTGGATCGTGCAGCCGACTATGGCAGCGCCCTAGCTAGCTGGCGCCCAAAAGACAGCGCCATGCGCTCGGCTTTGGCCAAGCAGGCTCTGCCGATGGTGTGGGACTATGCCGAGGGCAACCCATTCGCGACATCGAGTGCAGGATTCGCGGAGTGCTCGGATGTCGTTGCCCGCTGTCTGCCGCTTGTGCCGGCCTCGACAACGACGTCAGTGAACCAACTCGACGCGGCGGCGTCAGTGGATGGCGCATCGAATTCGTGCGTGGCGACTGATCCGCCGTATTACGACAACATCGGTTACGCCGACCTGTCAGACTTCTTCTACGTTTGGCTCCGCCGGTCACTCGGGCGGGCCTATCCGGGCATCTTCTCCACGCTGCTCACTCCGAAGGATCAAGAGCTTGTGGCCACTCCGTACCGGTTCGGCGGAACAGAGACAGCCGAGAGGCACTTCGAGTCCGGCCTCGCGAAAGCCTTCGCGCTCATGCGTGAGCGCGTCATTTCCGATCTGCCCATTACCGTGTACTACGCTTTCCGCCAACTTGAAGGTGCGATGTCCGGAGTTGCGGCGCTGGCATCAACCGGCTGGGAGAAGATGTTATCCGGCCTGATCGACGGCAGGTTCTCCATCACGGCGACATGGCCGCTTCGGACGGAAGGTGACAACCGCCAGATCGGGAATCGAGCGAACGCCCTCGCCTCGTCGGTGGTCTTGGTGTGCCGGCCGCGCGCCGAGGATGCGCCCATGGCGACACTAAAGGAGTTCCAGGCCGCGCTCAAGGCGGAGCTGCCGGGCGGGCTGCGGCATCTCATCGGCGGCCACATCGCGCCGGTGGACCTGGCGCAGGCGGCGATCGGGCCGGGCATGGGCGTCTTCTCGCGCTACAGCAAGGTGCTCGAGTCGAACGGCGAGCCCATGACCGTGCGCCGCGCGCTCGAGCTAATCAACCAGTCGCTCGACGACTACTTCAGCGAGCTGGAGGGCTCGCTCGACCCGGACAGCCGCTTCTGCACCGCCTGGTTCGAGGAACACGGCTTCCTCGAAGGGCCGTACGGCGAGGCGGAAACGCTCTCGAGGGCGAAGGGTGTCGGGGTCGACGGCCTGGAGCGCGACGGCGTGCTGACGGCGCGGGCCGGCAAGGTGCAGCTCCTCCCGCTCGCGCACTACGTCGACCGCGTCGCCGGCTACGACCCGGCCGCCGGCGCGCGGCTGAGCGCCTGGGCTGCCTGTCACTATCTCGCGGCTGCGCTCCGGTCGGGCGGCGACGACGCGGCCGCGAAGCTGGCGCGCCGTCTCGGCGGCGTCGCGGACGACGCGCGCGACCTCGCCTACCGGCTGTACGCGATCTGCGAGCGGAAGAAGTGGGCGGAGGAGGGGCGCGCGTACAACGAGCTGGTGGCGTCGTGGCCGGAGATCCAGAAGCGCGCGACGGTCCTGAGCGGTGAGACGCAAGGCCAGTTGGGGTAGGAGATGAGGCATGAAGGTCCCACTCGACCGTCTGGACTTCGAACACGAGCACGCGCCGCCGTGGGACGAGACGATGGCCCAGCGCTTGGTGGATCTCGCCAACGGGCGGCTCGGCATGTACTGGGCGGTGGTGCCGCTTCAATTCGTCAGGCCGTTCTCGCCGACATACAAGCCGGTGGGGTGGGTGGCCTGGGAGCCGATGCTCGACCTGATGAGAGCCAGGATCCGGGACAAGCAATACCCTCCACTCTTCACGTATCAGGTCGGCGACTTCTTCGTCATGAGCGACGACTATTTTGCGTACTACGCCTACCTGGAGAGCGGCCTGGGGTATGCGCCCTGCTACATCCTCGGCGAACCCACGGGCGATCACATCTTCGAAGTCCGGTCGGCGACGGAGGACGAGACGAAGCGGGTGTTCGGCCGCTGACGCACGTCGAGTTGGGGGAGATGGCCGATTCGCCACGGCGGTGCGATGGAGTTGACGTGCGGCCCTGACGCCGGGTACGGTACCAGCCCCGCCGTGGTAGGATCGGGGGTCAGAACCGCGCGGACGCGCGATACGCTCACCGAGGCGACGTGCCTTGAATCCCCGCCACGCATCGTGCCGCTGACCGTACCGAAGGGTGCGGCGTCTGTCGATCCTGGAGAGAGGAGACCGGCGATCATGGCTGTCCTTGAGAGGACGATTTCGAACGGCGCCGCGAAGAAGCTCGACCGCATCCTGCAGCCCTTCGACGCTGCCGCGGAATACGTCTCGGCACACCACGGCGAGCTGTTGGAGCGGTTCGAGGGCCAGTGGGTCGCCGCCGATGGCAAGGGCATCGTGGCATCGAGCCGGACGCTCGCGGGGCTGCGCCGGGCGCTGCAGCGCCGCGGCGTGCGCGCCAACATGTTGTATGTGACGTTCTTGACCCGTAAGAGGCAGACGCTCATACTCTAGCCCTGATGGTCAAAGGCGGATTCAACGACCGCAGGCCGCATATCAGCGGCCTGCTTTTCTTTCCCACCGTCAAGGCAGGCTACGTGTCCTGCCGGTTCCTCGTCGATACCGGGGCCGATCGCACGCTCGTCGTCCCTGCGGACTACGAGACGGACGGCTTTCGCTACTCGGACTTCCGCACGTTCCAGGCCTCGGACTCCACCGGGTACGGAGGCGAGTTGGCGGGGCGGCTTGTCGGCGCTAAGATCCTGCTTCGTCACGACAACGGTACCTATCAACAGATCGCCATCGAGGTCGAGGTCGCCAGGCCGGTGCGCGCCATCGAGCGGCTGCCCTCGATACTTGGCCGGGACGTGACCGACCTCTTCCGGCTGGTTGTGGACCGATCGGTCAATCTGGTTTGCCTGGATACGCCTGCGGCTTCGATCGGAGATGCGTGGCCCGACGAGGATGCATAGTCGGCGAAGGCCGGAAGCGCGCCGCGAGGCGACGCTGAGCCCGGTCGGAGGTGGGTCATGAGCAACTACAGCGAGATGATGGACGCGCTGCGCCTCTACCGGGAGGCGATGCGCGCGTTCGTCGTCGACAACCTGAAGGCGAAGTACGGCGACCTGTGGTGGCCACAGGGGGTTGCGAAGCACTTCAAGGCCGAGGAGCTGGGCAAGCTCGAAGACATCAGGGAGCAGCGCGAAGTAACGCTGAGCGCGCTGCCCAACACCGTCCAGCACATGGCGGACATGCTCGACATCAACCACTTCCGCAAGATCATCGAGGGCAACTGGAAGCCGGTGTTCAAGGACCTGCTGGGGACGAAGGCTGTCGTCGAAGGGTGGATCGCGGAGATCGACTCGGCGCGGGACCCGCTGGCGCACTGGGCGGGCGGCGACGTCGACCGCCCCACGGCGCTGCACGTCGTCAACACGTGCAGGCTCGTCGTCAGCGCGTTCGACAAGGAGAGGGCCGCTGAGATCCACGACATCTGGAAGAAGGTAGACGTCGGCGCTGTCGGGGGCGGACCGGCGCCGGAGAAGAGCGCGGTGACGGGCTTGCCGCCGTGGCGCAGCGTCATCACACCGCATCCGGACGTGCAGGCCGGCAACTACGTGAAGGCGGAGTTCGCGGCGCACCTCGGCGAGGTCCACAAGGGCAAGGCGAGCGCCGAGTACGGCGACCCGGCCGAGTTCTTCGCGCGCACGTACGTGACCGAGGGGCTGCATCAGCTCCTGCTGGGCGTCCTGCGCCGCCTCCGCGGCGTCGGCGGCGACCCGGTCATCGACCTGAAGACCGCGTTCGGGGGCGGCAAGACGCACAGCATGCTGGCCGTCTACCACCTCGTCAGGTCCGGTGAGCGGTTGAAGCCGAACGTCGACGTGAACGCCATCTTCGAAGAAGCCGGCGGGCCTCCGCCGAAGACGGCCGTTGCCGTGCTCGTTGGGACGGACCTCGACCCCGTCAAGCCGAAGCGCACGATCGACGAGGCCGGCGGCGTCCAGGTAAACACGCTCTGGGGCGAGATGGCGTATCAGCTCGCGGGCTTCGCGGGGTATCGCCTGCTGCAGGACCACGACGCGCGCGGCATCGCGCCGGGTGCGGATGTGCTCGAAGAGCTGTTCGCGGCCGCCGGGCCGTGCGTCGTGCTGATCGACGAGCTGGTCGCCTATCTGCGCAACCTGCCGTCGACGAGAAAGACGGACGTGCCCGGCGGCACCTACGGCGCCCACATGACGTTCTGCCAGGCGCTGACGGAAGCTGCCAAGAAGATGCAGAACGTCGCCGTGCTCGCGTCGATCCCGATGACCAAGATCGAGTACGGCGATGACCGCGGGGCGGAGATGGCTGACCAGATCAGCAACATCTTCCAGCGCGTCGGCGCACCGTGGCAGCCGGTCGGCGCGCGTGAGGCGTTCGAGGTCGTGCGACGCCGGCTCTTCGGCACGATCCTCGACGAGTCCGCCCGCGACCGGACCTGCGAGGCGTTCTACAAGCTCTATCGCGAAGGCACGGACTTCCCCGCCGAGTGCCGCGAGCCGCGCTACCTGGAGCAGATGAAGGCCAGCTACCCGATCCACCCCGAGATCTTCGAGCGGCTGTACGT
>JADEYI010002055.1_pt1 | contig 11516 bp, 8 predicted proteins | sample 8542331 | NCBI WGS metagenome assembly JADEYI01 (sample SAMN16510988, study PRJNA670497) | mine drainage metagenome | isolation source: biofilm near Copperflume 1 | place: Germany: Marsberg coppermine Kilianstollen | collected 2018-02 | reverse complement strand
TCAGTGCCGCGGGGTCCTCCAGCTCGGCGGCGACCGCGATCGCGTGCGCGCCCAGTGCCTCCACCTCGGCGACCGTGTCCCGGGCCTCGTCCGCCCGGCGCCGGTAGTGCACGACGATGTCGTGGTCGGCCGCGAGCGCCAGCGCGATGGACCGCCCCAGGCCGCGGCTGCTGCCGGTGATCAGGGCGACGCGACGGTCAGCCATGATCGGCTCCGGTATCGAGGTGCCCGGCCGCGTGACGTGCGGCGAGGTAGCCCCAGACGATGCCGCGGGCGATCAGGCCGCCGCTGACGTAGCTGGGGCCGAAGTCGAGGTGGGCGGCGGCGTTCCCGACGGCGTACAGGCCGTGGATCGGGCGCCCGCGCAGGTGCTGGACGACTCCGTCGGTGTCGGTGCGCAGCCCGGCCTGGTTCGAGCCGAGCCCGCCGGCCCGCAGTTCGATCCCGTAGAACGGCCCGCGCTCGATCGGGCCGAGCACCGGGTGGCCGCCGTCCGGGCTCGGGTAGAGGAAGTTCACGACCGCCTTGTCGCCTCGGCCGAAGTCGTCGTCATGCCCGGTCGTGCACTGGCCGTTGAACCGCTCCACCGACTTGACCAGCCCGGCCGGGTCGATCCCGAGCTGTTCGGCGAGGCCGGCGAGGGTGTCCGATCGGCGGAACGGCTCGGTAGGCAGCTCACGCCCCGGGCGGTACGGGCCGAACGCGGTGCGGACCCGGTGGTTCTGGTCGAAGATCAGGTAGGCGGGCAGGTTCGGGTAACGGCGGGCGACGGGGTCGAACTCGCGCAGCCGGGACTGCTCGTGGAAGAACCACGACTCGTCGCAGAACCGGAGGCCGGCGCCGTTGACCAGCATCGCGTGCCGCTGACCGCTCTCGTGGATCGCCCAGCGCCACAGCGGATGGCCGTCGTACTCCTCGCCGGGGAGCCGGTAACCGAGCTGGGTGTGCATACCGACCGGCGGCAGCACGGTGATCTCGGCGCCGATCTCGCCGGCCATCACCAGGTGGTCGCCGGTGACGGTGGGCGGGCAGGCGGAGCCGTAGTCCGGTACGCCTTCAGGTCGGTGGTCGGGGTTCCAGTCGTATCCGCCGGTGGCCAGAAGGACTCCGCGCGGAGCGCTCACGACGATGGCCTCGCCGACCGCGCCGAAGGCACGCAACCCGACGACCCGGCCGTTCCCGCCGTCGGACGAGTCGGTGATCAGGGAGTCGGCGCGGGTGCCGGTGAGGACCGGGATCCGGCGGTCGACGAACGCGGCCTTGACCAGGTAGGCGAGGAGCCCCTCGCCACCGGCCCTGGCGTCCTCGCCGGCTCGTTGCGCGATCAGCTTCCCCAGGGGCGCGGGCGCTCCGGCGGGCACCCGCATCTCGCCGAACTTCAGGCCGGGCGGGAAGAAGCTGGAGCGCTGCATCCGGTGCTGCCACTCGTCGAGCTGGGCTCCGGGCAGCGGCTCGACCTCGAGGAAGCGGGCGCTCGGCACGCTCCCCGGGGCCCACGGGTGGTAGTTGTCGAGATGGTCGGTGATCGGGCACCAGCGAACGCCGGCGTGGTCGGCGAGGTAGTGCACCGCTTCGGGGCCGGCCTCGACGAAGCGGGCGCGGTGCGCGGTGCTGCCGTGGCCGGCGGCGACGAACTCCAGGTAGTCCAGTGCGTGTCGCGCGGAGTCTTCGGGGTTGGCCGACCACCGGGTCAGCGGCACCCACACCGCTCCGCCGGATACCCCGGTCACCCCGCCCAGCCGTTCGCTGCGCTCGATGACCAGGACCCGCAGCCCGGCGTCGGCGGCGACGATCGCGGCGGTCAGTCCGCCGGCCCCGGCACCGACCACGACGAAGTCGACGTCGTGGTCGGCACCGGGTTGGTCGGCGCTGGGCGTGCTCATGGGTCGGCCTTGATGTTGCCGGTAGCGGCTAGTTCATCGATCCGCTCGGGGCTGAGCCCGGCGTCGCGCAGCAGTTCCCGGGTGCCCTCGCCGACCCCGGGGAGCTCGGCGACGTCGACCGGCTTGCCCACCTTGAGCGGCGCGGCCGGAACCTCTGTGGTACCTCCGTCGGGGTGGCGAACCGTAGAGACGCCGCCCCGGGCGACGAAGTGCTCGCCGCGCACGGCTTCGGCGACGCTGAGCACCGGGGACACACAGACGTCTTCGGCGCCGAAGTGCGCCACCCACTCGTCGCGGGTCCGGGTCCCGATCGTCGCGGCGACCCTCGCCCGTAGGTCGTCCTGCTTGCCCGGGGTGTACTGGTGGCCGCCGTCGTCGATGCCCGCGAACTCGCAGAACTTCTTCCAGAAGTGCGGCTCCAGGGCGCCGACCGCGAGGTGGCCGCTGTCGGCGCACTCGTAGACGGAGTAGCAGGCGAACTCGCCGACCAGCACGTACTTGTCCGGGACGACGTCCTCGCCGGTGGTCAGTGCCCGGGCGTGCGGGATGGCCATCGCGAACATCGCGCCGTCGAACAGACTCGACTCGATCACCCCGCCCTCGCCGGTCGCCCGGCCACGCAGGATGCCGCTAACCACGGCCAGGGCGGCGAGGGTGGCGCCGAAGTAGTCACCGGCCTGCACCGGTGGCGGGCCGACCGGTCCGGGGTAGGTCATCGACAGCACCCCGGCCAGGGCGTCGAAGTTCAGGTCGTGCCCGGCCACCGAGGACAGCGGTCCGCCGGAGCCGTAACCGGGCAGGGTCACGTAGGTCAGGGCCGGGTTCAGCTCGCTGAGCGCCGGGTAGCCGATACCCAGCCGGTCGGCGACGCCGGTGCGCATGCCCTCGACCACCGCGTCGGCGGTCTTTGCGACGGCCCGGTAGGCCTCGCGGCCCTCCTCGGTGCGCAGGTTCACCGCGAGGCTGCGCTTGTGCCGGTCGAACACCAGGTGATTGATCCCGACGCCGCGCACGTGCGGGGCCAGCGAGCGCAGGTTGTCCGAACCGTCCGGCGGCTCGACCTTGATCACCTCGGCGCCGAGGTCGGCGAGCAGCCAGGTCGCGATACAACCCACGCCGACCCACGACAGGTCCAGGATCCGCACTCCCTCCAACGGCTTACCGGCACTCATGCCAGCACCTCGCCGACGCCACCGGGCGCCCGTCCGTCCACCGTGATCCTGCGGGCGGCGAACCGCCACCGGCCATCGTCCAGAACGAGCTCGTCGCGGTAGCGGCCCCAGTGGTCGACGCCGATCCCGGAGAGCACGGTGAAGTAGCTCTGCACCCGGGCAGAGCCGGGCCCGTCGAATTCGATGCTGGTGGTGGACACCGTGTGCAGCAGCCTGCTCCGTAGTGCGGTCCCGGCAAGGTCGCTCCCGCGCAGCCGCTGTCCGGACTCGGTGAACATCCCGAGGATGCCGGCCGCACCGACGTGCTTCTCGCCGCGGAAGTCGATGTGCCCGTCCGGGGTGAACAGGGCGGCCACGTCGGCGAGTTTCCCGGCGTCGGCGGCGACGCAGTAGCGGCTGATCAGCTCCCGGATCTCCTCCCGAGCCGCCAACTGGGCCGGGCCGAACGACGGGTCCAGGGTCATGTTGTGTGCTCCAATCCGCGGCGGGTCACCACGAGCCCGTGCGCCACGCTGTCCCAGGTGGAATCGGTGTTGCCGCGCTCGCGCAGCAGATACTTCTGGATCTTCGCCGACGGTGACTTCGGTAGCTCGGTGGTGAGCTCGAAGTACCGGGGCACCATGAAGTGCGGCATGGTGGCGGCGCAGTGCTCGAGCAGCTTCACGCAGTCGATCTCGGTGCCGCCCTCCGGTACCACCCAGGCCTTGATCTCGTGGTCCACGCCGCTGTCCGACGGCACGGGGACGGCGGCGACCTCGGCGATCCCGGGGTAGGTGCTCACCCCGACCTCCACCTCGTAGGCGGATATGTTCTCGCCGCGGCGGCGGATGGCGTCGCCGGTCCGGTCCACGAAGTGCAGTGCTCCGCTCTCGTCGGCTCTGAGCAGATCGCCGGTGTGGAACCAGCCGTGCCGCCAGGCCTTCGCGGTGTTCGTGTCGTCACCGAAGTAGCCGGAGCTGATCGTGAACGGCCGGTCCGCCCGGACGATGCCCTGGCCGATCGTGCCGGCGGGGACCGGCTGGTCGTGCTCGTCGACCAGGCGCACCTCCCAGCCCGGGCGGGGGTGGCCGGCGAAGCCGGGCGCGACTCCGGGGACGGCCTCACCGATCACCGGCGCGGACATCTCGGTGCCGCCCCACGAGGTCAGCAGGGTGGGGATGCCGAACCGTTGCTTGAACGCGTCGACGTCGGCGGGCACCGGGGCGAGCAGGATGTACTTCACCCGGTGCTCCCGCTCGGCCGGGCGCACCGGCTGCGACAGCAGCATCGGGACCATCGAGCTGATCAGCACCGTCGCGCTGATGTCGTGGTCGCGCAGCACCTCCCAGTACTCGGCGAACGCCGGGCGGGACCGGACATGCATCCTCGTCCTGGTCACCAGGCAGGAGTAGACGTAGCCGCTGGCCGCCATGTGGAACAGCGGCAGATCGATCAGGTAGACGTCGCCCGCGCCTAGACCCTGGCTGATCAGGATCGACGCATAGCCGACATACGGGGACAGGTAGCTGAGCCGGACGAGCTTCGACGGCCCGGTCGTGCCGGAGGTCATCAGCAGCAGCTGGTCGTCCCACAGCCCGATCTCCCGCTCCAGGCCCGGGACAACCCGATGAGGGCCACGCAGGTCGTTCGGGCTCAGCCGGGTGACCGGCAGATCGCCGAGGTCGTCGAGCCGTTCCGCCAGGTCGGGCGCCACGACCACCGCCGCCGGGGCACCGGTGTCGAGAGCGCGGCGCAACGACGTACCCCGCAGCGCGGTGTTCATCGGGAAGGTGACCGCACCCAGCAACGCCGCGCCCCACCAGGTCGCGAGAAACTCCGGCCCGTTCGGCAGGAACACCGCCACCCGGTCACCGTGGCCGACGCCCGCCGCGCGCAGCGCGGTCGCGGCCGCTCCGGCGATCTCGAGCCCGTCCCGGCGGGTCCAGCGGCTTCCGTCCTCGAAGGTCACGAAGACCTCGTCGGGTGCTTCGGCGGCGTTGCGCTCGAGCAGCGACCGGATCACCACGTCCTGGGATCGGGCCGCGTGGATCTGCTCGACGCTGAGTCCGAGCGCTGAGCTCGCAAGCGGCTCGGCTCCGGCGATCTGGTCCGTGTTCACAGCGGCCGAGGGCCCATGGCTGCGGCGAGGTCGCCCGGTGTCCAGGTCTCGTGGCTGGCGAGTTCTACGATCCGGGGCCGGGACTGCCGCCGCAGCGCCGGGCCACCGGTGACGAACACCTGCCCGTGGATGTCCTGTGCGGCGTCGGAGAGCAGGTGCACCACGGCGGCGGCGTTGCTTTCTGGCGACTCGGAGCCCACCGGCACATCGGGGAACGCCGATGCGAGTGTCTCGGCCAGCGGGGTCCGGGCGTTCGGCGAGACCGCATTGACCCGCACCCCGGTACCGGCGACCTCGGCGGCCCAGGCATAGGTCAGCGCGGTCACCCCGCCCTTGCTCGCCGAGTAGGCACCGAGCCGGGCGACACCCAGCGCGGAGCCCGAGGTGACGTTGACGATCGACCCGCTGCCCCGCGCGGTCATCTGCCGCAGCGCATGGACGCCGCAGAACGCGGTCCCGAGCAGGTTCACCTCGACCACCCGCCGCAGGTTGTGCTCGGTCTCCTCGGCGATCCCGGCGACGGCGACCACTCCGGCGTTGTTGACCAGGCCGTCGACCGCGCCGAACCGCTCGACGCAACCCTCGATCAGCGCGCCGGCGTTCGCCCAGTCCGCGATGTCGACCTCGACCACGGCCGCGGTGCCGCCACTCGCCACGATCGTTGCCGCTGTCCGTTCGGCCGCCGCGCCGTCGATGTCCCCGCACACCACCGACGCCCCGACTGCGGCGGCGGCAATCGCATAAGCGGCCCCGAGCCCGCTCCCGGCTCCGGTGACCACCACCGCCTTCCCGTCCAGGCCGGTCACGGCGTCCAGACCAGCGGCAGCGAGTCCAACCCCCAGGTGCCGGCGGTGCGCTCCAGGATCACCGCGCCGGGTGCGATCGAGTACTCGGGAATCCGCTTGTGCCACTCATCCAGGGCGATCCGCAGCTCCTGGCGCGCCAGGTGCGCGCCGAGGCAGCGGTGCGGTCCCAGCCCGAACGACAGGTGTCGGATCACGTCCCGGTCGAAGTCGATCCGGTCCGCGTGCGGGTAGGCGTCCTGGTCACGCCCGGCACCCGACAGCGGGACCGCGATCATCTCGCCGGCCTTGATCGGGCAACCGTTCAGCTCGGTGTCCCGGGTCGCCTTGCGGCCGGAGACGATGATCGGGTGGTAGCGGAGGAACTCCTCGACCGCACGTTGATGGACGTCCGAGTCGCTGACCATGCGCTCGCGGTCGCCCGCGTTGGTGGCCAGGTGGTGGAACATGTACGTCAGCTGCGACGTCACCGTGTCCAGTCCCGCGATGAACAGGAACAGGCAGAACGGCAGCATCTGCTCGTCGGGGATCGGCCGGCCGTCGATCTCCCAGGTCAGCGCAGTGGAAAGCAGGTCCTCACGGGCCGGGTCAGGGTTCGTCCGGCGGTCGGCGATCAGTTCCGCGAAGTAACCCATGACCGCGTTCATCGCGGCCAGGAACTGGGTGCGGTCGGGGTCGGTCTCGTTGTCGGGGTGCATGATCTGCCACTCCCAGCCGAGCAACCGGTCAAGGTCGGAGTAGGGCAGCCCGAACAACTCCAGGAAGATCGACGTCGGGAAGCGGGCGGCGAAGTCGGCGACGAAGTCGATCTCGCCCTTGTCCGCGAAGCCGTCGATGATCTCTACGCAACGGGCCCGCACGGCACCGCTGAGCTGCTCGGCCCGCCGGGGCGTGAAGTGCGGTGCCAGCAGCCGACGCCATGCCGAGTGCTCCGGCGGATCGAGCATCTCCGGGATCCACTTGTACTGAGGGTCGGGCTCCAGCGGGATGATCGCGCTGCTGGAGAACCGAGCCGGATCCTGCAGTACCTCGCTGATCGTCTTGTAGTCGGTGGCCATGAAGTAGCCCTGGGCCTCCTCGACCCACACCAGCGCCTGCTCCGGCCCGAAGTCGTTCATCCGACCGAACCCGGTCAGCGGCGGCAGCGGTCCGTCGGCGAACTCCCAGTCGATGACCGGGCACTGTCGTGGTCCTGATTCGGTGGTCGACACGCGTGCGCTCCTCGGCGATGTGGTGGGGTCGTGCTGAACCGGCGCGACTCAGCGCTGATGGTTCGCCCGGCTGAACCGGCCCGACTTAGTCGGGCAGCAGCCAGGACCCGTTGTCCCGGTAGAACCCGCGGGCGAACTCGGGTCCGAAGCGGTCGAGCTTGCCGGTGAGCGTCTTGTAGATGTCCTTGCCACCCTCGATGTGCGGGTAGTCGGTGGCGAAACACAAAACGTCGCCCAGGTCGTAGCGGTCGAGGTAGACATCGGCCGGCTCGAACGGGAAGAACGACACCCGGACGTTGCTCCTGACGTAGGTCGAGGGCAGCTCCGGCAGCCGGTTCGGGTTGCTGTTGAAGTGCCCCATGCTGCCGTGCCAGAGATCCATCACCTCCATCAGCGGCCCGACCCAGTGCGCCCCGGTCTCGATCACTCCGAAGCGCAGGTTCGGGTGCCGGACGAACACCCCACCCAGCACGACCGCGGTGACGAAGTTCTGGAACGACAGGTGCACGGTCGACAGCGAGTACGGGTCGACACTGAACTCGCCGAGGGAACGGAACCCTTCGAACGCCTCGGCCTGGCTCCACGCCGACGAGGCGAACACCTGCCCCTCCCCGCCGATGTGCAGGGTCACCGTGCAGTCGGCCTCCGCGCACATCGCCCAGAACGGGTCGAGGCTGGAGTGCGCCGGTGAGACCCCGCCGACCGGCAGCCCGGCCGGCAGCCAGATCGCCCGGATCCCACTGTCGATCAGCCGTCGGGTAGTGGAGATGACCTCGGGCACGGTCTCCTCGGCCACCGGGGCGACCGGCCGGATCCGCCTCGACGCGTGGGCGAAGTCGATCAGCCAGTCCTGGTAGCGCGCGATGCAGCGTTTCGCGATGCCGGCCCGGTCGGAGGTGATTGTCGGGAAGAATGTCGGGTCGTGGGCGTTCATCAGCAGCGTGGTGCCGTAGAGGCCGATGCTGCCGGGGAACATCAGCTGGCGCTCGATCCCCATCACGTCCATGACCTCGAGACGGCGCTCCGGTGACACCGCGCCCGGTGCCCGGGACCCCTTGACCCGCATGATCTGGTCGTCGATCTCGGCCACGTCACCGACGAAGTCCGGCACGTTGGGATGGTTGATGTCCTGATCGATGGTGACGCCGTTGGCGCGCCAGGCTTCCGCCAGTGGGGCAGCGTCCGGCCCGAACGCCGATTCCCACTGCTGCAGCGGCATCATCTCGTGGCTGTCGACGTCGATGATCCGCCCGGCGAGGTGCTCCAGCTGCCCGGGCAGGGTGTGCGCAGAGGTGGTCATCCGGCCACTCTGGCCCGGGCGGTGGGCGGCCGCATCGGTTGATTCACCTAGCGGGCGGTCGTACTTTCCCGCCGGGCCACGAGCCATGCGGTGATCTGGGCTCGCGAGGTGAAGCCGAGCTTGGTGCGGATGTGCTCGACGTGGCTGTCCGCGGTCCGTGGCGCGATCGTCAGCCGGGCGGCGATCTCCCGGCTCGACAGTCCTTCGGTCAGCAGTTCAGCGACCTGTAGCTCCCGTCTACTCAGCGTCTGGTCTCCGGACGCCGGGGCCTGGCCGGAATCCGGTTCGCCCAATGCGTACGCCGCCGCCTGGTCCAACTCGAGCGAACGGCCCCACCGTTCGGCACGCTCATAACGGACCTCACCGAGGGCGGCCTTCACCCGGCGCTCGGCGCTGTCGTGCCAGCGCAGGAACAACCCGATCGCCACCAGGTAGGCCCCCAGCGACCGGAACGACATCCGGCTGGCGCCGAACAGACGGGCCGCCCGATCAGCTTCGCCGCCCGACTCGGCCGCCCACGCCAGGAACTCCGTCGCCAGCGCCACACCGAGCACGTCACCGAGGTCCTGCTTGTGCCGCAACGCCGCCCGGAGCAGATCCGTGGCCGCGGCAGGTTCGCCACGCAGCCACTCCGCGACGCCACGGATCATCATCGTCCAGGCCAGCACCCATCGATCGCCCCGCGCTTCGCAGATCTCCTGGCTCTCTCGCAGCGGCTCGACCGCCGACTCGACCTCACCGCTGATGCAACGCGCCAACCCGAGGTTCACCAGCGCGAGGGGCAGATGCGGGTTCGCGCCGGGCACCGACCGCTCCAAGGCCACACCACGCTCCAGCGAAGCGACCGCCCGTACCGGATCCGAACCGAGCCGGGCCAGCCCGGAGACGTACTCGGCATGTGCGCGGACGCTGTCGTCGGCGTCCTCACAAACGGCTACCTCGCCGGCACGGGCCAGCGCTGCCCGCCCGTCGCCGGCCAGCGCGGCGAGGTGCGCGGCCACGCACAGTGCCCTGGCCCGCAGCGCACTGTCGCCGGAGCCGTGGGCTACCTCGCCGGCCAGGTCCTCGGTCAGGTATCGGTCCAGCCAGAGCCGGCCTTCCCGTTGATGCCCACAAGCCAGCCAGTACGACGACAGTGCTGTCGCCGTCCGCATGCCAGCCATCCGCCGTGCCGGCTGGCTGAGCCCTGAATCCAGCACCGCCCGGAAGTTGGCGTGCTCGGCGCGCAGCAGGCCCGACCACTTGAGCTGGCCCGGCCCGAACCACGCCGCATCGGCATCCTCGGCGAGCTCGAGATAGGCGCGGCTGTACCGCTCTTCGAACTCGTCAAGCTCGCCGGCGGCCGCCAGCTGCTCGCGGCCGTACTCGCGGATCGTCTCCAGCAGACGGTGCCGGCCGGGAGCGGCTCCGGCGTCGCTGTCCCGCGAGACGATCGACTTGTCCACCAGTCCAGCGAAAACGGTGGCGACGTCCTGGCCGGCGAACCCCCGACCCCCGCACACACGCTCCACCAGGTCGATCCCGAAACTGCCCCGGAAGACCGACAGCCGCGCCCACAGCAGCCGCTCCGGTCCAGAGCACAGGTCGTAACTCCACGCGATCGCCCCGCGCAGCGTCTGATGGCGCTCCGCCGCCCCCCGGTTGCCCCGGGTCAGCAGTTCGAAGCGCCGGTCCTGCCGTTCCAGCAACTCCGGCAACGAGAACGTTCGGAGTAACACCGCGGCCAGCTCGATTGCCAGCGGTAATCCGTCGAGACGCCGGCAGACCTCGGCCACAGTGTCGGCAGTCTCGGCCGACGCCGTGAAGCCCGGCACCACCGCCTTCGCCCGCTGGGTGAACAGAGCCACCGCGTCACCGGGTGAACCGTCGACCCCGGCCACCGTCAACGGCGGAACGACGAAGACGGTCTCCCCGGCGATACCGAGCGGCTCCCGCGAGGTCACCAGCACCCGGACACCCGGACACATCCGCAGGATCCGCGCGACCAACACCCCGACGTCGACCACCAGGTGCTCGCAGTTGTCCAGCACCAGCAGCAGTCGCCCGGGTCCGATGAGCTCGATCAGGTCGTCGATGCTCGCGCGGTCCGAGCTCGGGACCCCGAGCTCCTGGATCACACTGAGCACGAGCAGGTCGGCCTCGGCCAACCCGTCCAGCTCCACCAGCCGGATGCCGTCGGCGAACCGTCGTCCCAAATCCCTCGCCGCTGCCAGCGCCAGCCGGGTCTTCCCGACACCGCCGACCCCGGTGAGCGTCACCAACCGTGACGCCTCGAGCAGCCGACGGACCTCGACGATCTCGGCGCGCCTACCGACGAGACTCGTGACATCGGCAGGCAGGCTGCCTCGCACGTCCCTCGCCACGCCGGACACCACCGTCCCCGAGACCACCAACCAACAACCGCATCGCACCTTAACCGCTCGCCTGCCGGAGGGCGTCAACCCGCGCCCGGCAGGTCAGGTCGTTGAGCACCCAGCGCTGGTGCGCCATCAACCGCCCGCTGACGGCGTACCACAACCAACGGATCACGCCCGGACGCTGAGGTCTGCTGGAGGACATGACTGGATCAACGACCCGGACGACGATCGCCCAGTTGGGCTGGCCAGGTACGCGGCTTCCGATCCTGGGTAGGGTGAGATGTGGTCATGTCGGTGATGCTCGCCAGATCGTGCGGAGGTCAAACCATCACGTCGAGTTGACGGATGCCGACCTCAGAATCGACGTCGCTTCACGAGTGTGAAGGATCGGGCAAGGTCGATGTCCTGGATGGGCACCCAGGGGCCGAGACCGGAGCCATGCATCACGTGACAGTCACGCTCGGTAAGCCAGATAGACGGATACCGATACCCGCCGCTCCATATTCGGATGGAGCGAATATGGAGCACGCACCGGCGTCCAACCCGGCCCAATACGGCGCTAGGACACCCAACAGCCTCCACCGCCCCACGCTGGCCAGCACAACGGCGTTTGCCAAGCTAAGGGCCCGATCCGGACCACGCTGGGGGTCAAGGGGTCGCAGGTTCAAATCCTGTCGTCCCGACAGAATGGC